>Ga0228711_1003633_pt1 | contig 24006 bp, 16 predicted proteins | sample MedpolnodulmetaG_2_FD_177996 | JGI IMG/M metagenome (GOLD analysis project Ga0228711, IMG submission 177996) | Root nodule microbial communities from Medicago polymorpha collected in Santa Monica, California, United States - brown nodules | ecosystem: Host-associated > Plants > Roots > Nodule...
AAATAAGACTTAGTCACTGTGCTCGAACAGTACGTTGGTTAAGTGAAGCAAGCACATGATCCTTTATGTGGTACGTTCATGCTCAACCTTAAAAATTTAGAACCATTGCATCATTCATATTTGTTATCGTTCAAGGGTCATGGTACAAAATTTTCCAAGACTTGACACTTATTTTTATCATATTCCGATCAGCGGTTTGTTATGATAAATATATGTCTTTGTCAATTGTCAAGAATTAAGTGGAAAATTAAGGACGATGCAACAACATTTATCGGTTCTATTCTTTTAACAGTTAAAGTTATTTATTCACAGTGCGGTTCTGATTTTTGGAAATATATTTCAAAGTCGCATATGCGAATTTCTTAGCGTTGTTGTTATAACAAAACACTTCATCGTTTCAGTTGAAAGATGTATTTCTATCGCTTGATTTATCCTTTTTATATTTAGGGACAACTTAACTTAATCTCAATAAGTAACTTCTTCGATAGACATAGCAGATCGAAACGTCTTAAAGTTGTTGTTTTTGGATTTCCAAACTGTTGTATTTGCATTGCCAAATTCTATTATCTACCGAAGTTGTTACTAGGTTGAGTCACGACCAGGTCGCTCTCTTTAAGACGTTTCGTGGCACTGCCCAAAATTGTGCAAGACAGACTATCAACCACGCCGCCTCCAGGATAAAACAAGCCCAGCTACAACTGTGCGGTTAACTACTGCACTGTAGAAAACCGTTCAAGATTTACACCTTCAAATGTGGTACTAAAACCACTCTTTAATACTGAAACCACTTTAATATGGTATTGTTACCACTTTAACATGGTATTGTTACCACTCTGTTATGGTCGGTGCTGAGACCACTCATATATGGTGTTACCACCATTCTAACTTTAATTTCTCTAAAGTATCAATATGGCACTACGACCACTCAAATATGGTGATACCACCATTTCCACCTTTTGATTTCTCCTCAATTAAAATATTGAAAGAATATTTATATACCGTTAAGATCATTCTTAATTCCGATGGAACATTATTATTCCAAAAAAGGACTATGATCTTACTGGTACTCTTTATTCCGAAGGGACTTATATTATCGAAGGGACTATGTTTTTAAGACCATTCTTAATTCCGAAGGGACATTAAACCGAAAAAGGACTATGGTCTTAAGAACACTCTTAATTCCGAAGGGACAGAAAAAAGGAGATGAAGAGAAGAAAGACTCGTCAACACAAGTCAAGAAAGGGAGAAAAGAGAAAGAGTTCCCGACAACTCAATGAAACTCTTTGGTGTGTTTTTTGAACTGAGTGAAGTTCTCTATTTATATAGAGATTCTGTAACTGTTTTAGCAAAAATTGCGACAATAGTTACTCTAATGGATAAGATTAAAATGGAATTTATCCATTAATCAGTTCAACAACATTTGTGGATAGGATCAAAAGAAACAAATCCACAAAAGTGAAAGAAACAAACTATTGAATTTGAATGAAGGAAATATAAGAAATTCAATTAAATTCTTATTCTTATCACAACGACCATAAGCTAAATTTATGCGAAGTGATATTCTCAAATAAAATAATAATTACTATTATTTTATCATTATCAAGTATTTAAAATTAAATAGCACAATTTAAACACTACTAATGTGTGAGTTCTATTTTATGTGGGACCCCACACTCTATTTTTTCAATCCACACAACATTAGATCAAAGAATAATTACTTAGTGTTTAATCTTCCAATTTATTTTCCAACATCACACTAATGTTCCAACAATTCCTACGTATCACCTTCATTAATCAATGATCTTTTGACATGAATAACATTTCCGAATGCCAAATCATAGCCAATCCCTTTTCTGAATTATTTCCACTAGATGCTATTTTTCCATTGTGTTACCATGAAATTGAAATGAACTTTCCTATATGTTATCATTTAGCTGTAAAAGACATTCAAAGCAGTCTTGCACTTTTCAAGGAAACATTTTTCTTAGGGACAATGGAGGACCCACAAAGATTATGCTTCATAGTAAAAGTGATTTTGTAAACACGAGTTTACTCCATCATAATGAATTCTTAGTCAATGTTAGAAATGCAATTAAAACCAAGTGAGAATGGAAAACAAAAATGTGGTTGGATTCACCGAAGCAAGGGTTGGAAGTCATCGTTTATAGAACTTCAAAATTGTGAGCAATTTTTGCAGGGACACATATTTGAACACATTATTTAGTCACACTCAAAAAAAATACATATCATATAAATGTTTAAAAAATGCTTAATATTTATTTATTATTTTTCTTCAAATTTTATTCTGTGCGAGTGTGTCTAAATTTTTTGTTCAAACATGTGTTCATATAAGAATTATTCCAAATAGTAGGGTCATTGTTTTCACTGAGTGATTCAAATTTTCCAAAGAAAAAATGGCCAATAAAAGAAAAAGGATTTATGGGTCAAGTTATGATAAAGTTTACTTTATGTTAAAAGATGAAGTTTACTTTATGATAAAGTTTGCTTTGTTGCTTTTGCAAGAAATTTCTTTTAAACTTTTGGCCGGTTCCACAAGGAAACTTTTGAAAATAGAAACAACTAGAAGCAATTATTTAAAATGAGAGAAAATCATACGGATTCCCAAACAATACTCATATTAACGTCCCAAACATAAAACAACAAATAACAAAGAGAAAACAAGGTTAAAAGCCTAGTTCGAATAATGAAATCCACAATAAAAAGCACATAAATATCACATGATGTATGTAATTTGTTTGGTTTCAAGTGAGTGCTTAAGTCCCACATCCTTTATGAATAGATAAATTTTGAGATGTGGTGTCTCCCTCTGTTGTGGTCCTAAAATATTTGTGCTTGTTGTTTCTCCCGCCGCCCCAGTCTCCCGAACATAATTATCGGTGGATTCCGTACTAAAGACTTATATTAACTTTAGTTCTCATAGAAAATTTCAATCCTACAACGTGAAGTATGGATAAATTTGATTTATTCTTCAATAACTTGTTAGTATTTTAGTAATTCAACTTGGCAACCGTTTCTTCATGGGATATGGAAGATGAGGTTTTATGGTCATGCTATGGGCCAATTGATGTTTCCTTACAAGTGTTTCTCCACTTGAGATTATTTCCTTGCAGTTGACACGAAATGGAAATGAACTCGGTCATAAAATAATAAATGATAATATCAATAATAAATTACATCATAAAATATTTGCAAAAAGATTTATTTTCATACTTGAAACCATAAGAGCCTTAATTATTACTATCCAAATTGATGAGGTGTATGTCGTCTTGGAAAGACTTGGAAGTCATTGTGAGTGACCACACTGCTCTTCTTCAACGAAACTTCTCTTATACTATTGTACCATGGGGAAGAGTAAAATTTCAACTATATAATACCACCATTTATCACATACATCATATATATCAAACTGAAATTGTGTCCGAGAGTAATTAATTAGAATGAGAGGAATGAAAATTATATTAGTTTCATTCCTTCTCTGCTACTACTTCATATATATCGCTCATGCCTCTACCAAATGTCTTGAGGATCAACAATCATTGTTGCTTCAATTAAAAAACAATCTCACATTCGATCCTGAATATTCCACCAAACTAATATTGTGGAATAAAAGCACTGCTTTCTGCAATTGGAGTGGTGTTACATGTGACATTGAGGGACATGTTATTGGCCTTGACCTTAGTGACGAAGATATCCATGGTGGATTTAACGATTCAAGCAGTCTTTTCAGTTTGCAACATCTCCAGAAACTGAATTTGGCTGATAACTATTTCAATTCTTCCATTCCATCAGGATTCAACAAGTTGGAGAAGTTGACATATCTCAATTTGTCATATGCTAGCTTTGTGGGGCAAATTCCTGTAGAGATTTCTCAGCTCAAAAGGTTGGTTACTCTTGATCTCTCTTCTCCTAGCAGCTATTTATTAGGACAAGGGCTGAAACTTGAAAACCCAAATCTGAAAAACCTTGTCCTAAATCTCACCAGTATTAGGCAGTTGAATCTGGATGGTGTAATTATAACATCCCAAGGGCATGAATGGAGCAATGCTTTGTTGCCGTTGCGTGGTCTAGAAGAACTGACCATGTCTAACTGCAATTTAACAGGGCCCCTTGATTCATCTCTGTCAAGACTAGAGAATCTATCGATCATTATTCTTGATGGAAACAATTTTTCTTCCCCGGTGCCTGAAACATTTTCCAATTTAAGAAATTTGACAACCCTTAGTCTTGCAGCTTGTGGATTGACTGATACATTTCCGCATAAGATCTTCCAAATGGGAACATTGTCATTTATTGACTTGACGTTAAACAAAAATCTCAATGGTTCATTTCCAGAATTTCCATTGAATGTATCTATCCATACCTTTAGGGTAGGTAACACAAACTTCTCGGGATCAATTCCACACACCATTAGTAACATGAGGAACTTATCTGAACTGGATCTTTCTAATAGTAAACTTAATGGACCACTTCCCAATTTATTCTCAAACCTTACAAAACTTAGATACATAGATTTGTCATTTAACAGCCTCACAGGTCCAATGCCATCATTTTGCAAGGCCAAAAGTCTTACCCACCTAGACCTTTCTAAAAATCAATTAAGTGGTCCAATTCCGTCATCCCTATTTACACTCGCGTTACTGCAAAAGATTCAGCTTTCATCCAACCAGTTTAGTAAATTTGAAGAATTCATAAATGTGTCCTCCTCTGTAATTAACACCCTTGATTTAAGTAGAAATAATCTAGCAGGGTCTGTTCCAACATCTATCTTCCTACTTCGTTCACTTTCTGTCCTCGATCTTTCCTCTAACAGGTTGAATGGGTCACTGCATCTAGATAAACTTTTGGAGCTTAGAAATTTAAGTGCACTAAACCTTTCATATAACAACATATCAATCAATGGTGATGCAAATGTTCATCATACTTTCTTTCCCAATATTACACGTCTAGAATTGGCAACCTGCAACTTGAAAACTTTCCCTAATTTCTTGATGAACCAATCAAAGTTATTCCAACTAGACCTTTCAGCTAACCAAATTCAAGGAGTAGTGCCCAATTGGATTTGGACACTAACTCTTGAACAGCTGAATATTTCTCACAATTTTCTCACAGAAATGGAAGGACCTCTAGAAAATCTAGCTTCCACATATTTATACTGGGTTGATCTTCATAACAACCAACTACAAGGGCCAATACCTTTTTTTTCTAAACATGCTGCATATTTAGATTACTCAAGGAATAAATTTAGCTCTACTATCCCACAAGATATTGGTAATTATCTGTCTTCCACTTATTTTCTCTCTCTTTCACAAAATAATTTACAGGGAAGCATCCCCGATTCCCTCTGTGATGCTTTGCAACTTCTAGTGCTTGATATTTCGTACAACAACATTTCTGGAACAATTTCTCCATGTTTAATGACAATGACTAGTACCCTTGAGGCATTAAATTTGAGAAAGAACAATCTCACTGGCCCCATACCAGATATGTTTCCAACTTCTTGTGGTATAAGCACTTTGAACTTCCATGGAAATCTCTTACATGGGCCAATTCCTAAGTCTCTCTTCCATTGCTCTTCATTAAAAGTATTGGACATTGGATCAAATCAAATTTTTGGTGGCTTTCCATGCTTTTTGAAAAACATACCATCACTTAGTGTTTTGGTTTTGCGGAACAACATATTGCATGGTTCAATAGAATGTTCACATTCACTCGAAAATAAGCCTTGGAAGATGATTCAAATTGTTGATATTGCTTTCAACAATTTTAATGGGAAGCTACCTGAAAAATATTTCACAGCATGGGAAAGAATGATGCATGAAGAAAATGATAATGTATCAGACTTTGTCCACACAGGGGATTCATTATTATCATATTACCAGGATAGTGCAACAGTTTCCAATAAAGGTCGACAAATGGAGTTGGTTAAAATTCTAACAATATTTACAACCATTGACTTCTCGTCCAATCATTTTGAAGGACCAATACCAGAGGTTCTAATGGACTTCAAAGCAATCTATGCTCTCAACTTTTCAAACAATGCTCTCTCTGGTGAAATTCCATCAACTATTGGGAACCTGAAACAGTTGGAGTCCCTGGACCTCTCAAATAACTCATTGGTTGGTGAAATTCCTGTGCAGCTAGCAAGCATGTCATTCCTTTCTTATTTGAACCTCTCCTTCAATCATTTTGTTGGGATGATCCCAACAGGTACCCAACTTCAGTCATTTGAAGCATCTTCATTTGAAGGTAATGATGGACTATATGGTCCTCCATTGACTGTAAGACTAGATGGTAAAAGGCATGACTTGCATCCACAACCAGCATGTGGAAGGCTTACTTGTTCAATTGACTGGAATTTTATAAGTGTAGAACTGGGATTTGTGTTTGGATTCGGAATAGTCATTTGTCCCATAATGTTTTGGAAGCAATGGAGGGTAAAGTATTTGAAACTTGTGGACAAAACTCTTTGCTGGATCTTTTCAAGGATGTATCTTGAATATGTTACTGATAAAGGACAAACATACACAGTTTTAAGGTGGTGATATTTACATTAGTGCTAAGGATTGTGATAATTATTAAAATAATGTTTTCTATTTCCATTTAAGTTGTACTTTGTGTTTACTCCTTTGTGTGTGATGATATGCATTATAGCATTGAAGAAACATTCTATAAAGTTTAAATAAAACAATTATATTTGGAACTGTGGTGATAGTGTTTCATTCGAAATTAAAATATATAAGTTGATTTATAACTATAAATATCATAAATAAACTAGAAACACAAAGAAAAGCTTAATAAACCAATAAAAATAATAAAAAGGAAACAAAGAAGATGACATGTTGTTATATAATGTTTACTTAATCCATTTATTATGAATTTTAGTCAAGTCTTTAGCGTGTTGGACAATTTGGAGCTGAAGAAATGAAGAAAATCAATGGTTCTGTTCTAGAAGGATCGTGTCACGATTTGTAGCATTGTGGCACGATATTCAGCTCAGTTTGGAGCATTTGCTACTGACCTAGTAATTGTGGCACGATTTGTAGCATCGTGACTCAATTTTGTCAGCGCCAAATCAGGAAATTTGAATTTGTTGGAGCATTGTAGCACAATTTTAAGACAGCGTGACACGATCTTACACGCCCAGAACCCTATCTATAAAAGCAAAACTCCATTTCTGAACAAAGGTTCGAATTTTCAAGATCTAGAAGGCATATTGTGAAGCAAGGAACTCAGAATCTAGTTGTGGCTCACAATCCAACTATTAGTTGGTCCTATTTCATGTAATGCTGTCTTCTTTTAATTTAGATAATTTTGTTTTAGCCATGAGTAGCTAAGTTTCCATTGATTAGGTCTTAGATGAACTTGTATCAAGTTGGTTTGAACCATGTGATTATATAAACTTTATTCAATGCAATTACAATTCTAATCCTTATTCATAATTACTTATGCTTAATGCTTTTTGTATCTTGATCAAATATGAAATGAACTTAAATCTCAATTGACTACTAGCCATAGTTGTTGAATTTGATCTAGTAATTCTATTCAATCTAACGGATTAAAGATATTGGATTGTTATGTCATGACATATAAATTAATGTTCAAGTCAGTCCTTTGACGGTTACAGACTCGCCTAAGAGATTAATTAGGGGGTCGTAACCTTAAAAGAGAACTTTGAATCAAGAGATTGATCGGAGTTATTTTGTTGATTTGTCGTAAAACTAGAAAAGTTATTGTAGAGGATAGTTTCAATTTACCAAACAGCAAGAGACAAGGGATTTGACAAACATGATCATATTTCCTAAAAATTCCTTACCACTTTTATCTATATTTAGCTATTTGTTTATGAAATTGAATCAAAACAATTGCCCTGTGCATCCTGCCATTGCCAAGTCGAAATTAAATAGTCCTTGTGGATACGAATTATTTTATTACTTCGGTAATTTTTAGTACACTTGCTAAAAGTTTATCAAGTTTTTTACTTATATATATGCACTATGCGGTAATAACAGAGAATACAAGAAAGTAATTAAACCAATGGCATTCTCACTGTTGTTTGTTTACTCAGTGAATGATCAGACAACCACACAACACAAATGGTTGTGCTGTAAAGTTGCAGACACAATCTACTACCCCTGTGTTTTTCAGTATGGAAAGAGAACAAATTGTAAGAGAAATTTCTCCATTAAGTTGCAGAAACATGAAGTTTCAATATAAATAATGGGAAATATTACTTAATAGAAAATAGGTTTGGTTTGATCAATATTGAAAAAGTTTAACCTTAGAATATTCAATTTGTGTTAATATACCACATTAATGAACTATACCAAAATTTGTTCACTGAGTAATCCAAATATGAAATATATTTAACAAAAACAGATATTGTACTATCAGTTGGTTGCAATGCATATCAATGAACATCGTGTTAGATATAAAATTTTGCAAAGGTCTTTCCAAGAGTTTGTCGTTTCCAAATTCAATTGGGAACTATTCTTTGAATATGGTTATGTGAAAGATCTATAAGGGTCAGGATGGAGATACATGTTTCTCAAGAAAGACCTTGATTCATGCCTTGATAGAGAGTTCTTGCTAAAAATGCAAGGGCGCTCAACACAGATGAAGACACGTTTGTAAACTTGTTGAACGAAAGATATATCGTTTGCAATAACCACTTGTAGAATTATAATTCAAGTCAATGCTAGCAAGATTTTGCATTCCTTCAAAATGAAAAGACCATGTAATTGCACCAGTTGAGCCATTCTCTGAAAGGTTTGCAATTTTTTGGCCATGCCAAATGTTGGCATAGAACCAGTGAAGTTGATATCCGACAAATCTCTGTAACTGATTTGTGTGGTTTTAGACAATAAATTGGGATATGTAACATTAAATTGACTGTAACAAAGGTCCTAAAAATCCAAGTTCCTCAAGTAACCAATAGATCAAGATAATTCTCAAGAGAAGCTTGATTGAATCACTATAATAATAACGCTGACGGGCAGTGAAGGCAAAGGTCTAGCGGTTGGCTTTAAGTCTTTTAAAGGGTAGCTAACTTTGTTCTACATATTTTGATGGTTCACCTCGTTCTAAACACATGTAAGAAAACCAATATTTTCGAAGAATTATCAACAGCAGATTAGTCATACTTCTTGAATCTCTTCCATTTACATTTTCATTCTCAATTTATATCTCCGAAGCAGGGGTGCAGTTATAAAATGGTGAAATAGCCGTACCAGGTGCCAAACAATATCGAGTACACGTATGGTACTCGTAGCGTATATATCGATCAGTACTCTTTTTTACTTGTCTGATTGAGTGGAAAAATAGCATAAAGTATTTTTTTAGAGGAATTTTTTTTTTTATTGTATTTCAATTATGTCTCTTGCTTTTAATGAAAATAGTGGAGGCGGTGGACAAAAATAGTAAATTCTTGAAGCATATGATGATTATAGAAGTGTTGCAAACACATGGTTAGAATACGAATAGTATTATACTATTATAATTGATTTTTTTTCTCAGCATATGTTTTTACAACAACAACGATAGTAATTCACTCCAACAATGATTTTTATATTTTATATTAACATACTTTGTACCTTCAATTATAAATTTGGTTGTATTTCGTACCCGTATTCATTGTTGTCAAAATCCCGACTTAAATCCTAAAATTCAGGATTTTGCGACTTTCTTCAACTTCAACGACTCAAATCCACAATAAATCCTAAAATAGGCTAAATCCATCGATTTTGATTGCGATTTTATGATTTCTTATAAACTAAATTATTTATGACTATATATCATTTATAACATATATTTAGTATTTTTTTTTGGTAAAATTCTTCGATTTTGATTGTGATTTTACGATTTCTTATATGGATTGTACAAAAGGAGTTGAGTAAAATCCTTCGATTTTGATTGCGATTTTACGAGTCTCGATTTTACTATTCTCTTTCGACCTGAAGTAAAGTCTCGATTTTGAAAACCTTACCCATACCTATGCATCATAGATTTATTGTATAATAATTTGTATCCTTTTTTGCTTTCTATTATCAAAATAAGACGAAAAAATTGTATACTTTTTTGCATAACTGTAAAAGTGGATAATTTATTGCGCTCTTCCTATTTAAACGTATCATTATAAACTAGAATTGAAATATCATATATATAATCAAATTCTATGTCCTCGTGAGCTTAGCTCAGTTGGCATGACAATGCATAAAATATGCAAGGTCCGGAGTTCAAACCCCTGCCACCACCCAAAAAAGAATCTATAAAATGTCACTGTTAACATCAAAATAAAGCTTAAAGTTATTGGCATAGTAGCTGGTTAGCATATTTAACCATAGAAAATATTACTTATTTCGACACCAGGTCATACCAAACTTTTCGAAAGACCGGAGTGCTTGAACCTAAAAATATGCCAATAGCAGACTACAAGCTAGGCTTAGGTCTAGGACTTTTTAAACAGGCCAGTATTAAGTCAGACAAAACTAACTCTGCCCAGCCTATTTCCATCCTTATTGATAACATTAGTGTTAGTGATTGTGATAATTATAGAACAGCAAATGATAACTTGTGCGCCTTCAAGGGCCTATGTTAAAGAACTTATTATAGAAATACACGTATCAAAAGTTATGCTTTCATTTTCTTAAAAGTTAACATATATGTTTTCCAATGTAAAATTGCTCTTTTTAGGATGTTAAACATGTGCCCTTAAGGCACAAATTAACATGACCCTATGAGACGTCTAACTCAAACTTGTTGAACAATAGTGCTTCATTAATCAGTTGTTTATTCTCACTTATTCACGCTTGTTGAAATTGGTTGAATTAGAGGTTTTTTTATTCCAATCTCCTACAATGGTAAAATGCTTTTACTATTTTTCATTAGATGCTATTTTACAAGCCTTTGCTACAAATCCAATGAACTTTCCTATCATTTGGCTGGTGACACACATCATAGCATGGCTGTACAAAGACATTCAATGATCTCTTGCCCTTTTTAAGGTAACATTTTTCTAATCCACAATGGACGATCCAAAAAGACGATGCTTAATATGGAAAGTGGATAACTTCAATGCATCATGATGAATTCTTATTCATTGATAGATTAGAGATGTAATTAGACACGTAAGTGAGAACGAGAAAACAAAAATATGGTCAGATACACGAAATTTCATTGATAGAAAATTTATATGGGTCATATTCCACGAAATTTCTCTTAAAACTTTTAGCCTGTTTCACACTGCAAAATACATGACATATTGTGTATGTATGCATATTTCTGAAACTTTATAAAACAAACCATTTGTGCTGTTGTCACTCAAAGTAATTAATCAACAATGAGATCAATTACATTACTTTCACAGTTTTCCTTCCTTCTCTACTACTACTTCATTTATATCACTTTCCAGACCTCTCTTGCCTCTGCCAAATGCCTTGAGGATCAACAATCATTATTGCTTCAATTAAAAAACAACCTCACATTTCATCCTGAAAATTCCACCAAACTAATATTGTGGAATAGAAGCACTGCTTGTTGCAACTGGAGTGGTGTTACTTGTGACAATGAGGGATATGTCATTGGCCTTGACCTGAGTGGAGAGTATATCGATAGTGGATTCGACAACTCAAGCACCCTTTTCAATTTCCAACATCTCCAAAAATTGAACTTGGCTCATAACAACTTCAATTCTCAGATTCCATCAGGATTCAACAAATTGGAGAAGTTGACTTATCTGAATTTGTCATATGCTGGATTTCGGGGGGAGATTCCAATCGAGATTTCCCAGCTTACAAGGTTGGTTACTCTTGATATCTCTTTTCCTTTCTACCATTTCGACTTCTCTCTCATTTTCAACCAGTTCTACTCATCAAAACCACCACCGAAACTTAAAATCTCAAATCTACAAATGCTTATCCAAAATCTCACCAATATTAGACAACTGTATCTAGATGGTATAAGTATAGCATCTTGGGGACATGAATGGTGCAATGCTTTGTTGCCGCTTCTGGACTTGCAAGAGTTGAGCATGTATAATTGTAGTCTATCAGGACCTCTTGATTTTTCCCTTTCAAAACTAGAGAACCTATCAGTCATTATTCTTGGTGAGAACAATTTTTCATACCCAGTGCCAGAAACATTCGCCAATTTTAAAAACCTAACCACCCTCAATCTTAAAAATTGTGGATTGAATGGTACATTTCCACAAAAGATCTTTCAAATTAGAACACTGTCATTTATTGACTTATCTGACAACCCCGATCTCCATGGTTATTTTCCAGACAACTCACATAGTAAATCTTTTCATAGCATTAGAGTGAGTAACACAAGCTTCTCTGGAGCACTTCCACACACTATTGGAAACATGACAAACTTAGTCCTATTAGATCTTTCTAACTGTCAATGGTATGGAACACTTCCCAATTCAATGTCAAACCTCACACACCTTAACTACCTAGAACTTTCCAATAATGATTTAAGTGGTACAATTCCTTCATACCTATTTACACTCCCATCATTAAAGCAGATTTCTCTTACATCCAACCAGTTTGATAAATTTGAAGAATTCATAAATGTGACATCCTCTGTATTGGAATACCTTGAATTATATAACAATAATATATCAGGCCATTTTCCAACTCCTATATTTCAGCTCCATTCACTTTCTTCCCTAGATCTTTCCTTTAACAGGATGAATGGGACACTACAGCTAGAGGAGTTTTTGGAGCTTAGAAATTTAATAAGACTAGACCTTTCATACAACAACATATCAATCAATGTGAACGATGTAAATGTTGATCCTACTTCCTCTCCCCATATTATCAGTTTACATTTGGCATCCTGCAACTTGAAAATTTTCCCTAGCTTCTTGATGAACCAATCAACATCGTTCGTTCTAGACCTTTCAGCTAACCAGATTGAAGGAGTAGTTCCCAATTGGATTTGGAAACTACAAAATCTTCAATGGCTTAATATTTCACACAATTTTCTCACAGAATTGGAAGGTTCATGGCAAAATCTTACTTCAAACATTCTTGTTATTGACCTTCATAACAACCAACTACAAGGATCAATACCTATTTTTCCAACATCTGTTAAATATTTGGATTACTCAAACAACAAATTTTCTATTATCCCACATGATATTGGTAATTATCTGTCTTCCACAGTTTATCTATCTCTTTCAAATAATAATTTACAAGGAAACGTCCCTCATTCCCTCTGCAAAGCTTTAGATCTTCAAGTTCTTGATATTTCCTTCAACAACATTTCTGGAACAATTTCTCCATGTTTAATCACAATGACTAGTAGCCTTGAGGCATTAAATTTGAGATCGAACAATATCACTGGCCCCATTCCAGATATGTTTCCAACTTCTTGTGTTGTAAACACTTTGAACTTCCATGGAAATCTCTTCCATGGGCCAATTCCCAAGTCTCTCTCCCACTGCTCATCATTAAAGGTATTCGACATTGGATCAAATCAAATTTTTGGTGGCTTCCCATGCTTTCTGAAAAACATACCAACACTTAGTGTCTTGGTTTTACGGAACAACAAATTGCATGGTTCCATAGAATGCTCACATTCACAAGCAAATAGGCCTTGGAAAATAATTCAAATTGTAGACATTGCTTTCAACAATTTCAACGGAAAACTACCAGAAAAATTCTTCACAACATGGGAAAAAATGATGCACAATGAAGATCATGTTGTGTTAGACTTTATTCACATAGGGGGGACGTCATCCTTCTCATATTATCAGGACAGTGTGACTGTTTCTACTAAAGGTCAAGAGATAAAGTTTGTTAAAATTCTAACAATCTTTACAGCCATTGATTTCTCATCCAATCATTTTGAAGGATCAATACCAGAGGTGCTGATGGAATTCAAAGCAATCCATGTTCTCAACTTTTCGAACAATGGTATCTCTGGTGAAATCCCATCAACTATTGGAAACCTGAAACAGTTGGAGTCATTGGATCTCTCAAATAACTCATTGGTTGGTGAAATTCCTGTGCAGCTTTCAAGCTTGTCCTTCCTTTCTTATTTGAACCTTTCCTTCAATCATTTGGTTGGGAAGATCCCAACAGGTACTCAACTTCAGTCATTTCAGGCTTCTTCATTTGAAGGAAACGAAGGGCTATATGGTCCTCCATTGAATGAAACACCAAATGGTAAAAAGCAGGATGAGTTGCACCTACGGCCAGCATGTGAAAGGCTAGCTTGTTCAATTGACTGGAATTTTTTAAGTGTGGAGTTGGGATGTGTTTTTGGACTCGGAATCATCATCGTTCCCCTATTGTTTTGGAAGAAATGGAGAGTAAGTTATTGGAAACTTGTAGACAAAATTCTTAGTTTGATTTTCCGGAGGATGCATTTTGAATATGTAACTGATAAAGGACATACATACAGAATTTTAAGGTGGTGATAAATATATTAATGCAAGGGATTGTGATAATTATCAAAATAATGTTTTCTGTTTCGACTAAGTTGTACTTTGTGTTTAGTCATTTGTGTGATGATATTTATTATAAATTTGTAGACACATTCTATGAAGTTTAAATTAAATAGGGTCATTGGTAATTGTGGTGATAGTGTTTTATTCGAAATAAAAACATATAAGTTGATTTATAACGATAAACATCATAGTCAAACTGAAAACTGAAAACAAGGGCTTATATCTACAAAAAATAATAACTTCACTTCCTATTTGGTAAAACAATTTTTTTTAATTTGATTTTCTGATTGTCAGCTAGATATTTATACCATTTGACATAAACATTCATAAAATTATCTACCTAATGATATACTTTTTTAGTCTTATTTGTAAATTAAGACATCCAATTATTATGTTTTACATTTTGAAGGTCTAACCCAATCCTTGTGATTTCCAGTTTTGTTCTTCCAAATTTGTAAAGGCAAAATGAACATAATTATTACACTAATGCAAGCTTTAGAGGTAGAAGTTTATCCATCATAATAGTATATGAGATGTTTTTGAGTTCAGAAAAATACCTTTTAAGAAAATCGAAATTACCATCAAAGATATTACCGGGTTGAGTCACAACCAGGTCACAATTTCTTTAAGACGACGTTTCACGACACTACTTGAGTTTGTGCAAGGTAGACTAACAACCGCGCCGCCTCGAGGATAAAACAGCTCAGTTCACTTGTTTGATTACGTATTGCACCATAAGTAATCGTTCAAGAAATAATACCCTCAAATATGATTTAATCGTTCTCTTAAACCACTATATATGGTACGAAGACTACTCGAAACAAATGGACAGAAGGAGTAGAAGAAAGGAAGAAAGACTCAGGATTAAGTTAGCTTACAAATTAAGCCAAATTAATGATTACATTAACTAAAATTAATTTAACATTTTCAAGTGACAAAAAATATATTTCTTTTTTTACACAAGCCCAATTTAAAATTTAACATTTTCAAGTGACAAAAAATATATTTCTTTTTTTACCCAAGCTCAACCGGACGGTGGCGTCGTGCATATGAAATATAAGTTACGATCCGTTGACAACAGGTATCAATGGATCCGTTGACACCAAATCTCATCCTTTGATTTTGGTTTCATCTAAGGGCTAATATTAATTTACTTAATCATGCACCTTCTCTTTTATTTTTTTTTGTAAGTCGTGTCATCCCCAAATCCTGAATATTGTCTCGCTCATGAACTCTAATTTGTTGGTTTTCTTTTTTCGATGGTTGAAGAATTCAAATCTGCTTCTTATTTCAATCTATTCCCTATCAATTATTTTTTGTTTGGTAATATTGTCTTTTATTTTGATGGTGTGCATGTTTGACATCAGGAAGAACCATATAGCTAAAAGCGATATTGTCGTTAAAAGCGATATAATACGATGTAGTTGATAATCCCTACTTTTTTCTACACCCAATTTTTTCCCTTCTTTCATAAAAAAAAATCATGTTCGGGATCGATCATGAAAAAAAATCATGTTGGGGATTGAACGTGCTTCCAATTCACAACTTTTACCACCACAACACTGATGATTTTCATCACATGTGATTGCCTCAATCTTATGCATTCAACACAAATCTTGGGTCCTATTTCTTTCAATCTCACAATCTCTAAATCATTTCTTACCATCATGCGATTGAACTTAATAACCATAACCCCACCCTTTTTGGCGGGCCTAATTAATTTTTATGAAAAATAAGGTTTGCAAGGAATTGAATTAGGTAGCACATGGAAAGTTCATTTTTTAAAGTCATTAACGTCATTGCAATTCCTTTTTTTTATAGCAGTTCATTTTCATTATTATTATATCTTTCAATTACCACATAACAGTTCATTTTTATTATTATTTTTTCTTTCGGTTACCACATAGCAGTTCCTTTTCATTATTTTTTTTCCTTTCGATTACCACATAGCAGTTTCTTTTCCTTTTCATTTTTATATATTTAACAACCTTTGCGGTTAGGACCAATTTTTTGGTGCAGACCTTTGTATATATTTGTTCTTTTGATTTGTCTTTTTTATTGTAGTCCATCTTTTGTTTTTGTTGCTTTTTGAGGTGGTTTGATAGCATAATATTGAATATAACTTTAAAAGTAAGAATATAGTAAATTTCATTGTTATATACGAAGCTTTACAAAACCCGTGCAGGCAGAGGTTAATTTCTTTTCAATATTCATTCCACTTCCAATCAATTTAACATTCAACTCATTTAGTCTTCTAATTTCAATACACAAGAATTTTAGTAGATGTTATTTTTTCTACCAAAAATGACTTAATTTTACCAAGGGCATATGGTATTAACGCTCAGTGAGATCAGTTATAACATTCATGCATATATCCAATTATGCCACTAACAAAATATTTTATAGATCATAATGTGCCTCTAATTTGAAGAGAAAGATGGATGAGAAACAAACCAATGAAATAAAGAAAATTATCCTCAAATCCTAACTCTCTAAGAACAAATATTTGGAGATGTGTAGAAATGAAAAATAATGGACGAAGAGTGGGAGAAAAACAAATGATCAATAAATGGAAAGGAGAAAGAGGGAAAAAAAGGGAAGAAAAATAAATCAGAGAGAGAAACTGAATCATGATAAAGTGATATGTGGAAGAGAGGGAGACATAACTCATATGTCAAGGAAGAGTTTTCAATGAGAATCAAGGTTGCAATAACAATTAATAAAAGTCAAGGACAATCATTTAATCATGTCGGAGTATATCTCCCAACACCAATATTCTCATATGATCAATTATATGTTGCAATTTCAAGATGACCTCAAGAAAAGGTTTGAAGATAGTGATAATTATGAAGATGGTGATGATGATATTGTTACATCAAATGTGGTTTACAGAGAAGTTTTTAGAAATGTGTAATAATTTGTATCTACTTAGATTTTAAATGTTTTTTGTTGTTTATGTTTCTCATCGACTATAAGTTCAATATAACCAACAACATTAATATTTTCATGAATAGTGAATCATGACATAGTATTAGATATTACATCAGAACCAACCCGTGCGTCGCACGGGTGTAGGTCTAGTGTATATATATATATATAATGAACATAATTATTACACTAATGCAAGCTTTAGAGGTAAAAGTTTATCCATCATAATAGTATATGAGATGTTTTCGAGTTCAGAAAAATACATTTTATCAAAATCGAAATTACCACTGAAGATATTAACGGGTTGAGTCACGACTAGGTCGCTTTCTTTAAGATGTTTCGCGGCACTACCTGAGTTTGTGCAAGGTAGACTAACAACCCCGCCGCCTCGAGAATAAAACATCCAAGTTCACCTGTTCGATTATGTACTGCACCGTAAGTAATCGTTCGAGAAATAACACCCTCAAATATGGTTTCATCGTTCGATTAAACCATTCTATATGGTACAAAGACCATTTGAAACCAAATGGACAGAAGGAGTAAAAGAAAGGAAGAAAGACTAAGGATTAAGTTAGCTTGTGGATTAAGCCAACTTAATGATTTTTTTTGTTAGTGTAAGCCAACTTAATGATTAAATTAACTAAAATTAATTTAACATTTTCTAGTGACAAAAAATATATTTCTTTGTCCCGTGAACATAACTCAGTTGATAGGACAATGCATTATTATATGCAGGGGCCTGGGTTCGAACCCCGGACACCCCACTTATTCACTTTATAAGGTGAATTCTAGCCACTAGGCTACCTAACCAAAAAAAAAATAAAAATCTTTTTTGATGCAAGCCCAACCGCATGGCGGCGTTGCATGCGGCATCATACGTGTTCACACGTGCAACGCCGTCGTCCGGCTGGGTTTGAGTAAAAAAAAAGTAGGTAGCACTCACCCGTTCACAAAAGTATAGGCACCCCAAGGACACACCTTTGGAGGTCACCTCCACTTATATAAACACTTTCTAGGTTGTATGTCTCTCCAATGTGGGACATTTTTAAGTCATACCAACCCTAGCTCTTACCAAGGTATTTATTCTTTCCAACTTTCCACTATATTTTGCTAATGTTCCAACAATATACATTCTATTCAGTGTCATGGTGTTGCCGATCAAATTAAACATGATTAATGCATTGTAAAAGTTGCAGTTGAATGTATATAATACAAGGACTTGTTTAAGATAAAGAATATTTTATTGACCATGAAATGGATTTTACAAAGCCAATGAATCATATAAACGATGTTACCATGACACTGCAGTATTGTTTATGGAATGCCTTATTGCCATGGCATTTCATTTCTGTTATATAGATTGCATAAAAAAATTGACATTAATTCTAAAATGTTTTGTATTACAGAGTGATTTAATTCTCTTAGAAAATGCTTCAATTGATTGCTTTGTATTATCTTCATTAATCAATTATATTCTTCCATTGGCTGCAATGATGGAGTTGCCATCTCCTTCATGTTCTTAAAGAAAAATAAACAGAATTATACAAGAGTTGGGAATGGAAAACGCTGCTCTATATTGTTTGTTATGTATACTTCTTTGTGATGATGTGTGCTCTATCTAATTTAAATAAAATAGTATCACATGGCGTTTTCTTTAAATTAAAAATAGACGATTTTAGTTATAACTACGAAATCATATTTAGACTTGTTCAAATTTTTCGTTTCTGTAGAGATATCTTATTGGAATATGTCCCACAAATCTGGCCAAATAAGTTAACTTCAACTTGCTGAATCGAATGAAAGAATAGAAATTGTTATCAGCCAAATTCAGTTTGTGCAGATTTTGGATATAAAAAAAAAAAAAAACTACTTGAGTGTGCAAATCCACCAGAGATATATTCTCTACTTTGATCAGTCCATTCACATCAAGCAATGCTTGAAATCCCCAAGTTCAGTTTGGTAGAACTTTCTAGCTTAAATGTGAGATTGTGCAGTAATGATTTTTGATAAACAAGACATTTTCCAGAGGCATCAGAGTGATATGAATGCTGAGAAATTCTAATATTGTGTTTTCCAGTGTGGAAGAGACTAAAATTGTATGAGAAATTTCGACATGACTAATTTTAAACTTAACTTTAATATCATTATTTTTCAAGAAAAAAGACATTAATATCATCAGACATTGTTTGACTCGTTGTTGAACATCACTGTTATGACCCTACAAAATGAACAATCTTCTATTCGGTGTCTGTATGCCATCCACAGATAAAAAAAGATCTTATGGGTCCCACAATACCCTGTCAGATATATGGGTCCAGCTATGAAAGTTTCCCATAATCTACATCAATAAATGAGTTACACAAATGTTCTATTAAGCATGGACTCGGCCTGACACGATACTGAAACGGACACGTCAACAACGCTATTAATGTAAAATTTATAGGACACCGACACTGCTACATATATGTTAATTTATTTAAAGACGGTCTAAAATGAAAATTAACATACATATATAAACATCTAAATTGAGCAATTTATTTCATTAGAAAAAGTTCTAGAACAAAATATCATAGTATTTGACCTTTATTTATTCATCTACTATTAAAAAAGCTAAAAAATGATATAATCAACTATAATGTCTATAACCCCTAATTGATCAACATTTCTCAAAACATATGTAACTCTTGTATCTATGGTGTGTGGAAGCAAGACAGAGAAAAAATTGTTTTAGATATTTGTGTGAGTTGTCCGACACGGCAGATATGAGTGTTATATAGGTGTCAGACACCGATCTTAAGAGTGTCAAAGTAAAGAAAAAAACAATAATTTAAGACACCGGTTCGACACGTGTCATAGGAGTGTCGGACACCGACGCGTGTCGGACGCCGCGTCACACCTACTCCCAGAGGTCTCCGTGCTTCATAGCAAATGTTCCACACTGGAAACAGTCTCAGTAAACAACAATAAGAATCATTTTATACTTTCACTGTTTTCACTTTTCACTGTTACAATTACCTTGATTTTGGTCCAAAAATCAAGCTTGATTTTATCTTTCACTGTTTTCATTTTTGGATGCCTTTCATTTTTGAATCCTTGAAAAGATCCAGCAAAGAATTTATCAACAAGTTTCCAATACCTTATCCTCCATTGCTTCCAAAACATGAGAGGACCAAACACAATTGCGAGACCAAAAACAGCTCCCAACTCTAAACTTAAAAAATTCCAGTAAGCTGAACAAGATAGCCTTCCACATGAAAGTTGAGGATGCAGCTCATCCTTCCTTTTGCCATCTGTTTTTTCAGTCAACGGAGGTCCATACAATCCATCATTTCCTTCAAAAGAAGCTGGAAATGACTGAAGTTGAGTACCTGTTGGGATTATCCCCACCAAATGATTAAATGAGAGGTTCAAATAAGAAAGGAAGGACAAGCTTTTGAGCTGCATAGGAATTTGACCAACGAAATAGTTATTTGAGAAGTCCAAGGACTCTAACTGTTTCAAGTTCCCTATAGAAGATGGGATATCACCTGAGAAACGATTGTTTGAAAAGTTGAGAACATAAAGTGCTTTGAAGTCCATCAGCACCTCTGGTATTGGTCCTTCAAAATGATTGGATGAGAAGTCGATTGAAGTGAAGATTGTTAGTATTTTAACAAACTCCAGTTGTTGACCTTTATTTGTAACTGTCACTGAATCCTGATAATATATCTGACCATATTGAAGAACCTCAAATTGGATGTGATTTACCTTCAAATCAATTTGGTTTTTATCCGACATCATTGCCTCCCACCTTGTGAAGCATTTTTCAGGCAGTTTTCCACTAAAGTTGTTAAATGCTACATCAATTATCTGAAGCATATTCCAAGTGTCATCGGTCGCTAGACATTCGGTGTGGATATGTTCTTCAAGAAACATGGAAATCTGTCAACGATGTTGTTATTTGCAATGTCTAACACTTCTAGTGTTGAACAATTAGCAAGAGATTTTGGAATCTGTCCATCTATCTTATTTTTTTAGAGATCAAGAGTCCTTAGAGCATAAGAAGGTGAAAACACATCAGAGATAGTGTCAATGAGATTGTTCTTCCTCATATTTAATACCACAAGGTTTTGTGTCATTTTAATTAGACATGAGGGGATCGTTGCAGAAATGTTATTAATTGAAATGTCAAGCACTTCAATATTCCAAGCATTGCAAATGGAATTAGGGATACTGCCATGTAGAGTATTGTTGGAAAGAGAGAGAAATGTTGTATGAGACAGGTAGTTGCCAATATCGTGTGGGATAACAGAACCAAATTTGTTCATTGAGTAATCCAAATAGGAAACATATTTAGAAAAAACTGGTATTAGCCCTTTCAGTTGGTTGTTATGAAGGTCAAGGGCTACCAAGTTGGACGTGAGGTTTTGCAAAGGTCCTTCCAAATCAGTGAGCATGTTGTGAGAAACATTAAGGCTTTGAAGATTTTGTAGCTTCCAAATCCAGTTGGGTACTTTTCCTCGAATTTGATTATGTGAAAGATCAAGAATGTCCAATGTGGATTTGTTTCTCAAGAAACTAAGGAAAGTTTTCAGGTTGCAGGATGCCAACTTTAGAGTACTAATATTTGAAAAGGAAGTATGATCAGAATATTCAACATTCACATTGAACGATATGTTGTTGTATGAAAGATCGAGGAAAGTTAAAATTTCTTAGCTCCAAAAGCTCATCTAACTGCAGCAATCCATTCAACCTGTTAGAGGAAAGATCGAGGACAGAAAGTGAACGGAGCTGGAAGATACGTTTATGAATTCGTCAAATTTATTAAACTGGTTGGATGAAAGCTGAATCTTCTGTGGTGAGGCGAGTGCAAAATGGGATGAAGGAATGCTCCCATCGATAGAATTATCACGCAAGTCAATGCTGACAAGATTGTGTAGTCCTTCAAAGTGAGAATATTTTGAAATTTCACCACTCAAACGATTATGAGAAAGGTCTAGGTGGGTGAGATCTTTGGCCATGCTAAATGATGACATTGGACCTGTGAAACTATTGGATGACAAATCCAAGTAACCAAGTTCTGTAAGGTTTGACAGTGAATTGGGAAGTGTCCCATTAAATTTACAATTTGAAAGATCCAATTCAGATAAATGCCTCATGTTACCTTTAGAGTATGGAAATGCTCCAGAGAAGCTTGTGTCACTTACCCTTAAGGTTTGGAGAGATCCACCCGGCGGAAATTCCGGAAACGAACCATGGAGATTGTAGTTGAAGGATAAGTCAATAAATGACAAGGTTCCAATTTGAAAGATGGTTTTTGGAAATTTACCAGTCAATCCACAAGATGCAAGACTGAGGGTGGTTAGTCTTTTGAAATTGGAAAATGTTCCCATCAAGAATAATGACTGGTAGGTTCTTTAGTCTTGTTAGGGAAGAATCAAGGGGTCCTGATAGATCACAATAAGACATACTCAATACTTGGAGGTTACGCAGCGGTAACAAAGCATTGCTCCATTCTTGTCCCTGAGCTTTTATACTTACACCATCTAGATACAGCTTCCTAAGACTGGTCAGATTTTGGACTAATTTCTGTAGATTTGGTTTCTCAAGTTTCAGCCCTTGTCCTATTTAATAGCTTTGAGAAGAGATGTCAAAAGTAACCAACCTTGTAAGCTGAGAAATCTCTATAGGAATCTGTCCAACAAAGCTAGCATATGACAAACTCAGATAACTCAACATCATCAACTTGTTGAATCCTGATGGAATAACAGAATTGAAATTGTTAGCAGCCAAGTTCAATTTTTGAAGATGTTGAAGACTAAAAAGACTACTTCTATTATCAAATCCACCAGAAATTGATTCTTCACTCAGATCAAGGCCAATAACAAATCCCTTGCTGTCACAAGCTACACCAGTCCATTCACAGCACTCAGTGCTTGAATTCCATAACTTCAGCTTGTTAGAACTTTCTGGCTTGAACATGAGACTCGTCTTTAATTGGAGTAGCAATGATTGTTGATCTTTAAGACATTCGGCTGAGGCAACGGGGATTTGGAAAGTGATATAAATGAAGTAGTAGCAGAGAAGGAAGGAAAAAAATGAAAGTAAGGTAATTCTCATTGTTGTTTACACTTAGTGACAACCACAACAGAAATGGTTGTGTTATAAAGATGCAAACACATGCAATCTGCCCTGTGTTTTCCAGTGTGGAACGGGTCAATAGTTTTAAGGGAAATTTCGTTGAAAATGATCTATAAGTTTCTGCAAAATCATCTAAGCATTACATAAATCTGATAGGAACTTGTGGGGTATCCAATATTGAATATTCTAAGATGTGAGACTTGGAATAGTCCATAAGGAAAAGAAGAGTTTGCGTATTTTAGAAACTGGCTAACCCATCTCTCAATATTGTTTATTAAAGATTACTATAACTACATATAACTTTTTCAATTACAGTTTACATTCTTTTAAACTCTCAAAAAATTTGAAATTCGGATTATCGAGAGACATCAGAAAACAAAATTTTAAAATACATAATTTGTATGAAGTAATAAAATGTAAGACCACTGAGAATGAGAAGGGATTGCATCCACAACTATATCATGGAAATCATTATTGGTTGG
>Ga0228711_1003634_pt1 | contig 23998 bp, 16 predicted proteins | sample MedpolnodulmetaG_2_FD_177996 | JGI IMG/M metagenome (GOLD analysis project Ga0228711, IMG submission 177996) | Root nodule microbial communities from Medicago polymorpha collected in Santa Monica, California, United States - brown nodules | ecosystem: Host-associated > Plants > Roots > Nodule...
GTGTTTGCTTCGACCTATCAGCTGAAAGAACCAGTCCTCTAAGGCCATACCTCCTTGGTGCAACACCCTGAAATTGCAAATTCAATCAAATTAGTCCCTAAAATCATAACATAATCAATCATATCAGTCCTTCAATTAATATACTAATTGCCGAAACGATCCTTAAAAATTAAGAGTCATACCTGTCCAGCATTTGCAACAACATTTCCTGCAGCTTATGCATTTTCAGACACAACATTATCTGACACAAAGTTAGAAGCATTTCCAAGCACAACATTTTCTGGCACTTCATTAGGAGCATTTTCGGGACCAACATCCTCAAAATCTTGATAAACAACAGGAAAGGCGTTACCTTTAATCACAGCCGAACACAGAAACTTCAAAAACGTGAGAATCGCCAAAGATGATGAGGATTTTGGAGGGGTGAGAATGGAGAAAGTTTTAGCGGGAAGGAGAAGAGTCAAGGACGTTTTTGATGTTTCGGAAATGTGAAGAAGAAGGTATGGTAATGCAGGGGCAAAATGGGAAAAGCAACTGAAAAGTGAAAACTCAATTTTTTCCAATTCAATCAAATTAGTCCCTGAACACGTGGCTTCCTTCTTGCCACACGTATAAGACAACACAGCATGCAGGGCGACAGATCAGCATGGCGAACGGAGCACTTGGACGGAGGGACTTTTTTGATGGACGTCTGACAAATTCAGGGACTAAGTTGATATTTCGCATAATTGAGGGACGAATTGGCCGACGCGTGAAAATTCAGGAACGAATTTGATGGTTCACTCAATAATTTAAATATATAATTGACTGATTATTCAAAATAAATCTAAAAATAAATAGTGGAGTGGTTGGTGAGTAAGGAGAAAAAAAACAGTTAAATTTAAAAAATATAATTAAAAAAAGAAAAAGTAGAAGAAGATAGCTTATGAAAACAACATTGAGAGATTGATTGAGGAATGAAGAAAAAGGTGTACCCCTTGAACAACGCCGCTGTTAGAGATCCAATTCCATTTCATTGTTTTTGCATCTAAAAATCCCACCCAAAAAGTAAAGAACCGATTCTAATTAACTCGATGATTAAACTTAATTAAATTAATTACTTAATTGAAATTTTTGTCTTCGTCTTCTCCATGGTCATTGATTTTGGATCTTAACACCATCCCATGTTGTTTTTTAATGTTTACTTTCAACACTCGCACGTGCTCTCTCCTTCTTCTCCTCCTCCTCACTCTTCCCCACTCTAGTACAAATCAAATCTCTCTTACAATAAATAAATAAAATATCCTATAAAATCTCTCTCTCCATTATTATTTCCAAAATATATTATATATATACTGAGAAAGAACCTGTTTTTCAGTGAAAGATACCTCTTTTACAATACCCTTTACATCAAACTTGCATGCCCATTTCAGTTTCAATTTCAAGTTTGCACCTTTTTCATCCAAAACTGTTAACTGAGTTGAAAATTTGATGATGGATAAGTATGAGGTTGTTAAGGATTTGGGTGCTGGCAATTTTGGTGTGGCTAGGCTTCTCAGGAACAAGGAGACCAAGGAGCTTGTTGCTATGAAATACATTGAACGTGGCCAAAAGGTTTATTCTCTCTTTCAATTCAAGTTTTTTACTTTTGTCTGTTTTATCTGTTTTTTGTTCATCATTTTTTTGAGATTTATCAGCATCATGTTTTGTATTTCGGGTAATACTTATAAAGTTGGAATTTTGATTGGTGAAAAGTGGAAATTAGGTTTTAAGACATGCATTTGTGCAAATTGAAGAAATTGAACACGGGATAGAAAAATTCAATTATAAACTATAGCTTTCACACATGAAACTCCCCCTGATTTTTAAAAGTTATTATTTGTTGAAAAGAAGGAAGAAGAAAAAGAAAAAAAAAAACTATTATTTTGACATCTGGGATTATAAGTTTTTTTTCTTACTTTTTCTGCTATTTCATTTCCAGATTGATGAGAATGTGGCTAGAGAGATTATCAACCACAGGTCTCTTCGGCACCCGAATATAATTCGCTTCAAGGAGGTAAGGACTTTATTTGTTTACCTGTTGGATCAGTTTGTATTGATTACACTGTTAATTGTTCTGAGTTGTTAACTGTTACTTCAATGGGGTTTTGATTGGTCAGGTGGTTTTGACCCCTACTCATTTAGCAATAGTAATGGAGTATGCAGCTGGAGGGGAACTCTTTGAGAGGATCTGTAATGCTGGCCGGTTCAGCGAAGACGAGGTTAATGACTTGACTTGGTTTCAGAATTTTTTGTTTCAGAGTCATTGACTCATTGTTGTTGTATTCATCTCTCATTTATTTTTTCCTTTGATTATCCAGGCTAGATATTTCTTTCAACAGCTCATATCTGGTGTCCATTACTGTCATGCTATGGTATAATCATGCTCAATTTTTGGAAAATTATATAGGACTCTGTCTTCAAAAATACACAAAGTGAGAACCTATGTTTTTACTTTTCTTTTGCAGCAAATATGCCACAGAGATTTGAAGCTGGAAAATACACTTTTAGATGGAAGCCCTGCACCTCGCTTGAAAATTTGTGACTTTGGTTATTCCAAGGTATGGAATGAATCATATTGAGTTTTAAAGTTTGGACAATTATTTAGTTTAGTGTCTAAATCTCTTGAGCGTTTCTTGTTTTTGGTGTAGTCATCTTTGCTCCATTCCCGGCCTAAATCAACTGTTGGAACTCCAGCTTATATAGCACCAGAGGTTCTTTCTAGGAGGGAGTATGATGGCAAGGTATGTACTCTTTTTCAGAATTGGTTCTGCATAGTTCCTTACATCTTTGTGTGTTTGCCTCAATACATGTTTGCTATCTCTAATTTTATAGCTATATTCATTTGATCATGCAATCTGGGAAAAGTCTTTAAAACACATCTACTGAACCAATACATTTATGATTCTATTATTGTTTTAGTTGGCTGATGTGTGGTCCTGTGGAGTGACCCTTTATGTCATGCTGGTTGGAGCATATCCCTTTGAGGATCAGGATGACCCTAGAAATTTTAGGAAAACAATTCAGGTATGTTAACCTCTCACGCAACACTGATTTTCACATTATTTCATGTTATTATCTCATCCTTATCCTATAACCATTTCATATCTTCTTCTGCAGCGCATAATGGCTGTTCAATACAAAATCCCTGATTATGTTCACATATCTCAAGATTGCAAACACCTCCTATCTCGTATATTTGTTGCTAATCCATTAAGGGTATGTTATGATGTTTACATAATTTAATTTATTTTTCTATTGTTACAGTATGGATACGTTATTGTGTCATCTCTAGTCAATTATAACAATAAGATAATTGCTTTCTTATAAGCTATAAACTGTTTTCATAAGCTATCTTGAAGAGCTTATGAAAACAAGCTGAAAACCGTTTATGGACATGTCATAAGCTGCTTTCATAAGCTCTTCCAGGCAATCTCACAAGTTCTTATGCCAACAGATGATTTCCAATAAGTCAATCCTAATAGATCCATTGTTGTTTATCGAGCTAACTACCCGAACTTATTATTTTCGTCGCTGTCTACAGAGAATTTCTCTCAAGGAAATCAAGAACCATCCATGGTTTTTAAAGAATCTTCCAAGGGAGCTAACCGAATCAGCTCAAGCTGCATATTACCAGAGAGGCAACCCAAGCTTTTCTATTCAAAGTGTGGACGAGATAATGAAAATTGTGGGAGAGGCAAGAGAACCTCCTCCGGTATCTAGGCCGGTCAAAGGTTTTGGATGGGAAGGTGAAGAAGAAGAAGAGGAAGAAGTGGAAGAAGAGGTTGAGGAAGAGGAGGATGAAGAAGATGAGTATGACAAGAGGGTCAAAGAGGTTCATGCAAGTGGAGAATTTCAAATCAGTTAAGCAGTGTAATTCTTGTTATAAAGTATTAGTATTTTTTATGCTAGAAAGCACCTATTTATGTGTACTATAATTTATAACTGCTATAAGACTTCTGAAATTGTTCATGTATGATAATATTTTTCAATTACCTGTTTCTGTGATGGTCAATATAGTTAAGCTAAAAATGCTCTATGTATCTTGTTCAGTTTAGGGGAAGTTCATCATAAACCTGCACATAATAACCATTTGTTTTTCGATTGCTCTATGTATCTTATCCGAGAATAATCTCTCACTTCCAAATATAAAATTAAGAGAATGAAGTAGTGTCAACTGCTCGGGATGAGTCCTTGAGATATATTTACATTGCATGTGGACTGTTGAGTAGGCCTAAAACAGGACATGTGAAGTGCATAGTCATACAAAGCCACTAGATTCAATTTATACTATTATTGTTAAATAAGCAAGTGGTAGAGTATCGTAGTGTATTCTGTACATACTTTTGAGAGGAAATCACCAAATTAGGCTCTGAAATTGTAAGAACATATCATGTCAGTTTCTGAAATTTTTGAATGTGTAAAACTATCTCTAAATTTTATAATACGTTATTCAGTTTAATCCTTCTTAAGTTAATTGGTTACTCTGCATAAGCTGATACGGTAAGTAGAAGAAAATACTCATCAATTTAATCATTCTTATGTCCTTTTGCTGCACTGATTTTGTATACGTGAATCAATTTAGTCCTTCTTAAGTTCATCATAAGATGCATCACCCGCAATAAGGTCAAGGGTGAATTCATCTCTTGCTCCATAGAAAATATATCACAGTTTCAGTAAAAAAGTGGAACAGGATTATCTACATGTTTCATAAGTACATTACAGTAAAAAGTGGAACATGGTCATAGTCATTTGTCAAATTTCTTCCAGTTGATAGCACATGTCTCATTATTTTTATTTTGCTGTACAATCATAAAGAAATTTGCAATCATGAAGAAATTCACATGTTAACTCTTTTACTAAAAAAAATTGTTACTACGCAGTTTTTATCACTGCACTATCTTTAGCCTCTCAAGTCTCAACCTCATTTCCTGTTGTCAATTCAAACCCGAAAGCAAAACAAATTTAAGACCTAAAACTTTGTTTGAATGGAGATGCATCACGAGACACATTGATGTATCTATACCATGAATAAAGATCAAATGCAAATCATATTCTTGGAGTGTGAAATTTTAGTTTCATTATGACAGATTCTTGGCTCACCTAAGGATGTATGTCCTCAACAGCATCAAGGATTTCTTTTAGAACTTCCAATGCATTACTAGCCTTTTGGTTAATGCTGCAAAAAACAATATGAATAAGAGAGGTTCATATATAACGAAAATAGTACGGGAAAAGAATAATTTATTTGAAGTTCTATTCAGTTTATCCATGTTTTACAAATCAACGGGCCAAACATTTGGTCTTTATCAGAGTAAGTAATAATAATTTCCTTATGATGGATGAACTTATGAAGATCAAATTAATATGATTATGGTAGTAAGCATATTTTTTCTGTGTCAATTCATAGGAAAAGATTCATATGTTAAGACACTCCAAAAAAACACTTAATCTCATGCTTCTAAGCAAAACCGTTTTGGTCTTTTGCAAAATAACCAAGAGAAGGGATATATGCATCTAATCACAAGTTTTGAATCTCCTTTCTACGCACATATTATGCCAAATATGAATTATACAACAATTGTTTAGCAATGGATTTTATATTTTCTACCTTAATCAATGTCGTGCGCCGAGTGTGTATGCACGAGTGTTTTGCTAATTTACATTTACAAAACCTAGTCACAATTTTATTTTAAACATTTTACTTGTAAGTTCTTTTATACAGAGAATTGGAGTAAAGATTTCATCCCAGTACATATTAACTAAAATTAATGACTCAAAATAAATATTTTTGATGGAAAAAATTTAAGGTAAGGAGATGATACTCAGTTCAAGTCACAATATACTCCCTCCGTCCTTATATTTAAGTCCTTTTTTTTTTCTCCACATTTTTTAAGAAAAGTCGTTAGTGTAATTAATGTGTCTATTTTGTAAATTAATATTACGAAATTGTCCTTTGTTTGTATGTGTATTAAATTTGACTTTTCATATTTCAAGGCAAGTTAATAGTATTAATTAAGAGTATCTTTAGGGAAAAAAATAATAAATGTATCTAGTAATTTGAAAAGAGGTTTACATTTAGGGACAAAAATAAAGTCAAATAAGTGTTTAAATATATGGACGGAGGGATTATCAGGACTTAAAAACCACTTATAAAGAGATTTGGAATCTAAAATCTTGAGGGTCAATGTAAATGTAAATTATTTAGTGTAAAAAAAAGTCCAATTTCATGAATCACACATTACCAATTTTAAAAATTACATGTTGGTACCTCTAAGTGGATAATTCAGAATTTGTCAATAAAAAAAGTGGATAATTCAAAAAATAAAATTTCATTCATGAATTTATTTTACATTTCTATTTACAAAAATGCAAAAACAAATAAGGCCAGAATTTTTTTTCTTGAAGGGTAGGACAGAAAAGTTGTAGCCATCAAGGGAAAGGGGTCAAAGGGAACATTTAATATTGTGACATATTTGTCCAAAAAATGAAAATGAAAGAAAGATAATAGTGGAAAATAGTGGGCAGTAAAATTAGTTGAGAAGATGAGATGGATAAACAGAAATAGAAGAAGAGGTCTGTGTTTTTTTCAGTCTCACCAGTCACTCTCAACCTCAAGGGTCCCTCTCTCCTCTCTACTCATATTCAGATTTATTTTAAAGATATTTATTTATAGTAATTTCTACCATTACTTTATACTAAACACTGCATAAAAATAATACCCTAAAACAAAGAAAATTCTTCATTCTTTAGTGACCCATCTTCCCAATTTGTGGGAATCAGGTAAAGTTTGTTCCTTTTTCATAAATCAATTTCTGGGTTTCGTTTTTTTAGCTTCAATTTTGTTACTAATAGCTCAAACATGTGCATTTTGTGCAGTAATTGAAGGACAAGTCTGGTAGTGGTTAAAGTGCTGTTTTTTCAAGCTATGAATTCTCCAATTCGTGCCCCTTCAACTTCTTCTTGCTCATATATTCGTCCTCATTCTTGCCGCACTTGTGCTTCTCGTAATTTCAAGCTTCCTCTGTAAGTCTTCCCTTTTCAATTGTTATTTTTTGTTTTTAACATTTTTAGTAACCAAATATTTTACCAAGATTATTTCTTGTAGATTAGTTGATAGGATCTGTAGAATCATCATATTCCTCATATGAAATTGTGTTTTTCTTGTATTTTGATTGTTTTTGTACCAACTTTTATTAGAGTTTTAGAATGCACTAATATTCTTTATTTTTATAGGCTATTGCCACAGGCAATCTGTACCGCTCAAAAGTTGCATCGATGCTCCGGAGGCTACACGGAGGTTTCTAGTAACGCTAATCCGTTGAAAACTTGCATAGTTGGCAAATTTACTCCAGGATGGTCTGAAGCACAACCCTTGGTTTCCAAGCAATCACTCAACAGGCACCTTTTACCTGTGGGAGCTTTAGTAACTTCAACAACTCAAGATGTTTCTGATACACCTCTTATTGGCGATGATAAGATCGGAGTGTTATTGTTGAACCTTGGAGGTCCAGAGACTCTAGATGATGTGCAGCCGTTTTTGTTTAACCTTTTTGCCGATCCAGTAATACTCTAGCTTCAGCACACAATATTCATATGATATGATCAAATTGTTTTTTGTTTTTTATTATCACCGTTAGTTACATTTTCTGTATAATTATGCAGGATATCATACGATTGCCAAGGTTATTTAGTTTTCTTCAAAAGCCACTGGCTCAATTTGTATCTGTTTTAAGAGCACCAAAGAGCAAAGAAGGCTATGCTTCCATTGGTGGTGGATCCCCTCTTAGACGTATGACCGATGCACAGGCATGACACTTCCTGATAACTCTTAGATAGGGCATTTGGAAACTTTTTCAATTTACCAGATACTGAATTTAGTATGTAAAATGTTATCCTCTCATATAATTGCTGTTTTTCCAACCGTTTAAGCCATTTTTTTTAAGTTCTCACTAGTCCATTGAGATTTTACAATTGACTTGCATTATAATTTTTCTACTGTGTTTGAAACTCTTTCTAATACTATGATGCGGTGACGTACACTGCATTAAGTGCTTTCTTTTGTTAACTCTCTCTCTCTCTCTCTCTCCCCTGTATTGCTCTAGTGCTGATAATGATTCTCTATACAGGCTGAAGAGTTAAGAAAATCTCTATTTGAAAAGAATGTCCCAGCAAAAGTGTATGTTGGCATGCGTTACTGGCATCCATTCACCGAAGAGGCTATTGAGCTGGTATTGATCATCTTTATGTTAGATTACAATGTCAAATTGGATAGTAATAAATAAGATTGTGCCACTTTTAGTGATGTATTTTTACAAGTTTTAGGAGGATGACATCTGATGTTCTCTGTTAAGTTGTTTATAAATATAAGAAAATATGCATTTTTCATTGTTTTAAAAATTAGAAAAAGTAATCGGCCAAATATGTCAATTTATTTTATAGTATAGTTTTCAGCATATTTATGCAAACAACATTAAAGGAGTAAGAACTTTTTTGAAAAAAAATGGTTTGCAATCGTAATAATAGTATTAGATTGGTCAAAATTATTGCCATTTTGAATGTGTAAATTTTGTATTTCTTAAGTTCTCTGTTATTTAGCAAATACGTGATTTAACCAATTATCTTCTTGAGTAAACTTTAACCTTGGAACTAACTCATGGGTTGACTAATTTTTGTCAAAGTATTTTTACATGAATTTATCTGTCATTTGTCTATTTGTGATTTACTCATGTCAATCATGACCAGTTTTTCCTTTGAAATCATGTAGATTAAAAGGGATGGAATTACAAAGCTGGTTGTGCTTCCACTTTATCCACAATTTTCAATTTCGACCAGTGGTTCAAGTTTGCGTCTCTTGGAGAGCATATTCCGGTGATTACTATAAAATATTATGTTATCACATCATCATACTCCAATTTATTATCTAACTTTCGGTTATGAATTATTTATTGGTTCCTTAGAGAAGATGAATATCTAGTCAACATGCAGCACACGGTAATACCTTCGTGGTACCAACGTGAAGGATACATAAAGGCAATGGCAAATTTAATTGAAAAAGAGCTAAAAAGTTTTGACTTACCAGAGAAGGTACTACCTCATTTTTATATTTAAACGACAAAAGTGTTGTTCCTAAACATTTGTATATTATCAATGCTATTCTTCTACTTTAAATATTGATAGCTTAATGTATATAGTCAGTATCAGATATTTCTGGTTAGAATAATAGAATGATGACTGTAGGAGTAACTTATTCTGTTTGATTAACTTAGGCAATTGGAGATTGTGAAATGACTTTTTTTATAAAAACAAAAAATTAAAACAATCAGCAACTTCGTTTATCTTTTATAGGGTCCTACTATTATGGTCATTCTGATTTAGCCCGCCAATAATTTTTTGCTGAAATTTAATCCCCCGATTTTTTCAATTGGTACAACCAACTCCTTTCATTAGCTTTTTTCCACCTGAAATATTCAAATCCACCATTTTCTACTCCTAATATTCACAAATTAAACCAAATGTACCTTTTAAACCCTGTTCCACTCGGCATTTAAAACACAAACTTTCACCCAAAATCGTGGGGAATCTTGAAAAGGTTTCCTCTTTGAAAATTTAACATCACAAGCCTTCAAGTGTCACTAAATTAGTATTGAGAATTTGTGCAATGCATGGGGAGATATTTTTGAAAAGAATCTATGTTTGGTACGATTTACAATTGTGTTCAATTATTTAGCAGAAACAACGTTTGACAATAAATAACACTATCGCATTAGGCGTACATTAATATTGTGTATCAAGTGTTAAGTATCACGTTCATAAAGCTAAGTATAACACCAATAATATTTGAGAAGGCAATGTGAATACATAAAGTTTTTCCGAAACTCGAGCTCCTTATAAGCTTAAGGTTGGTGGTTGGGTGTCACTTCATTGTAAATATTTGTTGTTAGTCCTAGTGACTAATTTTTGTTGCAGGTCATGATATTCTTCAGCGCACATGGGGTTCCAGTTGCGTATGTGGAAGAGGCTGGTGATCCATACAAAGCAGAGATGGAGGAATGTGTGGATTTAATCATGGAAGAGCTTGAGAAAAGAAAGATAACCAATGCATACACACTTGCTTATCAGGTACTTTTTTATTAGAAATTTGGGACCCTCAGTTTCTAGAAGTATTAATGCATGATGTTGATTCATAAAGTGCGCAAATCCAAGCTTATGGTATAATGTTTACCTTAGTTCTGCTGCCAGTATGGTATTCACCAAAGTAGCACTTGGTATTTCCCTATCAACAAGGCCATAATATTCTGAACAGTTTGTATGATTCAGCGCATTACTTGTTGCATAAAGAAAGCTCTTTGCAAAAAATAATACTCTTTGATATAGATCTCGAGGAACCATGCAAAGACTACTCAACAGCGTTCTCGCCGAGGACTACATTTAATCATCAAGTCAATAGGTGGTGAAGATGACTTGTCTCTACAGTACAAAAAAAATTGTACCAAAAAAAATGTGGCTACTGCTTTTAGACACAGCCTTTTTCCAAATTTCTAACAGTTCATTATAATTCTTATACAGAGTAGAGTTGGACCTGTGGAATGGTTAAAACCCTATACAGATGAGACAATAATTGAACTTGGGAAAAAGGGAGTAAAAAGTTTGCTGGCCGTACCAATTAGGTAACATCAACCTTGTTTTTTATTTGTTATTTATTCCTCTCTGACCTGCACTAGGTTAAGTGACACTAATATTTGGTTTAACTTCTTTATTCACTCACAGCTTTGTCAGTGAACATATTGAAACACTAGAAGAAATTGATGTTGAGTACAAAGAATTGGCTTTAGAATCTGGAATAGAAAATTGGGGCCGTGTTCCTGCTCTTGGATGTGAACCCACTTTCATTTCAGACTTGGCAGATGCTGTAATTGAGAGTCTCCCATATGTTGGTGCGATGGCCGTTTCAAACCTTGAAGCTCGACAGGTACGCTAATCAACTCTCATTTTTATTTTTGTATTCTGGAAGGAAAATGTTTTATTCAAACGTTATCTGCTAAGTTGTCAAGTGTCATTGTCAATACCTCGAGAGATTAGTCTCCGACTCTTGACCGGGGATAAGGATAACCCTGAGTTCATCGAAAAAAGGATACACACATGTAGACATCTTCCATATCAGCATATTTTTTAGATAAATCAAGTCATATAGACACGTGGTAGTGTATTTGTAATTGCATGCTTTCATTGTGTGATCTAACAAAAAGTTTTGGTTTTTTGGCAGTCTTTGGTTCCCCTTGGCAGTGTAGAAGAGTTATTGGCAGCATATGACTCACAACGTAGGGAGTTGCCACCACCAATATTGGTGTGGGAATGGGGATGGACAAAAAGTGCTGAAACTTGGAATGGAAGAGCAGCTATGATTGCTGTGTTGCTTCTGTTGTTTTTAGAAGTCACCACTGGAGAGGGATTTTTGCACCAGTGGGGAATATTGCCCTTATTTAGGTGAACATGAATGAGTCCTTCGCTACCCTCCACACAACGGCAATGGAATTTAGTTTTGCCTGTATATGTATACCATTAGCATCACATATGCTGCTTATAATCGAAGTCATGCACTAAGAAGGAATTCTAAAATCTAGTTTAGACACAGCATTTGTGGATGGAAAGAGAAAAGTATTGTATAGTGATTTCCTCTTGTATGTATCTAAAGCATTTTTATTTGGGCTTCATGAGCTGTTGTAGCTTAAAAAGCAGTCATTGATATAACAAGTTCCTTGTGAACTTATGAGTTATGAGAGACTTTGTCAATTGTACCATGTTGTTGACAAGAGAGATAGAGTTTGAAAAGGGTGCAGAAATCCTTGCTCATTTTGTTGGCTTCCCGGCTTGTCAACAACACAAGAGTACTGGTTCAGACTTGGTTTTGTTTTTGGTTAATAATTCAGACTTGTATTATATTATATGACTGGTCTTTCGGTATAAATATGTTAGTCTCGTATTTGATGAGATAAAGTCTAAAATGATTTTGTTAAGGTTGAGTTAAGAAAGTCAAATTCTAAATTATATATGTGTGTGTGTATTAAAAAACAATGAGAGAAATTATCATCAATTAAAAACACATTAATGGTCGTTTAACAACTATATCTGGGAGGATTTGAATTGTTGGGTAACTGCTAAAAAATTACTTGCGTCACGCTCTGGACGTGAGTGTTTTGCTGTTTATGGATACACACCAAACCGTTCTAGTATTGCCCCCCTAAACTTCAGCATAAATGCTTGTTAGACAAAAATACCTCTACTCTCTTTTCAAATTTTCAATCACATACACCTTGCACACAAAAATATTGAAAATGCAAAAAATAACTTAAAACATACAAGACTATCAATATCGATGTAACCAAAAAAAAAGACTATCGATATCGATAGAAAAATATGTGATCAAATCTTAAATATTGTCAAACTACGGATATTTGTTATTTGTTAGAGAGAGAAAGATGAAGATTTAGATTGAGATAAAAAATAAATAAAAAAATTGAAAAAATTTCATGTTGGCAATTGTGGTTAGTTGTGACTTGTGGTTTATGGAAAATTAAGTGGAGATAAGAAAATATAGTTCCTTCTTCCTTGTAAAAAGAAAAGAAAAAGCCTTATCACAATAGCATCTGGAACATACTAAACCTCAAGTCATGGTCAATTATCCCAGAAAGCTCCTTATTACATGCATTTACCAGCTGAAGCATATGTATAATTCACACCCCCAACCAACCCCTAAAAACTTAAATTCCCAACACCAAGTTTTAAAGGCAAAACCTAGGATAAAAAAAGAAGTTAAAAAGGAGATTCTTCTGTTAAGAAATCAATCACTAAAATCAAAGCTTCCACTCTGTGAACTACTGCCATTGCGACTATGTAAAGAGAGGCCTCTGATGTGGCTAGCCAAAGTGCCACTGTCCTTATTATGCTGAAAATATTTTTCTCTCTCGACGTGCTTCGAAGGTGGCGGCGGAATTGCAACAGGAGGAAGCTCCCCATTGTGTTTTGTACTTGGAGGAGTAACTACAACAGGTACAGGACAATTATTAGCTTCTTGAGATGGTTCCAAGGAGAGTGGTCTTATTAGTGGACGGTTGAGTCTCTCTTCAAGCAAACTCAACTGAGGGAACTGAGGTTTAGTTTCTTCATCTTCAGGCCTTACACAAGCTTTTCCTTTGCGTAATCTGCCAGTATCAGGCATTGTTTGTCATTTAGAGATGAATGAATACTCAGATACCAAGTTTAATCCTTCTTTAAAAGAGAATAAATTTAGTGTGTTCAATAACTAGAAAGTCACCTTCTGAATAACTGTTCAGGTTCTTCTTGCTCCTCTGCTTCTTCATGATCAAATTGATTCACAGTTGTTGTAACTTTGCTAGAAAGAAGGTCATCATGTCTCTCTAGAACTTTCTGAAGTTGCTCATTCACTTCAATTGCTCGGGAAACTATCCTCTCATCTCTACAAACAATCAAAGAAAAAGCATTTGAAGCACAAACTTACCATATAATAAATGCATGCACACAAGCACAAATGCACAGACAAAAGTGTATCAATTTTTTTATATTATTAATTTAAAAAGGAGATAACAATTTCATCCAAGATTCAGCTTATTTCTTGTATCTTAGGAAATAGCAAGTGACATGGAAAAAACAAATGTTTTCTCGGCACAATGGCAAAACTCTAATGCACGAGTTATTAATGAACACAGGAACGACCACAACATCTTATGGAAAACGACCAGAAGCAAAGACAATAAAATCCATCCACTGAATCATTTCAAGTCTGGAAATGAAAGAAACTGTATTTGCTTTTGGCAGTAAAGAGAAATTTAAAGCAGCCTTACCTAGAAGCCATCACAAGATGCATTACCCTCTGCTTTTGAAATGAACATTGCTCAACAAGGTCAAGGGTGAATTCATCTCTTGCTCCCTGGAAAATAATTCACAGTTTTAGCAAAAACTGGCATGGGATTATTTACATGTCTCATAAGTACATCACATTGATTTTGTTTCACAAGACAAGACAAAAAGTATTAAAGAGCAACATAGTCATTTGTCAAAGTCTTTCCAGTTGACAGCATATGCCTCGTTATTTTTATTTAGCTGTACAATCTTGAAAAAGTTTGTGATATTTTGATGCTAATTCTTTTTACTAAAAAAAGTTAAAACGCGGTTTTTATCACTATCTTTAGCCTCTCAACCTCATTCCTTGTTGTCAATTCAAAACCAGAAGCAAAACAAATTTGAGACCTAATACTTTATTTGAATGGAGAAGCATCAGTAGACATATCAATGTATTCAGTATGAATCAATAGAAAATGCAAATCATATTCTTGAAGTGTTAATTTCTAGTTATATTATGACAGATTCTTGGCTCACCTGAGGATGTTTGCCATCAACGGCATCAAGGACTTCTTTTAGAACTTCCAATACATTACTGGCCTTTTGGATAATGCTGCAAAACACAATTGCAGAATAAGAAAGGTTCATAGATGACGAAAAATGGCAACAAAACAAATATCCATATAATGATACTTTCCACTAGATCAATTAAGAGGTCCACAGATCAAGAATCATCCATGATTTTGTATTTAAAACAAACACACACACGCGCACACACATGAACAGAGAAAAAGTCTCAAACTGAAGATAGATTTTCAAACTAATCTTCATTTTATTTCATTAGTTAAAAGCTATTGTATTTGGATAAATCTCAGTATCTGGTTTCCATCCCCAGACTAAATAATTATTCTTATCATAATATATCCTTTTCAACGCATCCAGTAAAAGAATGGACTCTAAAGATCATTTTAATAAAAAAAACTGTAACAATGAGGTTACTAAGTGAAGGAAAATATTATTTCCAGTCAAAGGTTTTTGAAAGACCCGGTCTACATCAAGTTTTACTAAAGTTGAAAAGCAATAATCACCTAGATTCAGGAACAGTGTTGGGTTCTGCTTTCTGAGCAACCTCTTCACGTCTAAGTAGGGAGGGCTCCCTTTTTGGTACATTATTAGTCTTATTTGGTTGTGAACTAAGATGGTTTGACTGGACAACTTGAGCTCTTTGAGGAAATTGTACCCCGGCACTCTGTAAAAAGTAAAACACAATTTACTATTGGCATTGGACAAATAAATAACAAATTAGTATTGGCTAAGAAAGCCATTAAAAAAAAGTATTGGGTAAGAAAGAAAAAATTCCGTACTTTTTCTTTTGGTGGGGTGTGCTAGGCCCATGCAATAGTGCAACGCATAGGCGACACATAAGAAGCCCAGTAGCAAGCTACTGAGGTGGCCTCCCCCTCAAAAAAGTAATTTAATATCGTGTGAACCATTGGGCCACATATCAGATGTTAAACTGATAAGAACAGATACTACACTTGATCTTAGCCAAAAGGCCGAGAAAGGTATTATATACCAAACGGAAGTAAAAACGTCATAGCCGTCTATAATTATCGTATAAAACATGTTTGAAAAATATTCTACTAGCAAATTGAGAGAATCTCAATGTCTGATTCCCATAATATTTGCAGAACGTTTAAAGGCTTTAAGCAAAAATACAACCATTTTCTGCCAACAGAACTACCCAGGTATCATTTATTAGCACTTACACAATCTTCCCACATTTACCATCACAGATACCATTACTCAAATTCAGCATATCCGATTAGCACTTAGCACCAACTATGTTGTTCAGATATGAAGCCAAAAACAACGCATGTTGTATCAGCTTCTTCTATTTGTGAGCCATGTAGTAAAAAACAACCGTATGTATCAAACAGCCTAGATTGGAACATAGAGAAAATCTCAACCTACCACTAAGTCATAATATGCCTTATAATACTGTGGAAACTTTCCCGAAGCACCACCAAGAGATGTTTGTGTTGCATCTAGTAGGAGAAATATTCGCTCCCTGACAGGCAAATCTGACTGCAAGCAAAAAAAAAAAGATCAGAGGGAGAGTAAGGAAAAATCAACATTGGCAACAAACAGTAGCACTGTAGTCTCTGGAGAAAAAATCACCTTTTTCTTTACAATTTTCACAAGAATAGGAATAACTTCTGCATGAACCACCTGCTCATGAATATGATCTCCTATGTTGTTCATCAACATTTCCAGCAACTACAAAATCAACAGATGAAATATTAGTTAGTAGAACACCAGTGCAGGAACGCAAGCAAGGCAAAAAATTCAAGAAAAGAAAGTCTCGTGGTCAATTTTCTCAGTTTCAAGTACAATGAAAAATATGCAGAGGAAACTGTATTCACATAAGTTGTTATGGGTACAAGTAAAATGATTTCAGCTTTGTTTGGAATTGGATAAACAACTTAATTAAGCACCTATAGCATAAGCACCATTATATAAATGCTTGTGTGTAAGCTATCTCTATAACAAAAGATAAAATAAAGTCAAAACTGTTTTCATAAAAACTATAAATTGTTTTCATATAAGCGATCTTGAAGAGCTTATGAAAATAAACTGAAAACAGCTTATGGACATGCCATAAGTTCTTTCCAATAAATTCCTCCCAACTGTCTCACAAGTGGATATTCCAGTAGATAAGCTCAAATAAGTCAACTCAAACAGGCCTTGAGAAAACTCACATGAATTTTTTTGAATAGACTACATAATAAGATCATTGTACTCACCATGACAGCATAAAGTTGAGTATTGGGGTTCTTGTTACCAAGTCTTTTTTTTATAGCTTTGACAACATCTTTAGCTTTTCTGAACATTAATAAAACAAAATGACGATATTAGCAACAACATCACTCAGAGCCTTGGAATATTCTAGCATATACTATTGAGTTTGTAATCAAGTAAATGGCCTGCCAGGCTCTGGCATCAACCTAGGCGCAGTGTTGAACAAGTACCACAAATAACAAATTTTAAAGTGCAAATTAAGTTAGCACCAAATAGGAGTTGTTTGCTAACTAACCAAATGCTTTCTATTTAAATTTTCCGTATGAAAAATAGACCAAAGTGACAAACAAAAATAATGCAGTTTAAATGAAAAAGAAATACACAATTTGGCATGACAAATATGCAAAATGCAATTAATTGGAGTAAGAAAACAAAATTATCATTCATGAGGATTATCTTCCAATATTATAGAAATACCCACTTAGCCAATTAGACATAGTTCAAGTGGTAAAGGTAGTAGTAGTAGTGGTAGGGTTAGGTGAAGAGCATAGATATGATTCAAATCCAAAAAAAATAAGATAATATAACATGAAGTGCCATGAGAAAAGTATAAAAGGTAAGGATTAAAAATGAAAAGATTGAGTTTAATTTTGTAGTGTTTTACTTTTGGGGCATTCATAATCAACTACAAAGAAACAACAGCATATATATGTAAGAGAAAAAAAAACTTTGTGGGGGGGATTACCTATGATCACGAGCAACTAATTCAGAGATTTCAATATTTTTCATCCAATCAATTTCAGACAGTTTCTCACTTGTTGCAGCATTGACTAGCTCGGCTGCCATCTTTCTTTCTACATAAACATTTAAGAATCAAATAGAATATAAAAGTTGAAATATATTTCAAACAAGAAAGCAAATGTTGAACAAAGAGTTAAGTATCCGCACAAATTTAATTAGGCGGCTAATCAACTTTTGCTAACTAGAAACAGAAAAGAAGCAGCTACAGGAGAATAAAGGTTTGGATGTAGAAGCAGTATATTAGCATGCAACAACGTTTCATTTGTTAATATACTCTCGAAGTTACAACTAGCTAACATACTATTACTAAGTCTACAACAACCGAAGCTTTTTCCCACTAGGTGAAGTCGGCTACATCCTACATGTATCAAAAATGTCTGCCGGAGACTGCTAATATACTCTCACTTGTTTAGAATTTTGGTTTGATCTAACTCAACTCTCACGCTCAGGACTGCACATTAAGATCGTGAACTGATAGCAGATGACCCAAAAAATCTTGGATGGACTCTGATACCACCTTAAAATTTGAGCTACAAAACCAGCTTGTGGGGTGACTAATGTCTTATAAACACTTTTTCATAGAACAAATCTCATCCAATGTGGAACTCTAAACTGTGCTGCAAATTATTATAAATAGGGAAAGTGAAAGGTAATTGATCCACAACATGCAAAAAAGAAGGTGATATTACACAACTGATAATTTGTCCTATTATTATAATCATCTTCCACCATATAATTATAAAAATTGACAATATAATCATGTATTACCTCTTATTACTACAGTCTACAGCAGCAACCTAAGTAAGTATGTCATGAACGACCTGCAAAAAGCAAAAACTTAATGATGAGAAACATTAAAATCGAAAGTTGTAGTGTGTTATGAAGCGGTGAATAGAATAGATTAAAGATTGTACCTTGAAAAACTGATATGAAGATGGAGATGACAAGAATGAAACCAAGGATGCACTGATAAACCCTAAAAAGATTCAACATTTCAAGTGCCACCCCAAAAAGCAATTATCTTGCTGTATTTTTCCTTTCTCAGAAGAATTCCTTTTTCTTTTTAATTAATTAGTTTATAGCTTCTTTTAGCATATGGGTATAATAAATTGGTGACAAATTGACAGCTTAAACGGTTCCTCGCACATACAAATGAATCTAATCTAAGGTTGTTGATGTATTGGATTTGGTTTTGTTGTTAAGGTTGTATCGTATTTTCCTCAACAAAAAAAAAAGGTTGTATCGTATCAGCACCGCCACGAGGGATGTCGCTGTCGCTGACCCCACTCAAAGCTTCATTTCCAATGAGAAGTCGCAATTTATTTTACTCTTTTGACTCTTGCCACGTTATCATCAATTGAGGACGTACCATCAAGATTAAACCATGCAAAATTGTTGTTTGAAGATTGTTGTTGACGCTTCTTGTTAAGTTGAGAAACACATGTAAAATATCATAATATTCTTCGACAGTTAAATATTGAGGAAAATGTAACCAGCTGTAGTTAATTACGGAAGAAAACCTCGACAGTTAACTACCGTCAGTTCAGTTGGCAGTTAACTGTTGCGTGTTTATACAGGAACAGAAGCATCATAACACATTTCAGTTTCATTTTTCTTCCAACTTCTCTCAAACTCTTCAATTCTCACCAAAGCCATTTTCGCGAATTGCAAGCAAATAACTACACATTATCACAAGTTGTATCAATCATTTTAATCATAATGTTAGTTTGTTTAGGTTTAATTTTTAAAAAAATTAAAGTAGTTTGCATGTGGTTATGGTTGATTTTAAAATTAACAATTTGATGATTGCATGTGTTGTTAAGATGTTATAGATGAATGTAGTTGTTGTAATTGATGTTTGAATGATTTTTAAGTATAATGTGGTTTTGAATGGTGTCAAATGAACACAATTTGAATATGTTTTATACTTTGCACACAAAGTGTTTGATAAAATGTCTCAATGACAATTATATTGATTATTTAGTTAGTTTAGGTTATGGAAATGATGTTAATTATAGTTTGATATAGTGTATATTGATTATTGATTATTTAGTTAGTTTAGGTTATGAGAATTATATTGAAATGATGTTAATTATAGTTTGATACAGTGTATATTGATCATTGATTATTTAGTTAGTTTAGGTTATGAGAATTATATTGAAATGATAATTATATTGAATGATTTTAGGTTATGGAAATGATGTTCATTGTACTTTTAATGTGTTTAATTATGTTTATGTTTAGTTTAGGTTTAATGTGAATGTTTATGTTTAGTCTAGGTTTGATGTATTTGATTAGGTTATGGAAACGATGTTAATTTTTTACTTTTCTGTGTAGATATGTTTGTCAGGACCCGATTGATCCATCTAAGATGATTGGTGGTAGGCGTGCTATGACCCAAAGCCACTGGAAAGAGAAGGAGAGGAAAAAAGCACATATACCGAAGAGGGGAAGAGGTCGGAGGGGGATGGTTCAGAGGCTTCTAAGGCTACACAGCCTGAAGAGCATGACCCCTCAACAATTGTATGCGGCCTTGCAAAATGTTAGGGAGCAAATCGCGTCAATCATGACCAGGAGGCGAGGCCAGAGGCCGAGGAGGAGACAACAACAACATCAGCAGGACCAGGAGTAGTAGTATTTTCTGTTTAGGATAGATTTTTAGGACTTGGTATATATTTTCATGACATTTGTTCGTTCCGTTGTATTTTCATGACATTTGTTACTTTGTTTGTATTTCGATGACATATTTCTATGACAATTGTTCGTTTTCGTATCATATTTTCAATTTCAATTATGTTGGTAATTTTCGCTTATTAACTTCATGATTTGCCATTGAAACAATGTGTTTACAATGTGTAAAAACACATGTAACAAGTTCTACCTTAACTGGTTCTGCCATTTTATGGCTTCAGGACCCATCGGCAGTTAACTGCCAATGGAACCGGCGGTAGTTAATTGCGGAGTTTTTCTTCGGTAACTGCAGCCGGTTCCATTTTCCTCGGTACTTAACTGCCAAAGGGTGTTATTGTATTTTACATGTGTTTATCAACCTAACAAGATGTGTCAACAACAATTTTCTTGTTGTTTTAAGTTTATTAAAAAAAAAAATTAACCTTTAAGTTCAGAAACACACATTTAATCCATGTTCTCTAATTATATTTTCTACATTTGTCAAAAGATCTATAAGCATCACATTCATAATCACAATATTGAACATCTTTGAACAAACATGATTTTTCCTAATAAAAAAAAATCTATGAGCATTCCTCTTTAATGAGATTCTGCGATGCATAATAGAAACATAAGCAAATCAGGGGGATGAAGCTCCATATTCATAAGGGTCTCCAATACAATATCAGCACGCAACCAAACAATCTTCTTTGAACAAACATTGATTTATCCTACCTAGAAAACATGTTTTTAAAAACAAAAAGGGAGTATTTGTTACATGCAATTCATGCAAAATTTCAAATATAAGCATAGACACGCTTGTCCATGATCCAAAATGGATCCAAAAACTACATTCAACGCTATTATGAACCAACTCAGTCTTTTACAAACTCCAAGCTCCCATTGCTAATCTTCTTTCAACTTGTTAACATATTTGAGGAAAGCCTCATTGCTTCTCCAGCCAATACTTGACCCACTACAGCAAACAACAACAAAAAAATAAATAAGTTTTATGATAAACAAGAAAAACAAATTAACACCGAAACAATGAAAACGAAAAGAGATTTAACACTATATAGAAAGAAAGAATTGTTACCACTATAAGTCATGTGCCTACAGCTACTGAAGCAACCAGATCATACAATTTTTCCCATGCCTTTTCTTTGATCTTAACCCACCACCCGCGATTTGCCATTGCGGCACCCGACTCAAGAACCGTTGATGTTGCGTTTTCGACAGCTAGTGATGCTAGATGTGCAGCTACTATTGCCTTCTCGGTAGCTTCATCTAGTTTAGCAATAGCATTCAAGAAGAAGCAGTTATTGCTATATGTGACTTGGCCTAGTGTTGCGATAGCCTTCAATAATGCATCAGTGATGTCTTTTTTCTCTTTGTGCCTTGATCAATCTTGAAACTTGAAGATGACTCCCCAAGATCAGTAGCACGGTTAATGATCATGTTGTTTGTGACTTGGTCTAGTGTTGCGGTACCCTTCAATAATGCATTAGTGAGGGTGCCTTGATCAATCTTGAAACTTGAAGATAACACCCCAACATCAGTAGCACGATTGTTGATCACGTTGTTTGTGACTTGATCTAGTGTTGTGATACCCTTCAATAATGCTTTAGTGAGAGTGAGGGTGTCTTTCTCCCCAAGATCAGTAGCACGGTTGTTGATCATGTTGTTTGTGACAATCTTGAAACTTGAACGATAAAGGAAAAAAAAAACAGACATATTTATATATATATATATATATATATATATATATATATATATGTGTGTATGTATGTATGTATGTATGTATGTATGTATGTATGTATATTTATATCATGTTTGTTACACTTGTTTTAATATTTAAATTTATTCTTATCTATTTGTTACGTGTGTTATTTGTATTGAAAATTGAGAGTATTTTTGAAAAGAAAAGTGTTGAAAGGGATAGTTTTTTTATATATATATTGTATAGATTTATATCATGTTTGTTACATTTGTTTTAATATTTAAATTTATTTTTATCTATTTGTTACATGTGTTATTTGTATTGAAAATTGAGGGTATTTTTGAAAAGAAAATTCCAACCAAAAAGTGTTGAAAGGGATAGTTTTCTTTATATATTGTATAGATTATATCATATTTGTTACATTTGTTTTAATATTAAAATTTATTCTTATCTATTTATTACATGTGTTATTTGTATTGAAAATTGAGGGTATTTTTAAAAAGAAAAGTTCAACCCAAAAGTGTTGAAAATGGTGATTTTCTTTATACATGGTATAGATTAACAATATTGAAGACACCGATTTATGAAATAGTATCCTCAAAGGAAATGTCGAAGGGTTTTATACAGATACTCAATTACAACATCTCAACCTATAAGTTTTTGTGCATAGGTTTATGAAATAAAATTTATGACACGATAATGCATTGGAAAAATATGATTGGATATACGCATAATATTTTTCAAACACGATCCTTCAAAGAAAAAGGTCGGAGAAATCTCCATTTGCAATAAAATAGGACCTCAAACAGAAATTCTTAAAATAAAAATAGTATAGATAATATATGATTTTATAAAAAATATAATATATGATTTATTAAAAATTAATAATACAGAATAACAATGATTAATCATCTTTGAAACATATGAAATAGTAACAAAATATATTAAATTAAACTAATATGTAGTATTAAAAGAATTAAAAAGGAAAAAATAATAGCTTAGTATAATATATCATACTTATAAAAAATGAAAATATGAATTAAAATATAGGGTTAATAGTACTTTTCACCCCTGTAATATAGGTCATTTCCAGATTTCGCCCTTATAAAATTTTCGGTTTGGTTTCCGTCCTCGTAAAAAAATATCCAGAAAACCCTCCTCCCCCACCCAACTCAGCAGATTCGCTTATGTGGCGTTGAGTTGGCATTTTTATTTCATTTTTTATTTTTTTAATTGGCCACATGTAAAAAAAACATTTCCACATCAGATTTTATTTTAAAAAAAATTGAAAATTAGTTTTAAAAAATCATAAAAATATTCATATTATTTTCAAAAAAAAATTAAAATCGAAAAAAAAATCAGAAAAATATTCATATTTTTTTCCAAAAAATTTAAAAATCATAAAAAAATAAGATATTTTTTTCTAAAATAAAAAAAAAATCAGAAAAAATTTAATATTTTTTTTCGAAATTTAAAAAATTAGTTTTTTTACGAAGATTTTTAAAAATTTTGGAATTTAACAAGTTTTTTCTATAAAAAAAATTATTACCAATTTTTTCTCTAAAATTTAAAAAAATCAGAAAATAGCTATAATTTTATTTTTAAATTTAAAAAAATCCGACAATATAATCAGATTTTTTTCGAAATTAAAAATATTTTAAAAAATTATGGAATTTAATTCTCAAAATACAAAGAAAAAGCAAAATTTTAAAATATAATCAGATTTTTTTCAAAAAAAATTTCAACAAAAATAAATTTCTGGAAAAAATTTTATTTTTTAAAAATCTAGATACAAATTTAGAAAAAATTCAAATTTTTTTTCCATAATTTTTATAAAATCATTTTCGAAATTAAAATATTGGAAAAAAATATTATTTTTTTACAAAATTATGAAGATTTTTCCATTTTTTGCTTTTTTATATACAAAGAAAAAAATTTGGTAATAAAAAACATTTCCAGATTTTTTTTTTTTAAAAATCCGTAAAAAAAAATTCCTGAATTTTTTTCTAATTTTTAGAATTTTTTATTTTTAAATTAATATAAATGAATTTATATTTTTTTTGGATTTTTTTTAATTAAAATTTGATGTGGCCAATTAAAAAAATGAAAAAAAAAAAGACAAGGAAG
>Ga0228711_1003635_pt1 | contig 23992 bp, 14 predicted proteins | sample MedpolnodulmetaG_2_FD_177996 | JGI IMG/M metagenome (GOLD analysis project Ga0228711, IMG submission 177996) | Root nodule microbial communities from Medicago polymorpha collected in Santa Monica, California, United States - brown nodules | ecosystem: Host-associated > Plants > Roots > Nodule...
GATTTACCCCCTTAATAGGTCATTCAAAAACCACTTTTTTTTTTTTTTAGAAATTCTGGTTTTTGAATGACCTATTAGGGGGTAAATCAAAACAAAAATATTTTACAAGGGTAGATAAAAAAAATAATTTATAAGGTGTAAAACCGAAAATGACCTATATTACAAGTGGGTAAAACACCTTTAACCCTAAAATCAATGAGCGTTGAAAAAAGCTATCATGGGATCATAAACCACTTGTTTAGCATTGACAGCCATAACAAAATCAGCATGTGCATAATCTTGGTTGAACGCTGCCACGAGCTTGTTAGCATCATGATCTTCGAGGTCATTGAGCAAAACTTTCACATCTTGTACATCAGATAGCATATCTTGCCCTCCATATCCGAGAAAAAGTGGGAAATCATTCGGGATTTTGGTCAGGTCGTAAGTTGGAGGAACTCGTTGACCATAGTGTTGTACATTTTGTGCTTGATCAACATAATCATACTTTGCTATTTTTCCTGTTCTGATCACTACTCATATTCCATGATACAAGAGCCATGTCAGTAAAAAAAAAAAACGTTAGTCCTAATCTGAAATGCATTAGATTTATATGATATTGAGATTTGTTTTTCAATATGCAACATTATATATATTTTTTTTACATCCATCTAATCAAATAAAACCATGATGATAGCATCTACATAGTGAGATGTGATTGAACGTATGTGAAAAATAGTTTTATATCCACACAAATTAAATCCATTGTTGATTCTTAGTAGACTTACTTTGAGAAAAATGGATCAAGTTCTTTGTTGATGTTGGTTGTGGTTCATGATCAAGATAGATATCTATCCTAGAAGCATTTATGCAGCAATTTGGACCTATAAAATTTAATAGTAATTAAGAAATACCAAAATAAAATAAATAGTTATGGTAATAATCAGTTTGATACATAAAAATTAAGTGAAATTTTCTCATCATTAGTAAAAATGTAAAGCACCTGTGAAAAATGACATTAGGTTTGCGCAATTCAGGTTTAGAGTCTTGCAGATGCCATCCAGAAACTTTGATCCAACATCCCTGCTCATTAGAAAAACATATGATATATTATTTCTGTTAGATATTTGTTTTTAGTTTTATCCTTTTCTTTTGCACTCAAACATAATTAAGAAAGATAAAGAAAAATAAATAAAAGAAAGGGTTATTTATTCTCTTACACATTAGGAAGGAATTCACGGAGGCCTAACCAATATGCATCCTGTTATGCAAAAAAAAAATAATGTAAATGTTTTCATAATATTCTTTAATTAATATTTAACTAAATATAATTATGTGTCTCTCACATACATCAGCTAAAAATAGGTCAGCAGCAAGTTTTGTAAATTTTGAAGGAATTAGATTCATATGAGCAATTGGACTAAGTAATGCAGTTGATCGCAACATATTCACAAGATTTCCTTGAGATAAAGCAGCAAAGGCTATTAATGTTCCCTGAAAAATTTACATCATTAATTGTTACATACATATATACACAATAATTAAAAAACATAAAAAATAAAAAAAATCGTTAGGAGTGTTCACCTGAGAATGACCTACGTAGTGCATTTTTTGACCAGTATTGTTGTACACATACTGGACTGAAGCAGGAAGATCATAACTAGCTAATTCATCCCATGACCAATCCCAATAAGCCTAATACATTATAAAAATAAATCAACAATCAATTAAAGAAAAGTCTACTAACTTGTGAAAAAAATGAAATACATGTATATCATAAGTATAAGAACCATGTCAGTAGGACTTAATGAAGTGTGCATGGTGCTATATTTTGTGCCGCGACCATTGACAAGCCACACATCAAATCCACTGTCTGCTAAGATAAATCCTAATGATTCTTCTGGAGAATTGAACAACCATATTATAGCATCCTAAAATCAATCATAGGTGTCAATAACACTGACCTTGCATATACAATGTTGTAATAATTTGTATATGTATCTATAACGCAACTTACACAAAAGAGACCATGTTGTATTAGCACGGGTGGCTTGTTTGCTTTCTCACCGGACCGCCCTGCCGACAATCTCAACAAGCTCAAGATGTAGCCATCCTCTGTTGTAACCTGAGTGCGTTAGGAAAAAAAAAATTAATGTTAATTAAAATATGTGATATATTAAGTTATTAATTACCATTTATGTGTCCTTAAAAAAAACATTTCTGTGTTTGTTGGTTCACCATATTTAATTTAATTTGTCTATTTTTTTACTTTTTAGCATATATAATTGGTTCATTAAATTTGGAAAAAGGCTCTTCATAGTCAAATGCTATTAATATTTATTTACCTTATGTTCTTCACATGTATACCCTTGTGTCTCTACCATACTCTTGCAGATATCATCATTGGTAACTAGAGAGGATGCTGAAATTACATTGGTTGTGTGAAGTGTTTTTCTTCCTTGTGCTACTGTAATGCAAAACAAGACTATTGAGATTAGACTAACTAGTATTGTGCTGGCCATGTTGACAATGTGGTTAATTATGCTTATGAATACATACCCCTCCATAGAAAACAGATTTATACTGTAGGTGTCTTAATTTGGAGGGAAAAGGACAAAGTTGAAGACAAATTTGCACTTTAATGGTTCTAATAATTAACTTTTGTTTTAACATATGTTTAATGGTTGTTCGTTCTTCTAAATCAATAAGAAAATGTTCCACCTTAAACTTCTTTTTAATCAATTAATTAATATACATAACCTGATCAACGTTCAAGGCATTGGCATATTGATCTATGTTAATGTGATTTTATAACAAATAATTAGTTGTTTATTCTGGCAATTTGGGTTGATGCAACTCTAATGTTATCTTAATAGTGGCCAAGAGTCTTTTTCTTGGTGGAGAGTTGATTTGTCATGTATGAATGTGCGAATATTTGTTTTGTTTGACATTTAATTATAGACAAATAATTAAGTTACGTTAAAGGCATTTAGACAACTGACAAGTCACTCTAGAAAAGAAGCAAACATTTTAAAGGTCTTTGGTGGAAGGAAAAATGATAAATTCTTGGTTAAATAAGTTTTTTAAGTTTAAATAGGTCCTTTAAATTAACATTAAAAAATGTGAATTCTAGACATTTGACTAGAGAAAAATAGTTTATATTTTTTATCTAATATTTAATAAAACAAACCATAAAGAAACAGGAGAATTCATCTTTCGTGTCCCATAATTTTTTCGACGGAGATTTGTCATCGTTAATAGGTGGTGAAAATTTTGTAATAAGCGAGTAAGATCTAGAGTTCCTAACACGCGTTCGTGAATTTTCGTAGGTAAGCCTTCGTAATATTATATACCATCTCTGTCCGCGTTGTCTACTTCACAAGCCTTTCCCTTCGTTCAATCTATTCAGTGCGTGCGGGTGCATCCAAACCCACGTAGACCCTCGACACTTCGCCGGTGAAAATGATCGTCTGCGTCGCCGTCGTTGGTCACCAGGTGAGTCTCCGTCACTTTCCCGTTCTTTACTTCATCGTTTTCATCTCCGATCTGAACTTGAATTTCTGTTTGATTTCTCCGATTGCTGCAGAACAATCCATTGTATATACAGAGCTTCACGGAGGCTGATGACGCTCTCAAGCTCCACCATATCGTCCATTGCTCGCTCGATGTCGTCGACGAACGAGGTAGGTTCACTATGCGATCATGCTCATTTTGATTACTAGTTTTTTTATTTCGAGATTTAGGTAACTTTGTTTTATCTATTAATTTGTTGGTTGCTGCAAATTGTTGAGATCTCTGTACCCTTAGTTTAGAGAAAATTTCAATATTTTTTTGTTGGATTTGGGATTTTTTTTCTCTTACTGTTGGGCTATGAAGCACGATCAGTGACACCACATTGATAATAATTTGAGAAAATGACACAATTCAATGTATTCTCTCGTGTTTGGTGTCAGACACCGGCCATGTCTTCGATTAAAAGTGTCCGTTCTACATAGCTTATTGGACAATCTTAATCTAGAGAAACTTGAAATATTATATTGTTTGCCTTGTTTTGGGGGGAATCTGATGAAATGTGTTTTCATGGCAGTGAACAATCCTAAGAAATCTGGACCAATGCTGAATGAGACGTTTTTGGGATTGCTTTATCCAATTGAAAATTACAAAGTGTGAGTGCATTTGTATTATGTGGAAAAAAATTATTTGATTTTTATATAATCCAACAATGAAAAGTGGGCGATTTTCATTTTTGATCTGTCGTGTCGTTTGCAGTTATGGATATCTGACTAATACAAAGGTGAAATTTATCTTGGTGACCACGGATATTGATGTTAAAGATGCAGATGTGAGAAATGTGAGTATCAATAGAAGTTGATGGTTTTCTTTCATTTCCGTAGTATAATTTCCTGGAATTATGTTTTTCATTAGCCCAATTTGCTTGTCTTCTTGAATGGAAGTTTATGACTGGTGCAGTAATACTTTTAGCAATGAAGTTGATTATATGTTGAAGCATGTATTTTGTATTCATGGTGGAATACTTCGTCACCGTGTTTTGAGCTTCGTTAAAATCATGATTATTTATTATTGGGATGTGAGAAAAGCAATCCTATCGTCAAACCAAACAGATGTGGAGTAAATCCTAATGTGTGGTTGTGTTTACTGGTGTATTAGAACTTAGAAGACCTTCAATGGATGAATGGCAAATCTTATGGTTAATTTAGTTGTATAATTAGTTAGACAGGGATCTTAATACTACAAAAACTAGAAGGGAAAGTAAACGCAGCATTGTTAAATAGCGCATAGCGGCACTGCACGATAGTGCTATTGCATAGCGGAATTTGAACGAATCGCTATTGTTCCGCGATACACTATTTAGTACAAATATTGTGATATTAGTGGCTTTCGCGGTGCTATAGTACTATTACATAGCGGAATTTGAGCAAACCACCATTTTCTGCAATCTGCAATTGACATCATTGAATAATAGTGGGAGGTCAATGATTTTTGAGTGAAATTGGGAGAGAGTGCAGGTCTCTTGAATACCTAGGGTGCTGAAAAGTTACCCATTTCCATTGTACATTCTTGGCATTCGAACTTTAATCACATTCGTTAGAACTTAGAAGGCTTTCTTTTTGTAACGAAGTTTGCTGTTTTCCAAATCTGATCTATTTCCATCACTATGCTACATCAATCCCAAGATTACTGGTTAAATAGTTGTTGGGTACCTTCTAGCATGAGCAGTTAATGGTGACACGATGTTAACATTGGGCTGCACCTATTGTCATGTATTTCTTGTGTAGAATGTGTATTTGTTAGGTACCTCACAGTTACTAAAGTTGATGTTAATAGAAATACAAAGGGAAGAAGGCGGTTAGTGACAATGAGGGAAATGCAAGGAGGGAGCATATTAGGGATCTGAATTCAAATCACATGCACATGTGGCAGTGGGTGGGTAGTATTAGGAAGGTAAGGGAGGGAGTAGGGGTAGAATGTAAAGTGGGAGAAGGGAGAGTGGAGAGGTAAGAAAAATTGGGGGAAGTTTGGGAAGGAGGTTGCAGCCTATATCTTTTTCCCTTTAATTTTATTCTTTTACTACCTGTACAGATCTTTCTATCCACTGCGTCAATGGGTGGCCGTGGTGTGGATAAGTGAGTCAGTGTAACTACCAGTGAGTGTTAGATGAAAGTTGGCTTAATGTTGTGAAGGCAAGAAGTTGTGACGGAGGGAAAGGCAAGAGAGATGAGGGAAAAAGGGAGTGTCAATGACTGTGATGGAGAGAGGATGTGAGATATGGAGAAATAATTTTAGAAATCCTGAAGGGGAAACAAATGGGACTTGTATGGGAAAATTTTGGTGAGGGGTAATTTTGCAGGTGAAAGACATGAATTGCATAGAAAAATGTTCGGAGAGAAAATATGCCAATTTTTGTAATAGTAAAGAGGCAATATATGCATAGTAAGAAAATTTTACCCTTGCTAATTATTTCTTTTACTTTAGATACTCCATCCATTCTCAAGCATTATCAAAAAATGTCTATCTCTTTGGATCAAATATGTAGACTGTTTTTGCTTTTATTCCCTCCCAGAAATACAAATTGATGATAGGCTCTTTTATCAAATAGTTTTTCCTTGCTTTGTTTCACTCTGTTCTCTCTGGGGAAGATATATAACCTTTTTTTTCAGACATGTTTTTTGATCTAGTAATATTTGTTTTCATAAAAAGAAAAAGAACATGATGTTTTTTATTTTTATTTTAACACAGATGTTTCACTTAAGAATTTGTTATTGTCATGTTCCCCTGCTGTCATTTTCCCGAGTGATGAAATTGATTCTTTTGTTTCTCACATCAGTGGTCTACAATTGAGAACTCCTACATGTTTTCTTTCACAAAATATGACATGAGAAATTGTTACTAAATATCTACAATTTTGTACCAATACCACTATGTTTTGATACCGTTCTTTTAATTGAATTCTAATGGGTAATACTATTGAAGTTTTGAATACACACATTTAGCTACTGTTTGTTTGTTCCTTTGTCACATAATAACTCTGGATATGACCTATGAAATATCGTACTATTTGGTGTTATTTTTTCCATGCTAACTTCTGATATACAGTTTTTCAGGAGATTTCATGCTGCATATGTAGATGCAGTTTCAAATCCATTCCATGTGCCGGGTAAAAAGATAACATCTAGAACATTTGCAGAAAGAGTGAGCACAATCGTCAAGTCATTTGGTTTTAGTTCGGCTGCATGAAAATCTAATACTGGTGCTGATGTGATCCTTTGATGATATATAAGCACAAAACCTTTTTCTATTTCTTTTTACCTTGTAATTTAGTATTCCTTAGGAATGGAATTTCACCGAGGTAAAATATGTGTAGGAACATTTTCAACTGAGTTTAATGTTCATTGTTCAATATATAATATATTAAAAATCAATCTTCATATTTGTATTTTTTTTTATATATCTATTCTCCCTTTAAATTTCCTGATACTTGAAGGTTAAGTTATATATTACTAAACATGTAATCTTTTAAATGGGGTTTTGCACTAGAGTGGAACAGTGATTTTACTTGATGCATTGCTGTCCTGGAATGGTTGGGAGGTAGAATATTTATTGAAATTGGAGTGGCTTTGTGGGGTGTTTTTAGTTGGTTGTGCCCCTTTGTAAAAGCTTACTACTTAAGCATTGTGGGAAAGGCTCGTAGCAAGATCTTTACAACACCCGAGTGACAGAGCATTTGCTCTGTATAAGATGGATCACACGGTATATCTTATATTTTAGAGAATCTAAGTGGTCCTTTAAGAGATTGAATACCAAATGCATAGTGTAACAGGAATTAAATAAGTAGTAGTGAATTAGAAGTATTAGTGAATTAGTCTATTTTAAGTATTTGTTTTACTTTATGTCAATTGGCATCACATGCCTTCGGTCTTGCGTGATTGATGTTTGCTAAACACAATTTGATGAAATTTTTTAGTGCTTTCGAAGTGGAAGAGAAGATGGAAATGAGTTTATATTTCTTATGTGATGAACCTTTTACTATGGAACATCAATCAGACCGAAAAAATATTAAGATATTTATGATGGATGTTGACGATGAAGCCTGAAGGTGAACCTCTTGAGCAGTTCATGAAAAGCTTCGATGAACTCAAACCTTTAGTAAAAAAATCGATTTAGCTCACAGCCTCACACCAACAAGAGGGTGACTCTGCAGTGCACAATGGGAAAATACTGCAACCACGAGAAAATTGTTGGTGAATTGCAGCATTTTTCAAATTTTAACCCTCAAAAATCCTAGACCGGCATCCACAATCGTGAAACAGGACAAACCCGTTAATTCATCTCCATTTTTCTTCAATCCGTTAATGTTGGATGACAATGGAACCAAGGGGAATTTCCTGCAAACTCCAGCCAGTTTCAGCTTTGAATCACTATTCAACAATGCAGTTAGGAGTTGATTTCGTGAGAATGAAACGGTCAAGTTTAAGGAAGCTGATTGGGGTTTTTCCGAGCAATATTCAGCCTCAATTCAAACCCAATTTTCTACCAATAGTTCTATGGTTGATTTTGATTCCCAAGTGATATAAGTGTGGTATATATTTCATTTGATTGGTGTATTTCTATCAAGACTGTCACTGTCAAGTCTGCGTCCATCTTCAATTATGTCACAAACGTGTTGGACAAGCTTCAGGGTGGCCATGGGTATCAAAGATCATTCGAAACCACACCAGACTTCAAATTTTCAATGATCTCTGTCAAAGGGAGGTGCAAAACTTTCTAAAGATAAGAATGGTTTTTCCATTATCATTTTGTGTATTGGGAAATGAGAGAATCATCTATTGGAAAAGCTTGCTCTTGCCAATGTAGGTGATTATGTGAGTATAGTTTTCACTAAATCTATTCAAGAATTGTTGTCTGATGATATTGAACATGCTTTTGATTCGACTTCTATAGTAAATGTCCATGGGTGGACTATTAAAACCAATTACTATACTACTGGTGTTGCTGTTTGGATGGCTTATCTCTACGATGACTTTTCTTTTGAGAACTTGTCCACGTTTGATCCAATGGTTTCTTTGGTTATGGTCTTTGATATTAATTATTTGCTCGACTCATCTCCAATCATACTGTCACAAAAATGATGTCATTATATCATATAGCTTATTCAAAAGCTCCTTCACTTTCTTTCACATATTTATTACGTTTTTAGTTATATTTTAATTGGTTTACATTTTTAGTAACATTTTAATTGGTTCCCTACAATAACCTAGTAGTAATTACTCAAAGCTTACAATAACTTAGTAGTAATCACTCAAAGCTTGGTTGCCATAGTCAAGCAGTCAGACAAATCAATCCATATTGCAAATTCGACAAGATGGATTTTTAACGACAGAAACACAATAAATTGGTTTTGTCAAGTCTTACTGTAAAGAACAAGTTTGCAAGCGACAAACTTGTGAAAATAGGGTTGCAAGCGACAAACCTATCAAAATAAAAGTTTCCGGAATCTACCAGAATTGAGAGAAAAGTCTCGAATATTATTAATGAATAAAAGTGTGCCTCTTAGGCTGCATAAGTTCTGCTTATATAGTGAAAGAAATAACAAACCCGTGTGCCAAAATAAAACAAAACGAAATAATAATAGAAAATTCTAGAAAATTACTAAGATTTGGTTAAAATAAAATACTATAAAATTACTAAGGAAGCCCTCCTACATCACATATTCAACGGTATATAAATACATGACTTATAACTACTGATGTAACTAGAAGAGAGATAAAAGTAAAAAATAACATTATAGCCAAACGGTATAAAAATACGGAGTTGGACGTCAAAATTTGATGTCCACATAACATATTTTTTACTTGAATGTGATGTATGTAATGTAACACTCAATTCATATATAAGTTCTTGCAAAATATTACCTCTTGACAGTTATTCTCCTCTCTCCAGCACTTTCTCCCTAAATGGATCTACCACAAAGAACTACATGTATTCTATATACAGCTGAGAAGAACCTCATCAGTAACTTACATGAAAAACAAACACACATTGTGCCTTACATTTAAACTCAAATCGTGCCAATACAACTTTCATAATGGTCATCAGAATATCTCTTCTGTTGTTAAAATTTGTGAGGGAAAAAACCTAAACATGAGTATTAGTATTCTAAAAACTTACAGTTCTGATTTAAAGAATCAAAGTGTCGGTTGTTTATTGCTATGTCAACATGAACATACCTTGTATTCACTATTCACACGAGAAAACAAATATAAAAGTAAAGATACAAACTTATATATCAGGTAGCACCAGCTTATGTTGGTGTTGTACAAGGTGCTAATGTGTTAGGACGAAGGTTGACACCGCTCCCTCGAACAGAAATACTACTGAACTTAACATTGCTTGCCCTACTAACAAGATTTGAGTCGATAAACACAACAATCACTGTGATATCGTCGTGGAAATGCCGACGAACCCCTCTGTCAATATTTTTTAGGTCTGAATATCTCATTTCTCTCTTCTTTGCCGCTTCTTGAAGTGCAGATTTCACAAGTCTCCTTGCTATTCCCTGAAAAAGATAAAAAATTAAATTAAAAAGCCATATTTATAAAAATGGTAAATTGATAGTGTGACTGTTTGTATCATGTGGCCGTATCTTACAGAGCGGGGATTATTTTGAACTATATCTACTGCTTTCTGATTGCTAAGGTGCTCCCAGAGGCCGTCCGATGCAAATATAATAAACTGATCGTGTGGCTGCAACTGGTGAGTTGATATTGATGGTTCTGAACTCAATATTGGCATCTTGAACGGCTCACGAAGTCGAAATTTTGCATATAGTGGTTCCCTATTGAACTCAGCTTTTTTCAGATATACATCCCCAATAGATCTAGATATCTGCACCGTAAAAAACTTTTAAGATAAAATAATGCCACAAAAACGTTTACGAAGACATGACAATTGACTTATGTACAAAACTTTTTTAAGATAAAATGCCACAAAAACGTTTACGAAGACATGACAATTGACTTACTTGTATTAGGCCCTTAACACGCCATACATTATGCTTCAAAACAACAATGTTTGAATCGTTAGGGTGTGAAGATCGCAGCTCATGTCTTATAGACTCTATGGCTGCATTGTGCTCTGTTGACAATTGCACGGCTAAAACCTCCCCAGTCGCTTTGACTGCTCTTCCTAAAACGGCCCGGGAATCACCAAGATTTGCTATGTAAAGGGTTCCATTACAAATTACACTAACAAGACAACATGACCCAACAGATGCGATTTGCGGTTTCATTGACCACTGTTTGGTAACAAGAGACATAAATCCATCTTCTGTTGCTTGGATTGCCTTGCGAATTACATCGACTGACATTGATTGTTGCTCAGCAGCAAACCCTGAAATTTAATACACATGAAAACTTTTAATTGACAGTCATGCAGAGAACCGCGATTCAGAACACAGCTAAACCCTTAAATGATAGACATACAAATATCTGGTATTGAAAACCACAGTTCCTGCAGTTTCAACTCAGTACTCAGTATATATACTTTTTTACTCAATAACTAATGCATAGTTGATATGATGAAAAGGTGAAAAAGGTACTAGGAATAAAAACCATCCCCAGCCACTGCCAAAAAAAATAATATGAAACTTAACCAAGCCAAGCGTGATGCTCTCACCAAGTTTTCAAGAATGGAAGAAAACAAAATCCCTTATTGGCATCTATTCGGGTTCACAGTGAAGAAAAAAAAAGTATTATCACTTTGATATCTAAATAACTATGATGGACACGAACGAGTATCGGATATGTATGGTATCAGATGATACACCAATGACTGTTCCTTAAAAAACATAAGATATGATACTTTTAGGATACTCTTCTTCACTAATCTGCTTTGCTCAACAAGGTTTCACTTGGCCCCATCTTTACATCATAGTTCCGCGTATGATTTTGTCGAAGTTAAAAACAAATTATAACTGCTACAACCACTTGGAATTAGAAGCTACTAGTATACGAAAAACAAGCAAAGTAACAGGCACAATCTATTCCAATGAAGAATAAAAACAGCTTTAAGAACTCATTCTTAATGTCACTTACTCTTTAGATGGTGAACAAGGTGATCATTGATAAACCTTGATGTCTCAGGCCCTCCATGCCCATCATAAACACCAACAAACGTACCGTACGGTCCAGAATCACCGGAACTCAAACTACCTGATTCAATATAACTTTGATCCTCCAATAAGTTGTTGGCTTGAACCACCGCCATTGAAAACTCACCATTCAAATGCTTCCCTGAGTCTTTGTACCACAAGAGCCCATCCTGCTTACCACCAGAATCCGAACCACTGCGTGTATATCGATCCAAACGTGACCGAAAACACGCTGTCAAATAGTTCATCAACTACAATACTCACCTCAATGATGAATCCACTGCAAAACACAATAGCAAGAATAAATTACTACTGAATAAAAAAAAAGAAAAGGTTTTCAAACAAATCAAGCCACCAATTACAATTTTGCAAGGGATGAATAAAATTAGCTTCTATAGTCAAATTCTTAATTTTATTACTATTTAAATTTAAATAGCAACATAAACTATATATGACCAAGTGCATCCTCCTAATTAAGGAAAAGTTCAAGAGAGAGCTTCTAGATTTTCAAAGGATAGGTCAAACCAAACTTTTTCCTCACGACATTGTTTGTTCTGGTCAGCTCATGGAAAATTTCACAATTTTGACACTGGAAATTAAAACCATGACTCATACATAAAATTCAAGAATGTCAACAAAATTAATAATAAATGAAGAAAAAAAATCATGAAAGTGATCTTACACAAAGAGTGTTGAATTGAATGGAAGCTGAGTTGAATGATACACCAATTGAATAAAAGAATTATCTTCTAAGTTAAAAACATGTGACAGACTAAATCTGTGGATTCATCAAATCAACGTGAAAGAAAAAGAAGAAGAAAAAAGTGGATTAAAGGGTTTGCTTGTGCTCTAATAATATCTTTGTAGATGATGAAAAGGTATTGTAGACAATGGGTGGATTGAGAAATGAAGAAATATTAGGCTAACTGAAAAAAAGAAAGAAAAAAAAAACCTTTTTCTTTGTTATAAGCTCAAAGAGACAAAATCCATTAAAGAACCAACAATGGTGAGCTGAAAAGACAGCAAAGCAAAGAGGTCCACACCACAACAGTATGCTAGAAAGAGAATGAGTCAATGAAGCATGCAACGTGTTACGCGGGCAAAGACTGTTTTGTTAGGTTTCTGTTATTATGGGTATAGTGTGTTGAAACCTGACACGTGGAGTATGTAGTGTTTTTTTACAGCATGTGAGTGCTATAAACTGTCTTGTCTGGTACACGTGTCTTGTTCTAGAACTGAAGAAGCTAAAAAGTGTGCATCACAAGGTGAGGGTAATAAAAAAAATGGTTATAGATCTTTACACCTTGTAATATAGATCATTTTCGGTTTTCCTCTCTGTATTTATTTATTTTTATTTACCCCTGTAAAATAAATTGTTTTGATTTACTTCCCTAATAGGCCAAACAAAAACCTATTTTATTTTATTTTTTCAAGAAATTTTCGTTTTTGTTTGGCCTATTAAGGGTAAATCAAAACAATTTTTTTTACAGGAGGTAAATAAAAAAAAAATTACAGGGGAAAACCGAAAATGACTTATATTATAGGGGGTAAAGACCTATTAACCCTTAAAAAAAAATGCTAGCGAATGTCTAACGGTAGTATGATTTAGGTATTTAAAAGTAGTAATTTTTGTATTGAAAATTGTACATTTATGATTTTAACAAGTGTTTCACTTGTATTTTTAAGACATGATTTCTTTTTGTGGATTCATTAAACAGTGTCCTTATGATATTTGTTAGCATGACTCATAAATTAATAGTGCCTTTGAATCGATGGTTTAAGAAGTGAAAGGAGGAAGAATTTACTTTTCTTTTTTGAATTACGGATTATATAATATATTGTTTTAAAATAAATTAAATGTGTTTGAAATATTATATTATCATTTATTATTTAATATGTTATTTTTTTTTAAATTTATATGTGTTGTTTATTTAAAAGTAAAAAGTAAACCCTGCCCTATTTTTTCTTTATAAACTCTCCATTGAAACGCACCCTAAAAATAGTGATATAACACTCTCTTTTAAACTATCTTTTTTTTTTATAAATATTTTAAACTATCTTTTTAACGTTTACTCTTTTATTAGATTAAATTAATATGAATCTCACACTTTAAAAATAGAACACATATAAAATATAATCCACATAAAAGAAAAATGTTAAAGAATGTTAAAAAGATAGTATTGCTAACATTTTTCATAAAATAATGGGTCATGTTAATGATTTGATTAAATACCTCAGATAAATCAATCCAATGGAGAAACCCAATTTTAGATACTTAAATGAGTCCTACGCATAAACATCATTCATTTATAATTTTTAATAGTAGTACTTAATAAACATTTTAAAAATAAAACTCACATAAAGTGGTGGAACATATATTAATTTCAATAATAAAAAAGGAAGTGTTAGAGAATGTTGAAAATTGAGGGTTACTAACATTCCTCGTAAATTAATGGGCCATACTAGACTCTATAAGTAAACCCCTCGGATGAATCAAATACTGGATTATTTTTTTTAAAATTTTTGCTACTATTTTAACTAATGAAAAGAAAAAAACCTACTTGAATTGGCCTGATGGTATTGGCTTGGGATCTGAGAGTATGCTCCTCATTGAGGTCTCAGGTTTGATTCTCTCTGATACCAATTTGAGTGGACTAATTTATCTTCTTCAAAAAAAAAAAACTAATGAAAAGAAAACTTTTTTGGCACATGAAAAAACATTTTCTTATATAAAAAAATAAATTAGTTATTACTTTTTCATTTTATTTTTCAATATTAAAAATTAATGGTGAGACGGTGTAGAGTTAAAGTTAGGAAAGAAATTCAACCACAAATAACACTTAATAAAATCTTTTGTATTATTGGAAATTCGAGTTCGAACCTTTTGTGTATATATCACAATGTTCCTACCAAACTATGAGTCCGTTTGTTATAAGTTTTTTAAGCAAAAAATCATTTTTTTAAAAAACATAATCACTTTTAAGAAAGATGCATCCATTTGTTACAACTCTTTTTAAAAAGAAAATTGGAATCTAATTTTTTTTAAAAAAATAATGTTAAATGAAAAGCTATTTAGAACCCGTTTGTTATAGCTTTTTTTTTTTAAAATAATCACTTTTAAGAGTTTTGCATCTGTTTGTTACAGCTTTTCAAAAAAATTAGAATCTAAAAAAAAATCCCTTTTCAAATGAGAAGTTGTTGTTATGAGGAGCTTCTCAAAAAATAGATTTTTTTAGAGGAAAGAGAAAATATGGTTTAAAAGATTGAACTAATTTTTAACAAAAAATCCCTTTTATTTAGTTGCATCCAATCAAACTAAATTATTTGTTAAAAAAAAATGATTTTTATTATGGTAAACAAACACAAAAGATTTTGATTTTTCAGAAAATCTCTAAAATATAATCTCTAAATTATTTTATGTGAAAATCACTTTTATTTTAATCCATAACAAACAAGCCCTTAGAATAACTTCTAAAAAAATAGATTTTTTTTTAGAGAAGAGAGATAATAAGGATTAAAAGATTGATGTATCAAAAAATTGTTTAAAAAAATATTTAAAAAAACAAACTAATTATTTAAAAAAAAATAATTTTCACTACGGTAAACAAACACAAAAGATACTGATTATTTTTCATTAAACCTCTAAAAAATAATCTTGAAATTATTTAATGTTAAAATCATTTTTATTTTAATATGTAATAAACGAGTCTATATTTATTTACAATTAAGATCTGTTTTTTTACCACTTAGTACTACTATTGTTTTACTGTTATCTGTTTGAGACAAATAATTGCGCTATTTCCTTGATGGTTCGTGCATTTGTTTGATCCATAGATCTCTTTCAACATCAAACTCTCTCTCTTTCTCTTCGGATCAAACAAACACACACACACAGTCACGCTCTTCAGATCAATCATTGTGTGAAGGGTTCTTTCTTCAAGTTCCAGAAATGGGCGTGCCTCAAAATGCTCACGACGAAGATGGAACCTTGGAGATTGGAATGGGTCAGTTTCCTTTATACCATTTTTTCTTGTTGATTTAACCAAAAAACACCACAAAGTTTGATGCTTTTCTCATTATCATAGAAAAACAAAAGGAACAGTTTTTAAGGGCTATTGAATTTTTGAAGTTGATAACTTGTTTGTTTATTCTGCAGAGTACAGAACTGTTTCTGGGGTTGCTGGTCCATTGGTTATTCTTGAAAAAGTTAAGGTAATTTAATCACCATATATTTATATTACTCTGTCTCTTTGAATTTTGATATGCTTGCTGCATATTTTTGAATTTTGAAGTTTTTTCAATGATGAGGATGCTCTGGTCTGTGTATAGTGTGACTGAATTTTGTAATGATTAACTGATTCAGGGACCTAAGTATCAAGAGATTGTTAATATTCGGCTAGGAGATGGAACGACTAGGCGTGGACAAGTTCTAGAAGTTGATGGCGAAAAAGCTGTTGTTCAGGTGAGTGAATGTCTACTAACTAATTGGCAGGTCGATCCATAATCATATGTAGTTGGATATATTCGCGCATCACACCTATCTTTGACATATAAACAAGACTTACAGCATTCCCATGTTGTTTCTCGGATTTTATGAGTTGATAAGGAAAAGCCTTTGGTGTTGTCTTTTCTTTTTTCAAGTTGATGTATAATGTATTAACTCTAATAACAAAAACTTAGCTTATATTAATTTAACTTTTTGTACCATTGCCTAGGTTTTTGAAGGTACATCTGGGATTGACAATAAATTCACAACTGTGCAATTTACTGGAGAGGTATAAACTGCTTGTTTCTTCTACTAGTATACTTTATTTCAAAATTTAATGTGATTTCTCTTGTGAATATATCTTGATTGTATCTGCTGGTTTGTGACTTGGTCCAAGAAACATTGTAACTCTAAATGGGTCAGACCTTTGTAATATGCTCACTTTTACTCTCAGAGCTATATGTTGTAGTGGTTAACATAAAATTGGGTTAATCAGTGGCTTGTATTTTAATATGCTGTCTTCTAAATTATAATAGTGAATAAATAAGAAAATAACAATCACATAATCACATCTAAATTATTGTTAAATAACAGTACTTCTATCATGAATGCATTGCTTCTTAAGTAACTTATTGAATGATAAATTTTATGTTATATATTTGTTTTTCGAGTGGTAACTTATAGAAGGGCATTTGGTTGTATAATATAGTATTTTTGGAAAACCAAGTAATTAAGAACATAAACTTCCAATACAAAAATAGATGTAGAATTGTGGTTTACTAAAATTGTGCCATTCATAAGGTTTGGTTTCTAAGAACTATTTCAGTATTAAATTTGTTCTAGTGGGTTTAAGTTTGATCCTTTGCAATCTGATTAAGTGTATGTTTGGAAAGTAAGATTTGCACGGACCCGTCACAAATCTATCAGGAAGCTATAAATATTAACTTCAAAATCACCATATATCAGGTTATTCCTACCATGATTCCAAACAGGCTTTAATTTAATATGATTACTTTATCTCCTCCTACCAATTTATCCTTGTGCATTGATTATTGAATTCTTTTTCAGTTTTATTCCTTGACTCTCTGTTGATAACTTCAACTGTTGACTCACATTTTTTCTCTCTTAATATGTTCACAGGTGTTAAAAACTCCTGTATCACTGGACATGCTTGGTCGCATCTTTAATGGTTCAGGAAAACCAATTGATAATGGCCCACCCATATTACCCGAGGCTTACTTGGACATATCAGGTATATAATTTCTTCTCTAGAGTTTTAAATCTGCAGGTTTGTTTTTGTCTTTAAAATGTTTTCCCGGCAATTCAGGAAGTTCTATCAACCCTAGTGAGAGAACCTATCCAGAAGAGATGATTCAGACGGGAATCTCTACAATCGATGTCATGAATTCTATTGCTAGAGGTCAAAAGATCCCTCTTTTCTCAGCTGCTGGTCTCCCCCATAATGAAATTGCTGCACAGATATGTCGCCAGGCTGGCTTAGTCAAGCGACTAGAGAAATCCGATAACCTTCTTGAGGTATTGTGGATGTATTAAAGTAATTTTACTCTAGCATGTTGCTTGTTCCTGAAATATGAGCGCTTCATACAATGTTACTTGTATTTCATATTTTCCTTATTTTGTTTGTCTTTATATGAACCTGGCTAAGGCAATATGGAAACTTGTATTAATCAGCTGTAGTTTTTAGGGCCCAAAGAGAAGTATCATATTTCTGCTAGCCTTTAGCTATTTTGTTCAATGTTGTTCTGCGATACGCTATTTAGTACAAAACATTGTCAAGTAGAGGCTAGAGCAGCGTTAAACGCACTGATACGCAGCGGAATTTAAACAAACAACTATTTTCTGCAATCTGTGATTGACCGTTGTTTTTGTTGCCTTGCACTCCTGTTAATGCTCATTGCACGTGCACACTTTTATTTCAGGTTTTTATGCAGTGAGAGAGTAACTCTTATTTTTCAGTTAGTTAATTCCTTGTGGGGTGCTTTTGAATCAGCTTATTTTCTAGTTGTTTATGATGGGCTACAAAGATTTATGCTAAATTATAGTATTACATTTACCGACATGTTCTTGAAAACTGAAATTAAAATATTAATTGGAAAAGATAGTTTATAATTTTTGGTTCCTCAAAATAATGTTATGAAGAAGCTAATTGAAATGGCCTAGCTTGTTGTTTTGGCGTTCACGTATGATCTATTTGTTGTTATTGCCTTCAAATTAATATGGCTATTTTCTACTTATTCATGTATTTGAACATATTACTTATACACAGTAAGATGAAGGTGGTTTTTCTAACAAAACTTATCTCAATGTATACAGGGTGGAGAAGACGACAATTTTGCTATTGTGTTTGCAGCCATGGGAGTTAACATGGAGACTGCACAGTTTTTCAAACGTGACTTTGAAGAGAATGGCTCTATGGAGAGAGTGACCCTTTTCCTTAATCTGGTAATGTCTAGAATCAGTATTCAATTGTTCTATTATTCTCATTTGTTTTTTGCCTTCCCATTATATTTTGTTCCCTCTCTTTAAATCCGACATATTTACATAGTTGTAATAATCAATACAAAATTAATCTTTTGCTTCGATAAGCTCAAGCACTAGTAAAATTCTGAACAATAATATTCTTTGGAAATACCAATTGGTGGATGTGTCATGTATAACCTTACAATTGTTTTTAAGGATTATCATACTGTAATTTTCAAATTTGGATTTCTTAACGTGCATTGACGAAATGATCCTTACCATGCTTGTTCTCATGCTGCTATGATTTTTTGCAGGCAAATGATCCTACAATTGAGCGTATCATCACTCCTCGTATTGCTCTTACCACTGCTGAATATTTGGCATATGAATGCGGCAAGCATGTTCTTGTGATACTTACAGATATGAGTTCTTATGCTGATGCTCTTCGCGAGGTAATACACCTTCAACTATAATTTTTAGAAAGAGGCAGCAAAGCAAAAGATAAAAACTTTTCACGGTCTTTTGTCATTCTCTTGTAATTATTGATTTATCTTTTTATTGGAATATGAGAATTCACCTAAAATACTTCTAACATGCTTCTAAGTATTTTTTCGAACAATTTGATTGTCAATGAAACTATTGTTCACTTCTGGATCCTTTAGGTATCTGCTGCCCGAGAAGAAGTGCCTGGTAGACGTGGTTATCCTGGTTACATGTATACAGATCTTGCAACAATATATGAGCGTGCTGGAAGAATTGAGGGTCGAAAAGGCTCTATTACACAAATTCCAATTCTAACCATGCCTAATGATGGTGATGAAATATTATTAATCTTTGTCAACTCTCTTGCGTAATGCACTCTTAATTATGACTGATCATCTTTATTAAATCTCTACCATACAGATATTACGCATCCAACTCCTGATCTTACTGGATACATCACCGAGGGGCAGATATATATTGATAGGCAGTTGCACAACAGACAGGTCGGTTATATTGATGGTTTTTGGCTGTTATATTGTACACATTGCTTGTTTAGTCACCTGAATACTGTACAATACATTTTTTTTCTTTCTTTTTTTGCTGAATGCTACCTAACATTTATTACATTATGTGTGGTATTTACTATGAAATGGTAAATTGTTTGATCATGTTTGATTGAAAGTTATTATTTTACATGACGCAAATAGGGCCTTAAGCCTGTAGCAAGTATTTAGAAATGGTTTACTGCAATATTTAGGTACATACATGAAGATTTAAATGGAATGTTGTGATTTGCAGTTATCTGTTAGATCACTAGAGATTTATATCATGTTCATTCTTGCATTACTGCATAACATAAAATAAGACTTTCATTTTCTTGATTTACTCTATTCTTGATGTATATTACATGGGTGAATTCCTTACGGAATTTGAGAATGAAACTAAACACTATTCCGTTTTTTTGAACAGATATATCCACCAATCAATGTCCTTCCATCTTTGTCTCGATTAATGAAGGTGAGGTTAATCTTGTCAATTTGGTGTCACGAGATTCCATCAACTGATAACTTCTTTTTAACTTTGTCTACTCTTGGATGAGTGAGACGTCCTTACACTTGATTCGGTCCAATAATCAACCTTTAATCTTTAGCTGAAATTTGTCACAATTCTGGCATTTTTCTAGCTAACGTAGGCATCACTCTCTTCAATTAAAAATTATATTATGGGTTTTATATTCTTGTGACGCATCATGGTTGTCTCTGCAGAGTGCCATTGGGGAGGGAATGACACGAAGGGATCACTCTGATGTGTCCAACCAGGTCTTAAATTTTACCTCTTTTTTGTTTACCATTTTGAAAATTTTCTCTATAAATTATCTCATTGGTGTTATGTTTTTTCGCCAGCTCTATGCAAATTATGCCATTGGAAAGGATGTTCAGGCAATGAAAGCCGTGGTCGGAGAAGAAGCACTTTCGTCTGAGGACCTGGTCTCTAATAATTTCCTTTAAAGATATTTTTGTTTATTATAGTGAAGTTGTCCTTGAAATAATGGTATTAATTAAGTTCCTTCTTTATTTTACTTTATTAACAGCTGTATCTGGAATTTCTGGACAAGTTTGAGAGGAAGTTCGTTGCTCAAGGAGCCTATGATACCCGTAACATCTTCCAATCTCTAGATCTTGCATGGACTTTGCTTAGGATTTTCCCTCGGGAGCTTCTTCATCGTATACCGGCAAAGACTCTCGATCAGTACTACAGCCGAGATGCTAGCAATTGATTCATTTATTGTTTCTCATCCAACAGTCCTTATTTCTTCTATTCAGCACATATGTTGCATATAATAAAGGTCTGAGTGGTTCATATTTTGAATTTCCTCATATAGTCAGAGTGAGGACCCATATATATTTATTTATTGTGCCAATTTTTTCCTGGGCTGGTGAGGATATTGGTTGATATCAATTTGGGATAGTGTTAATGGCATTGTGAAATATTCAGTGCAGTTAGGAGTTTTTATGATTTGCCTTGTAATTTGATTACTGAGAATACTATAATCAGGACGGTTATTTGTTGGTCACTGTTAATTTTGGCTTTTTTGTATGATTAGTAAGTGAAAAAAAACGTGACCGGTTTGGAAGGTGAAATAAATACATTTTTAGGTCATATCTCATTCAATGTGTAGCTCCTCAACACACTACCTAATGTCTATGGACATCTAGAGCGTGCCTGAATAGAGGATGATCCAATGGATCTTGAATAGACTTTGAAATCATCATAGAATTTAGATTGAGTCTAATTCAATCATATGAAATCAACCGGTAAGGTGAGAACTACCCAATGCTTAAGGATATATTTTCATCCTATATTTCATCATGTGTGTGTGTGTTTTTTTTTTCTTTCAAAATATAATGTCTTCTTTATTAGAGGAAAATATAATGTCGTTCTTAACAACCACAAAACTTGTTTTGGGATCAAATTGAAAAATTGACAAAACATTGATTGTATTTGTACATGCATTTATCACCATGACACTGGAAATAAGCTCAACAATATTTAGCTACAATTACAGCAGAGATTGGGGATCGATGCCCTAACTAAATATTTCCAGCAACCCCAATTGTCATCGAAGTTCTTTTCCAGTGATGTCTAGCTTCTTTTTTTCGTGTGTTCAATGCGTATTGCTCTAAATTTGTGTACTCCGCATCAACTCGATTCTCTTGGGGGTTCACCGGTATTCTTTCCAGGCGACAGTTCCTTCCTTCCATTTTTGGTGCAGTAGTCATGCTTTGTTCTATCTTGCGGTGTTTATTTCAAATTTGCTCTCAAGTGTGTTCATCCTTGGGTTTTCTCCGCCTCTCTTCTCAACTAGCTACGCCTCTTTTTATTTTCATGATTTTTTTTTCTTTTTTTTTTCTTTCAGTTTTTTTCTTTAATTATTTTTTAATTATTTTTTTTATTTTATCAAATATATATTTATTTAAATAAAAAAATTAAATATTATTTGAAGTAATCCATTGGTTTTTTTCTTTTTTAAAGAGGTAATCCATTGGATTTTAAAAATTAGGTGGATGGACTCAATCCATCCATAGTCTTGAATGGATGGATTTCAAACCAATCAATTAACAAATTTTTTTGTTTCGTGGATGGATTGGATGGATTTTATAGTGGATGGATATGAATCTGATGGATCCTATTGCCACCCCTATTTGTGACTGGCCATTCCTTGTCTTGCCGAAGACGGCTGCTCTAGTGAGTTGTCGGTTAAATCAAAATCCTTTGCTCAAATCCTCTCGAGTGCTTGTGATATTCCGGTAAATTATTTCCCTCTAGGCTTGTTAATAGTGATTCGATATGCATAAAAATTTCTCAATAAGAATATGAAAATGGAGTTGAAGACCACAAGAGGAATCTTCATGGCAGATTATCGTTGCAGAAAGGAGATCCACCTTTGACTACGAGGGACCTTTATCGGAAGCTAACCCAAATTTTGAAAGAGGTAACAAATTAGAAAATTATATTATCTGGGGTACCCTGGCTAAAGGCAAGAGAATGTTGGTGCTGGATCATAGCACTATTAATAACCTTGATAATATAACTTGTTCTTCAATGGTTCAGTTACAGATACCACATATTCTTAAAAAGAATAGCTCAATTCTCAGTAAAAACTTGTTAACCAAAGTCGGATCATCTAAATTCTATAGAAAACACCTTGGTTGATAGTTTGGCTTTGGCAAAACACTCAATAAATAACATTCTAGATGATGATCAACATCTGGCTTTGGCAAAATAGTCTTTAACAGGAAAATCAACCAATGAAGTGGCTAATGTTAATCGAAGTTCTAGTGATAACATTGCTAATGCAACTTCTCTGGCTTTTGTTGTAAGAAACATCACGAATGAAATGAGGTTTGCAGCTCAAGAGGAAAGATCACCAAAGTTTCATTTGGATGACTTTGCGTTTGATAACTTTATCTCTATCTCTCTCTAACCAATTATTATCTCTCATCAAGATAATTTATTTTAATCGTTTATTTATCAATTAAATAAACTAAAAGTTATCGATGTCATTAAAACTCAATATCACTCAAGTATTTTCTTTCGACATAACTGTTGAGGTAGGAGGCTAGTTTCTAGGTAGGAGGCTAGTTTCTGTTCACTCAGCTGATTGGTGGTGTTATTGTTGTTAGATGTTTTGCATTGTCCTTTTCTATGGCACACTTAACAATCATATCTTTCTCTTCCGCCTATGAACTTGTTTGTTAAGATTGAAAACAATAATGTTAAGTTACACCTTTTTTTCCTACCACATTATATACCTCATGTAAAATGACATTTTAGTAATTTCATCTCATGTAAAAGAAAATGTTATGTTGGGTGGTGAGACCGAGAGTCATATGGCTATATGTCATATTTGTGTATGGTGGTAAAAGAGGTGTGTGTTATTTATAGTGGTCAACGTAGCACCACTCGATTGAAAAAGTGGTTATTTAATAGAATTTCATGTAAACAAAACTAATATGTAAATCATATTTTTACTTCTTAAAGGTAATTTCTTTTTTTGTTTTTTACGTATTAAAATAATTTATTGTTTTTTTACAAGTAAAATAATATATTGTTGAAATTGGATATTAGTATCTGTTTTTTTTTCTTCAGACTTTACATCCGAAAACTGAAATAAAAATATAACGATTTTCTTCTTCCAAAAAATAATGTAAAATAGACATTTTTTTTTTAAATAATCTAGTGACTAGAAATTTATATTTTTTAAGGTGAATAAGAGCCCGTTTGTTTGAGATTTGTTTGAAAAACAATTTTCTTAACCAAAAAATCTTTTTTTTATAGTGCTTGTTTCAGATTTTTTAAAAATCCATTTTGTAAAAAAAAAAAAGAAAAATTAT
>Ga0228711_1003639_pt1 | contig 23986 bp, 8 predicted proteins | sample MedpolnodulmetaG_2_FD_177996 | JGI IMG/M metagenome (GOLD analysis project Ga0228711, IMG submission 177996) | Root nodule microbial communities from Medicago polymorpha collected in Santa Monica, California, United States - brown nodules | ecosystem: Host-associated > Plants > Roots > Nodule...
CTCAATAAATTGTCAAGTGTCATAGTGTTTCAAACTCCCTTGAATTTTAATTTTTTGTTTGATTTTGTTGCGAAAGGCATGTAAAGCGGCTTGTTTTTATTGTGAATTATGACATAAATTAAAGTTTCTTCCAAAAGGGTTGTTTCTTGTACATGATTGTGATTTCTTGTGTTTTGAGTGTTCTTGCTATACCCACATCATGTTTTATTGTGAAAATTCCCTTTAAGAAAAGCACAAGGTTGCATTCTTTGAGTAAGTGTGTAGGTAAGTATTTTAAGGAGCACGTTTTAACTTTAGTAGTAAATTGACCCTTAAAAGTATTCAGAGTAAAAGTAGTATAAGTTTGTGTGGGGAGAAAAGAATTGAAAAAATAATAAGTGACCGTAAAGAAACCGGTAATGGTTGGTCACCAAGACATTAAAATGATCAAATGCCTAAAACTAGGTTGATTATAAAGATGGCCGGAAGAAAATATATTTATAAGGGTACATTATTGACTCTGGGGGCCAGGAGCCGCCCTACCTGACTTCCCACATGAAAATGTTGCCATCCTGAAAACTAAAAGTAGCTTCTGTAATTCCTTCTTACTCAAAATCACAAATGATCAAATAATTCCCATCTCTCTTATATGAAATGAAGAAAGGACTTTTCTCGGTTGGTTTAGTGTTAAGGTTAGAACATGTTTCCTCATAATATCTCTCTTACACAGGAGCAAGAAAAGAGCTGGACTACACTCACACACACACACACTCACTTGAGACTTGTTGTTGGGTTGAATAGGTTCATGAGAAATGCTTGAAGTTGTGATTAGTGTACGCTTAGAACAAAGCCTTGGAGGAGACAAGAGTTTTAATTGTGTTGTCATATGTTAAATTTTGTTTATGCTGCTAATGTTTATGCCTTTTGCTTGAGGACAAGCAAAGACTCGAGTATGGGGGAGTTTGATGAGTCATTAATTAGTGTTTTTAATAGATTATTTGAGTTTATTTTATTTAGATTTTATATGTTTTTATTTACTTTCTAGAACTATTTTACTTCAATTACAAGTTATTTAATTTTAGGAACAAATATATGAAAGATTGAGTCTTGGGGCAAAAGAAAGGGGATTTGGAGCTGATTGAGGCCAAAAATATGAAGATCTTATGCAAACATATCATGCACAGCCCATGCCTGTGGTGGCACAGCCCGTGCCTCCAATCTTTCAAAGAAGGCCAACAACCAGAGAGGAGCGCACAGCCTGTGCCTCCAGCCGCACAGCCATGCGCGATGGTGCATCTGCTTTTCGTTGTTTTGCAGACAGGCTGGCACAACTCGTGCTTGTGGTGGCACGGTCGTGCCAAGGTTCCAACTATTTTCTTTTGTTGTTTTTCTAACCTAAAGCCCATGGGTTACTTGTGGAACATTCTTGTGATTTATTTCTTAGGGCTTAAGTTAGTTTAAGATATAAAAGGAGCAGCTAGCAAGACTTGTATCTCATCTTTTGTTCTTGGAAATTATAAGTGACAATTGTTTCTTTGAATAAAAATTCTCCTTTATTTTATTTATTTTTATGCTCTTCTTGTTCTTCTTATCTATGTCTACGATGAACATGAGTGAGTAGACTTCTTTGTCTTGGGTTTGTTGGATGAGTTTAATGACCTAATCCCTATCAAACCAAGCATGGAACCCTAATCTTATGTAAATCTATTTTCTAATCTATTTCACCGTTTTTCTAATGGAACAACAAGTATTAATCGAAGGACCGAAAGGTGAAATTTAATAGTGTTATTTTATCATCACAAATACCAAGAGAAAGATCTAAAGATGAAGTTTTGATATTGGAACAAGTAAAATTAGACAAGGATTGCGAAACATGAGAATAGTCTAGCAAACCTTGAGACATTAAAAGTTGCGTACTTAAAGGGTTTCAATAGCAATCAACCATGAGAATAGGCATGGTTGCTATTTAAATACATTCATTGAGACCGAAAGGAGATATTAAAAGCCAAAGAGAAACTTGTCTTTAGAAAATAGATCCAACATAAGATTTAGGTTTAGGGTTTGGTTTGTGAAGGATTTGTCACCAAGATGAACCAATAATCCCAAGGCGTTTTAATTATTGTTATTTTAAATCAAACAAAAAGCCAACTTTTTAACTATGAACTCTCATCTAATCATTGTTGAAAGTCAAACAAATTCATAACTCCCTGTCGGAACGATATCTTTTATTACTACATCGGTAAACCGTACACTTGCGGATTTACTACATCAGACTCCCACCCAATTACCTTACGTATTAACAACGTCGTATTGTGACAGAGCAGATGGGTTCACAATGTTACTGAGACATATAGGTAAATGTTAAATTGTAAAATTCAATATACAGAAACTACTATATATCCTCTTTCAAATGCAACTGGTTCCACTCGAAAAGGAGTTTCCTAGCTTAAGATATCAATTACCGAAGATGAGTGGCTCAGAGTAATTTATAAAATAGGACAATCATCTTCATAATATCACAAAGCATTGTGCAAGTAATATTAAACTACAAAACTTTCCAATAATATACTATTATGTCTTATGCAAAAAATTACTCTTATTTATCTCTTTCGTTCATAATTCTCTATGTCACGGAAATTAACCATTAACAACAATTTTCCATAAATGAATTTCTCACCAATTCAATTCTCAATCACAACTTATGCATACCAACACCCGTCACCAATACACCAATTTTACACCATTTACCCCTTAACATCAATTTTTTTTCAGATGATTAATTCTCATTAAACAAACCAACACCATAAAACCTCATTCTATACCTCTAATTTCATGGTTTTTACTCACTTATTCTTATGTATTCCAAAGCACAACATAATCATATTTCAATCACGAATTTAACATGAAAACATCACAATTTAGAAACGAAAATCAAACATATAATTACAGTAACTTGAAAGAACATGAATTTAACGAAGATTCATCATAAGAATAAATAAAAACACTAGAGGTTAAGGACTCCTCGCTACTCATATGAATATACAACCCTTTGATTGAATAAAAGTCCCCCTTATCTCAATGTTTAGAAGCAATCGTGAGTTCTACGGTTGCATCTATCTCTAGCTTTCTCCCCATGCCTCCTTTGCCTCATTTCCCCCAAAACCCTGGTTTTCTTTTGCTCTGTCAACTTCTTTCTTCTTCTGTAACTCTAATTCTCTAATGTCATTCTCTATTTATAACCACTATTTGGGTTTAATTTTCTCACATAATCTTTAGGCAGACTTGTTATCTGCACCCCTAGTCTGATTACTATTCTTTGTTTTATAACTACACAGTCGTGCAATTTACAGCTCCGTCTGCTCAGATCACTAAAACACTACCTAATTTACTATTTACACCCCTTTTCTACCCATTTTTATTAATGCACCTCTGTTTGCACTCTACTTCCTTATTCATGTCTAAAAACACTATTTTCTTCCTAAAGATTATTTTCTCCCATTCTTTAACCATCTAGTTAACTCCTCTACTTTTTCATTATTTATAATTCAATAATTGTGAATAATTTAGTTAATAATATCAAACAATCAACTACTAATAATAATACTAATAGATTATTATTTAAAAATCGAGGTGTTACATCCATCACATAGCAAGTAATGGTTGTTAATCCACTCAATCAACATGTTAATATATGCCATTTTAGTATAAACTTGAATAGTTTCTAAACAGTTATTCAAAGTCAAGTATAAACATACAAACTTCATTCAAAGGTCTTTCAAGTTTATAATGCGACTTAAGTTAATGTGAGATATATTTGGGAAAACTAGGCTAAACAAAAAAAACAGAGTTAGATATCTTCTATTCGTTCTTATACATTAACCGTGACCAACCTTCCAAATCAAAATGAGTGCTAGTAGAACTACTTATTGATGTTTTAAAGACCAAATTTTTATTGCTTGGATCTTGTTTCTCTATTTTTTTTTTGTTGTTTTGTGTAGACAATTTTTTAGATGGTTTGATCTACATTCTTAATTTTTTATTAATTTTTTTTATAGTAACTAAGTTTTATTAGTACCCCGCCCAAAAATTAATTTTTTTTATAGTAACTAAGTTTTATTAGTACCCCACCCAAAACTTAAGATGTTGTTAATACTAAAGAGCAACCCCGAACTTAGTTTCAAACCAATACCAAGTAAACTTATACTTGAATATACTCCAAAGAAACGAAACAGATGTAAACATTTTTGGATTAACAACTTGTAATATGGTTTGTTAACAACTTGTTATATAGTTAAGGTGACTTGAAAAGGTTGGAGTGCCTAACAACGTCTTGACTCGTGTTTTTACTAATACAACCAATAGATGTAGAGATATATTGCAAGTTTTAGAAAATAAACATTCAAATATAGGCTTTTATACGCAAAAAAATATACAGTAAAAAGTGAAATATATTTGGCTCAAAATCACATAGGTTATGCTATAGAGAAAAAACAACGGTGATTAAAATGAACGTGTCTTCCTCCACATGCTCCTAAATCACAACACTATCGAACTTCCATAGCTACCATTCTACCTTGGTGTTAACAAAAACTTTATGAATTTTCTTCTACCATGGTTAAGAATGAAGGAAGAAGATAATGGAGATTAGGGAGAAATTGGGGGTTTTACAACCCTAAAATGTGATCGTTAATCAACAGTCACATGCCCATCCTCTTTCTCTTTTCTTTTTAATTTTTTTTAAATGTTGAAATACACACGTGACATTTTCTTTTATTTTTAATTCGAAAATTACCTATATGGCGTCCAACTCACTTAGGTGAGAAGTCATGTAGGCGTTGGCTAGGTCAAAATTAGGCACTTGCAAACGGGGGGTTGTTAGGAGGTCAAAATTACAACTTTTGGAAAGTTAGGGGGCCAAAAATGTATTTAAGTCAATTTTTTATTCCCCAAAATGAACCTTGCTCAATATTAACAATGTGATTCATAGAGAAGAAAAGACAAGAAAAAAAACAAAGGCGACTAGAATTCAAATGTAGTGTATGGTCTAAACAATACAAAACAAAAGAAAAGTCTTCTTTCGAATCTGATTTCGGCTCATACAACGGTCCAATTCAACAGGCCCAGTAACCCATAAACCATCTTAAAGACGCTTAGGGAAGGTCACCTGGGAGCACCGTCTTGGAATGATCTGATCTTTCAACCGATCTTTACTTGACTCATGTGTTCTTCGTCAGGTTTCACAAAACAGTTGCAACAACTCCTCTATATAAGCATGGCATGACCGCCATACCCATGTATTTTACACGCTTTCTTCATACTTCTTTCTAAAGTTCACATAATCACTTGTACGTCAGAGCACTTACCCGTTTTGCAATTTTCTCTCCACCGTGGAGAAATAGTCTCCACCGTAATCTACAAGATCGTCATAAATACGAGCATCTAGATCGCTTCATCCTTATTTTGTTCACCGGAAAATCATGTGAAAATAGTAAAACCACAAGTCTAAACTATCCTCAATACATTAACATTGGTACGTTTGTTTGTTTTAATCAATATTACAACATGTCCTAGTTGAATATTATTAGGTGGTGTTTTTGAGACACATTTTATGTTGTCAATTGGGCTGGAGTTGAATGAACCTTGTTCAGTTGTTTGATATTGATGTTTGTATGCATTTGATGTATTGCTTTATGAGGCTTACACTTTATCAATTTTGTTGAAAAGAAAATAAGTTAGTGCATGCCATGTGAGAAACTATAGAGCAAAGGAATGACCAAAAAGTGTGTTCAGTTTCTCCGACACTTGAAAGTATGAAACCACTTGAAAAATTACCCGTTTGTCAGGACCTATAGGTCTAGAGCAATACTTACATTAATAACATTAGTAAATAAATAATCATGCAAAAAGGGACCACAAGAACCCCATCCTTTCAAATGTTTCTATTCTCCATGTTTGATTGGACACATAGTTTCCCATTCATCTCACATGGACATGAATATGAGAGCATTTAAATGAGGTGTCGTTTTCGAAAGTGAAGTGTTGTAGATGTGGTCCTACTATCTGGATGATAAATTATGAAGCTTCAATGCAAATTAAGAAAGCTCATACTTAGCTCAAAATTCAATTGCATAGCATGTGTTTAGAAATCTCATGTACTAGTTATTTCGTGAACACACCACTCAAATAAATGGAATTATTTTAAAGAATTAACTTCAAATTTGTTAGAAGAACAACCGGTAACCGAAGATTAATAAGAAACGAAAATAAAAAAGGCAATGAATATACGATATTTGCTAACGCAGTTCGATCAATATTGTCTACCTCCACGACTATATAATAGCTATAGTTCGATCAATATTACTGTGATGATTAGGGTTTCAGTGTTACAAACAATATATATAGTACTAATATTACGATTCAGTTTACAAAATTACAACTTACCTTCTTTAATGTCTTGTATCTATGAGCCATACTTTAACAAAATGCTAACAAGTGATTAAAAAGAATTTAATTTTAGTCTTGTACTTCAAATGTTTAGTTTTTTTTCTCGATTCTTTTGTTTGTTTTAACCATTTAATTATTTGGAAAAGATGGTATTATATTCTAAAGCTCAACAAAAAAAAATGTAAAGTCTAGTTAATGATTGTTTCAAAAAAGTATGCTTGTTGCATTGGGTACACCCGATTAATTTCTTAAGCCCTCACTAGGTTATGAATAATGTTTTTCAATTAAAATGTTAGAAATATTTTATTTTCTAGCTAAAAGTTAAGTACACTCACCTCACCTATGAACAATTTTTCTACCCTTATTTTAACCAAAACAGTCCTTTTTTTTAGGGCAAAACAGGCATGTATATATACTTTAGTTTTTTACTAGGGCTAAATCAGCCAAGAGCTTACAAAACTGGTGTCATAAGGCATTGCATGCTCATAGCAAGATATGGGAGTAACAAATAAATAATCATCAAAAAACTTTATAAAATGCTAAAAAGATAGTGTTCTTTATCATAACACATCATCTTAACTTTTCAATTAAAAAATTGTTGTGTATTTTGAAACTAATATCTTATAAGAAACCCTAACTTATACACAAATTTTCATACATATATCCGTTATACAGACTAGCATTGTCTAGATTCAAGAACATATATAATAGTTATTATTTTCCTTTTGAATGTGCACATGAGGTCATCTTCCGAACAAGATTCAATTTTTTCGCAAAACATTGCAGATTCCTCTTACAATATTCCTGACCTCTTACACGGTCCTCCATATTCTATGTTAAATTTATATTTCTATGATATGTTATATCTTAAATTTGAAGTGGTTCAGCTTCGCGGGACCTTTGAAAGATATTATATTATAAAGTATCGGCATTAATCATTTTTCAGTGGCTACCATATGATTTTCGATCAGGTAGCATGTCTTCATACAAAAATAAATAGATTCAGGTAGCATATGCAAAATATTGCTTGTACTTTTCTTTGTTATTTTTCTAGACCGGTCAAAGGGCCAATCTCATATTGACACTTGGAATAAACGTTCACCGCACTAAGGCGTGATGCCTGAAGGAACACGTCAATATCAGTGCATCGGATCACATTTGAGCACGTCCCGCATGTCAATCACCCTACATGTGTCCTCTAACCGCTTCCTAATCACACGCCGCATATCCCGGAGAGGGTTATTTTCACCCGCGCCTAGAGAAGGGTGACTTAGCTTCACCCTCAAGGTGCGATTCACTTTTCCCACACTTTTTACACACTCTTTTTCAGTTCCATTACCGACTTGAGCGTTGGAGTGCTAACGTACTTGCAAGCACCTTTCGTCCCACCGCGAAGACTCATCGCCACCGTACCGGAGCAATTTTCGCGACCGTTGCCTCTCATCTATCATCGTCGGACTGATCAGTTATGAAATTCATGGATATTCTCCTACCACAATGCTAAGAAATCCACAAAAGAAGATCTCTACGAAACCGAAGCACAACTATAAAAGAAGCAAAAAGTATTTATAACTAAGATATCAATCGTGGTTCGATACTTTACACCTACATATACAATGTCGACATGATAATTTATTTACGCAACCATCAATATTTTATAAAAAAATAAATCACAAACTCTCTTATGACACACAACTACCCAAACCGGCATTACACTCAAGAGACAAGAGATGTTGTGGTGAAGAAAACTCGATTCAACTCTTAATTTATATTACTCTATTTCTTTTTTCTTTTCATTAACTCTATTTCTTTTTTCTTTTCTCTTAATTTATATATAAATACCCACTTTGACACAACACACAGTTAATTCTATTTGATAGAACCTAGTTTAGTTTGTGTTTGATATCACTGTGATTATGTCAGAATTATGTTGTGATAAGGTATATGCATTTAAAATAATTTGTGTCGCTTTATTTTCTAACAATCTTTTTAATTTTCAATTTTTACTTTGTATTTGTATCTGACTTATTGAAACAACAATTAGCTTGGAATTTTCCTTTTTATTTGTGGTAGAGAGAGGATGAAAGTTAACCACAGAGAATGCATTTTCAAAAAACAATGTTTCAATTTTTTAAAAAGAATTTTTAACATATTTTTAAAATGCATTTTTTAAGTTTCTCATAATTATGTTTATTTTATATATAAAAATTAAAATAAACACCATAACCAAACACAAACTTATATATTTTTCTTAAAGGATCAAATCAGATACTTTATAATAAAAGATACTCTTCTTACTTGGAGATCAATTATACACTGGATGTGCTTGCAAGTTTTTCCCTACCTATATTAATCAATTCTCTATTCTTTATACATATGTTTTCTGTTTTTATCTCTTTTGACATTTTTTGGTAGAGTGTTACATAAGTCATGAATTTTAGATTTTCATTTTCAAATGGAGGGAAAATTTTAAACTTGTGACACTAAAATTAGACAAAGGGTACACACTTGAAATAAATTAATAACACGTTACTTCATATAAAAAAAAATAGGGTACACATTAGTTTTCTATATGTGTACAGCTAACAACATGACAATGTAGGGAAAAAGGAGCGTATGTTATAACTATACAACAAATTAATTAAATAGTTAGGTAGGAATCTAACGGGGTAAACCATGGGCAACAAAAAAAGGACACATTTTCTCTCAAAAAAAAAAAAAAGGACACATTTATACTAACATAGCACAAAGATTATGATAGAACATATATCTCTCTGATAATACTGTCTGGGTATATATAAAAGGTTATGTTTCAAATTTCTGAGTCTTTAAGGCAAAGTATTATTGAGTATGGGAAAGAGAATGAAACATCTGCAGAGTGTCCCATTCACTATTGATGTATAATTACTTAAACAAAATTATTATAATTGTTTTGTTTTAATTGAAAGGGACATAGAACATGGGGCCATTTAATAAAAGAGAGAAAGATACTGACTTTGCTCAAAAAATTTCCTTGTATCTTAAATTATATGTCCGACCAGAAAAGTCATTATCACTTTTCATTATTGGATATTAATAAAAAAATTATTAAACTACATTTATATTAAAATAGCTCAAATGATTTTTTTTTTTACAACTGTTTTAATTAGTTGATTAATCTTTCTATTCAATTTTTTTTTATTGAAGGAACTATTCAAATTTTATTGTAATTAAGATGTTTAATACACTAGAGGATTGTAACCAAAAAAATAAATAAATACAATAGAGGATCCACTAACACATTCGTAAAGTTTCGACTTTGGATTAACTAATCGATTAATCTTTGGTTAAACCGTTAGAGAAGACTTTTATATGATTCAGTTTAGTCTAACCATGGGAGTGACTCAAAGAATTCAAACCTACATTCGGTAATAAGTAGCTATGTATTTTCTCCACTCTACTTTAATTATAGTTATTAATCCACATTAGACGCCTCAATATATCTCCATAGACTCCATCAGTTGGACTCAGATTCTTTCTTCACGAGATAGTTATGTTACTAACTCTCTCAATACCATGGATTTTTTATTACAATATTATAGCTTTGAAGTTTTCAGCATCGTTTAACAGTGACTAATTTGTGTCGAAGAATATGTTTGGCACACAAGATGGCTGCTCCTCTCCAATCAAATTTTCTTCCTACACGAAAATCGTGGATCGAACTTATAATCAATTACTTAAGTAATCTAAATTCATTACCACTTGAACTAATTTATTTTTTATTCTCCCAACACCAAGTTGCATAAGGGCCTAACTAAATAGGATTTCTTTAGGGGAAATATGTTTTATCTTTACTCAAAGAAGGTATGTATTACTTGGTGTTACTTAAATAAAAATTTTAATATGTTATTAATTTTTGTATACCTGGGCCTAATTAATTAATTAATTAATTGGGCCACTTATAGGTTCATTTTCAGCCCAATTATTCACGGGTGAGCATAACTTATTTAATAATAAAATAAGGGATTTACTTTTTCCATCCTGTGAGTTTCCTCGCGCGCCCTATTTTTTTCAAAAAAAACCTTTGAGTTTCCGAATTTTATAATCCGGAATGGTGTTTTCTTTTGATAAAGGGTGAAAAAATGAGTAACGAATTTTTCCGGATTTTGTAATCCGGAAACTTCAAAAAATAGGGCGTGTTACATGATGTTTCCGGATTACATAATCCGGAAACCCCCTAAACACCCTTTTTCAAGGTAAAACAGTTCGGATTATACAATCCGAACTGTATCAGCACAAATTATAAACATGTTTGTAACATGGATAGTCATTTTAGGGACAATATTAATCTTCCTAACTACTGTTTTGGGTCATTGTTACCTGTTCTTAGTCAAAAATCGGGTTTTTGGGCTACTTGATCGGATTGCTCCGAAACTTCCCAAGAAAATCAGAAAAAATTCAAGGACCATGACTCCCGTAGAAGGGACTTCTTACAGGACTCCGCCCCTCAAAATCCAAAATTTCATCGTTTAGACTCATTTTTCATATTCTCAGAAAAATTCGAAAAAATTTGCATTAGTTTTATTTGATTTTTAGAATTTTTTGGTGCTATTTTTATATTTTTATGATTTTTTTACAGGTTTTTAGCATTTTTTACTTAGTTTTTTTGTTGTTTATAAAAGCAAAATTCAAAACTACTGAAATGTGAGAGAGTTTGATGGCTGATTATACATAAGAATTGTCCGGATTATAAAATCCGAAATAGTAAACATGAATCCGGATTTCAAAATCTGGAATGCACAAGGGCATTTTTGAAAATTTTACAGGGCGCGGGAGAAGGCCATAGGGTGGGAAAAGTAATTCCCATAAAATAAAGGCTAAATACCACTTTTGGTCCTTTTAGTTTGACAAGATTCTCAAGTTAATCCTTTAAGTTGCAAAAGTTTCAATTAGGTCATTTTAGTTTGAGTCCTTTAAGTTTCAAAAGTTTTAAATAGGTCATTTTTGTTGATAAACTATTTCATCATTACCCTTGTTGTCAGTCTCCGTTTAACTGATGTCGATGTAGTTGTTAAGTTGATGACTTGGATCAAAATGTTGTCTTTTAAAAGCTCGAGGGTGTCAAAACGCTACGTTAAATGGTCACAAATGATCATTTATAGTGCTAAAAAGACAGCTATTTGCAGCAACAAATGCCTTTCTAGCACTATTAAACGACATTTATAGTGCTAGAATGATCGTTTGTGACGATTAAACGTAACGTTTTGACACCCTAAAGCTTTTAAAAGTTAGGATTTTGATCCAAGTCAACAACTTAACGGCTACATCAGCATCAATTAATTATTAAATGACAGTAGGGGTAACCATGAAATAGTTTATCAACTAAAATGACCTATTTGAAACTTTTGAAACTTAAAGGACTAACTTGATAATTTTGTCAAACTAAAAGGACTTAATTAAAACTTTTGAAACTTAAAGAACTAACTTGAGAATTCTGTCAAACTAAAAGGACCAAACATCCTATTTAGCCTAAAATAAATAATGCCTAATCCTTCCACCGGTTTGAGCTATATCTCTGCATATTTTAGGCCAGTGAATATTAGTACGTATAGTATGTTCCCTCAGAAAATTAGTACGTATAGTATGTAAAAATGTAGGCTAAAGCATAGGCACACACTATTCCTTAAGAAAATCTACTATTAGTACGTATCAAATATCAATGATTTTATTTGTCTTCTAGGAAAAAGGATGGAAAAGAAAAGGGAAATGCAGGAGAGGGATAACGAATGAGCTTTCCCAAAAAATATTGTTTGAAAATAGATGTTTTAATTCTATCATTGAAATATATATCTTGGAAACAAACGATTCGTGTCCTATGCGGTGTAATTTTCTTCTGCAAAAGTTAGGCTAAAAAATTATTCTCTCGTTGAACAAGAATTGTTACTACTCCTTACTTTCAATGACCCCATTATGAATGACATGTCAATCGCAATGTTAATAGTTACAAAGATAAAGCAATTATTCAATGTATGTACGTAGGGTTCATTTTTTTTCAAAATGAGTTGAGTTGAGTTAATGCTCTATTATCTGTGTTAGTAGGATATGAGTTGAGTTAATGTTAGCTTGTTTTTTATATTTGGTTTCGGTCTTTGGTTGTTGCATTGTGACTTGTAATTGTATTATTGACATATATTATGAGTTGAGTAGTTTTCATTAATTTTTCTTTTATTAAAAAAAATGCAAGATGATGGCTAGGGTTGTCAAAATTGGGATTTTGCTTTAGATCGAAAGAGAAGAGAAAAATTGACAATCGTAAAATTGCAATCAAAATCGAAGGATTTTACTCAACTACTCATGTATAATCGATATAAGAAATCCTAAAACCGCAATCAAAATCGATGGATTTTACCAAATCAAATAATACTAAATATATATTATAAATATTAGAGTCATAAATGACTTTGTTTATAAGAAATCATAAAATCACGATTAAAATCGATGAATTTTGCCTATTTTAGAATTTTCTTATGGATTTGAGTTATTGAAGGTGAAAAAATAGTAAAATCCAGGATTTTAGAATATAAGTTGGGATTTTGACAACAATGAGGATTAAAAATAACCAAGATTAAGATGAAGAATTACTTGATTTGTTTAAGGTTAATTAAAATCAATGTAGACTAGACAAATAGAATTTACAATACACTCAATGCATTATTTCTAAGACCATCGACAATGGTGGGTGTTTCATCTATTTAACACCACATTAAATAGGCACCCCCATTGTGGAGTATAACATATGGGTGCTTATAGAGGAGGGTGGTTATGGAAGCACCCTCTCTCTCTTCAATTTTCATGGGTCCCATTTAATAAATCTTAGAAAAATGAATAAATTTTGTTAAAAATGTAATGATATAGAGTTATTTGTGGGGTCTAGTTAATAATTTCTTTTGAGGTGATGGGTTGGAGAAAATTGATGCTTATTAAGTATTACCGTAAAATTGATGATGTGGACATAGAAGACCCACCTAAACATCCAATGTGGGGTGCTCTGTTGTGGATGGTTTAAGCATTGTATATTTAATTTACGTCTCTATATATGTCTTAAATTAGGAGTGATCATAAGTTTTCTCATCTTTACATTACACCTATTACACATCTTATGGCTTGGTCACAGGCGGACCTGCATAAGCCTAAGTGCAACTATAGCTACACCAAAATTTTAATAAAAGTTATAATTGTTTACTGCAGTGACCGAAATTTTGGTCGTTATAGCATAAAAATTGGTCACTAACTTGATTAGCGACAAATAAAGCAACCGAAATGTCGGTCACTAATGTAAAAACTATTAAAATCGGTTACAAACTTGATTAGCGACAAAAATAGTTACAAAATTTTGGTCGCTAAAGTATAAAATTTTCAAAATCAATCGCTTTTTATTTGGCCACACTAAAACTTTGTTCATGGATCTTCTTGCAAGTGATTAATGAGTATGTCCAAGAATGCGTGAGTGTTGGTGAATTCATAATATCAAATTTGATTCTTATTGATTTTTAAAGGAGAATTTGATTCTTATTGATAAATATTGATTTTGACCATTTCTGCTGGATTATTTTTTTTAATGCGAACTAGCATATCTAGTTTCATTTTATAATACTAAGATTAATCAGATGTCAAAATATTGTAAACTATTGTCAATCTCAATTACATGATTTTATCCTAATATGTTTATTGGGAGTATTAATAAAAAACATTATATTTTGAAAATTATTCTTTTCCCTTTTAAAATTGTTCATTCCTTTAACTTAATTAAAGTTAACTCCCGCTCGACATTTTTCAGTTAGTGTTAACTTTCGCTAACACTTTAAAGATCGATTCAATCATTTTTTAAGTCCATTCAACCGATTTTAAAAGTGTCAGCGCAAGTTAACTCTAGCTGAAAAATGTCAGGCAAAAGTTAACTCTAATTGAGTTAAGGGAATGAGTAATTTTGAAAGGTAGAACAACAATTTTATTTTATTTTTTATTTAATTGGGCTTGTGGGAAAATGATTTGATTGGGCTTACTATGATGGATAAGTATTAAGTAAGCCCCTAAGTATGCCACTTGAAAGGAAGAAGAGCAATTATGTTTTCTTTTATTTTTTACGAGTTTTTGCACTCATGTTTAGGACAAAAAAATAACATCTTCCACAAAATATTTGAATTTTTCGACAAGGGACAAATTAAATATGAATTTTCAACACGTCTAAAACTCAAGATACCAAAACATCACTTAGAAATTGAATTTTAAGCTGTTTTTTTGCAGACACTTCTATAAAAATACATATAGAGGGTCTGCAAATTTACGTAGTATTTCAACTAAGCCTCAATTTATTTTGAATTTTTTTACCGAAACGCGTAAAATCACAATATTTTTCCAACTGCACGTCCGGAAAAGTTATATCGAGGTTGAATTTTTTAATTATTTTTTGCACACATGTCAAGGACTTAAACAAAACATGTCCCACAAAAAATTATAATTTTCCAACAACGGATGAATTAAATATGAATTTTTAATCTGCCAAAAACTCAAGAAACCAAAACATCAAAACGTCGACCTAGAAATTGAATTTTGAGCTGGTTTTTTTGCAGACAACTCAAAAAAAAATACATATAGAGGGTTTGTAAAGTTTCGTAGAATTCTGAATAAGCTTCGATTTATTTTGATTTTTCCAACCAAAACGCGTAAAATCACAATTGATTCTCTTCCAAGAACTTCACTTAAGTGTAGCAAAGTCAGCTGTAGTTAACTGCAGCTGGGAGTCAGCCGTAGTTAACTACCGCTGGAGTCAATTTTGTAACTTCCATGTGTTTTTGGGAACTTGTTGATGTCCGAAAAGCAATTTTCTTGAGAAATTAGGCTAGTGATAGTTGGTCTTTTAAGCCCGTGAAAGTTACTATGATGGGTCTAGTGATAGTTAATAGTCGTTCAGCTTTCCCGTAGTAGTTAACTGCCATTAGGCTCTTTTAAGATTGATTAAATCCATTTAGAAAATAACTGAACCGCTCTAAAAAATGTCCAATTAACGGCAAGTATTTCTTTGAGCAATTTAAGAAATGAGAAGAGTAATTTTCATTTAATTATGTTGTTGCCCCCGTTGTATACTGAACACTGCACTTAAAGTTTATCTGATTGGAATAGAAATAGTTATTTCTTTGCGGAAGGCCGAACAAGCGAACGATTAACCACTCATTCTCACAAATCCAAATGCCCCTCATGATCTATCAATACTCATGGAACCTATTATAATTAATATGTAAATATATGCTATAATTTTGTTTATATGATCTATGGTTATACTGTTATACTGCCATCAATTTCTTTTTAAAGTCTATTGCAAATTAATGGTTCAAATTGGATAAATTAATGTCAATGCCAACATGCCAAGGGTGCGACCAGTGACAAGAATATATTGTGACTAAACCTTTGACTCTTAAAACTCACTTTGCAAAGGTTTGAATGAGTTGGTTCATATTTGGCTTTGGAGCAGGTAAGTTGATGGTGTTGCATGACTCGGATACCCTTCCATCTTTTATTCAATCTAGCACATTCCAATATTGACACTGGAGTTTAGGGGTTACAAATTACATTCATTCCTCATTAGGCCCTTTGATTTGCTCATAGACCGATTGAATTTCCAAAATTGTTTCCGTCGGTTCGTAACTCCCGATCACTCAAGTTCGAGAGTTACACCCCAATGCGTTGTGAATTCATACAGAAGCAGAAACAGAAACAAAAACCACCATTTGTGTTTTAAACCTAATTCCTTGCATATTTTCCTCCCTAACTCTAATTAATATCTAATCGGGGTTTCTGCAAGACAGGAGTTATGATCCCTATCCCAAACTCTAATTAACCTCGGTGGAGCATTACCGGACCTGGGACGGATCCACCTTTGCCTAGATGGGGGCAAGTGCCCCCACTAAGATATTAACCCCTCACAAATATAGTATAACTATTAGTAATAAACTGAACATGATGCACCGTCAGATATATGAGCCACTAGAATGACAATGTAATAGTGCTTGTACACGGCCATTAGAAAGTAAACAATGAATGTTTTCCGGAAAGATGAAGTCAAGATCACTTATATTACGAAATGCACTAAACTAGAAGAATGTTATATAAAATAGAATATTGTGTGCATGTATACTTTCATATTTTTATAATTCAAATTAATAGTATTATTTGTATCTTTAATATTTTTAATTTATATATGAATTTCTGAATCCGTCAATGACCAGACCCATTGTGTTGAGCAGACTGAGGTGAAGGAGGCGGTGATGGTGAGTTTCTCAATTTTCTCATCTTCATATCTACAAATTGAATTATATATGGTTATAAAAAATTCAAAATATATTTGAACATTATTAACATGCATGACTTTGTACATTTTTAGTTCGCTATAATAATTTAAATGTGTGACAAAGACAAACCTGCACTAACTGGAGCCAATTGCAGAAACAAACTAAGGGCGATTATCAGCAGGATGAGAAAACGCAAAAAATAATTATTAGATATGTTGAAAATATAAGCCATCTCACAACATTGAAATTAACCTATGATATGCCATGCCAATGTAGATGTTAGCTAAGACAATATATAGTCTTTTTTCAATGAAATTTCATTCAGAAAATGACACTAGTTTCTAAAATTAATTAAAAAAAAGAAAATGTTAACTAGTGTCTCCGGGGCATTCTTTAAGACCTTTAAAAGGTAACTTTTTCTGAAAAGTAATATAATCAATGCATTGAAAATTGAAATTTTAACTTTTTTTACAGAATAATTTCTTCTTTTAAAATGCTTAAAGAGTACCCCGAAGACACTCGTTAACAAAACCCTTAAAAAAAATATATTGTGTTGTGTATGAAGGGCTAGACTTACACGTGATTGTGTTTGTGTTTATAATGAGGTTTAGAACCATGTGCCACATGTGTGAGGTGGAGTATAAAAGGAATAATCCTTGGTGAAGAAAACGTGTGAATACCTGTATGATATATATGTTTTAGTTGAAATTTGAGTATGTTGTTTTTGTAATTAAGTTTGTTATTTAGATATTTTTTGTAAATAGTTTTGTTACTCATTTGGTGTATGTTATCTTGTGGATAGAATAACTACAATTAGATGGTTATTTAATGTTCGGTAAGTTCTAAGAGATAAGTAAATTGCTCTTCTCTTATACAAAATTGATCACTCTCAGATGAACCAATAAAAATAATTTAAGCGTGAGTTAAGTCACGTTAAAGCAACGTGAGTTAATTCACGCTATGATGCAATACTGTTTTAGACAAAATCCAGCAATTCCACACTTCAAAACACATTTCTTTCCCTCTTCATCTTCAAAAACTCAAAAAGTGCGAAAATTTGGAGCAAAATCTAGAGCTGAAATCATTGGAATCGTCAGGAAGTATGTTTTTACGTTCGTCAAACGTAAAAAATGAGGTAATGTATCACCTAACCTCTTTAGATTTTGCTGATTTTTGAGCTATGTTCCTCATTTTTGGAAGCATGTCTCGGCGTGAGTTAAGTCACATTGAGTGCTCAATGCGAGTTGACTCACGTAGGTGGAAGGGCAACGTAACTTAACTCACGTTGGTGTCTAGAATTTGAATTTTTGCGCCATTTTTTTCTTCATTCCTAGGCTTGTTCCACAAGTTATTTATATTTTTTTCTTGTTATTTTTTATTCCATAGATATAGTGATGGTTGAAAATATGGTGGATGATGGCGTTGAGCCGAAACCGACCAAAATTGTGTTGGTCTATACGGCTAATTAGTTTCCAAGCTAGGGGGTGAATATCTTTTTGAAAGGTTTTTCGGTGTTTAAACAAAAACCAATTTTAACGTAATTGACTATTGGAATCGTGCTCGAACAATCACAACAATGTACCAAAAAGACAAATATATGTGCAATAAGATTTAATCTTAGAATTGAGAGATTCACAATACAAATCTTATTATACAATCAAACTTTAATTAACCTTGAGCAATGTACAAAACTTATAGACAATTTCAAACCAAACATATATGAACAAAATTACTAAGCTATCAAATCAAAACACAATACATGTGAAATTGAAGAATTGAATAGATTTTGTAACCAATTGATCTAAGCAAATTATTTGAAACCTAATTCAATGAATTAGATTATTTTTCAATGAAAAACAACTTAAATCAACACTAACAATTATTAATTGATCACATGCAATAGTAAAAAGTAAAGAGGATAGGGAAGAGAGATAACACCAATATTTTTATAGTAGTTCGCTCTTTCTCGTCCTCGCTGGAGCTATGTCTACTCTTTTTGATGTAGTACACCTTCAACAAGGTCATCCACTAAGTAACAAATGTTCATTACAATGTGTTTACAAGATTTCCTTGAAATTAAACCTAATTCTTCAACCCTTATGCAAACACTCCCCCAAACTCCAAGTAACCCTTGAATTTGATGCTTCTTGAATCTTCGAATCCTTGATTACCCGTGCACCCCTTTGAACTCTTCACTCAAGCCTTCGATGCTACGTCCGGTAAACGAATCCCCTTTGACTTCAAGCACGGTTAGAAAGACCCTCAAGTCCTTAAAAAACAAATAAAGTAAAACTATGTAGGCTTCAACCTTCCCCTTTTTGATGATGTCAAATAGTTGATGATAACTCCCCCTGTCATATAACAACAACAAAAAAACGGCAAACAACAAAAGGAAGAAGAAGAAGGATAAAGGTAACAAGGAACATCAACATATCATGGAACATCAACAAATTGAAGTTTGCGTCGAAGCTTCTTTTGATGTCAAATCTATCGTTCAAGTGAAGGTTAATGTCAAAATTCCCTATCAAGCTTACATTGAAGAAAAACCTAAACTTACCGGTGTTTCCGAGCTTCACGATTATGAAGTAACACTGCCTCATTTTTTTAACAAATGATAGATGATGAGACCGAGATGATTTTCTTGGTTGGGTTTGTCGACAAGCGGCAATGGCAGAATTTACTATATCTATCGATAAATCTAGTATAAAAAAATTCATTGTTGATGTTGCAATATGAAAGGAGTAGTGTATACAAACCACTGAAGAGGAGGAAGAAATTGAATCTTGAAGGCACGGGTTCAAGAAAATGTGATTGTCTGTTTAGGTTGTGTGGTTACTTTGAGAAGAATACAAATGATTGGTGGTTGGTAATGCTTAATGAAATTCACACAATGAGTTCGAGCCAAATTTAGGCGGTCACTTTCTTGCAGGTAAACTACAAGAGGAGGAGAAGAAAAGAGTTGTTGACATGACAAAGAGCTTGGCGTTGCCAAAGAATATTCTCACGTATTTTAAGGACAAAAACAAATAAAGTGTGACGAATATAAAACAAGTGTACAATGTGCATTTTAGATGGTGAAAGTATGTAAGAGGTGACAAGACGGAGATGCAATACTTGATTGAGAAGTTGGAAGAGCATAAATACGTCTATTTCACAAGAACAAATAGTGAGGAAACCACTCTTGAAGACGTATTTTTTGCTCATTTGGAGTCAATTGATATGCTTAACAAATAGTAAGGGCGATTATCAGCAGGATGAGAAAACGCAATAAAATTTAAAGGGTTAATAGGTCTTTACCCCCCTGTAATATAGGTCATTTTCGATTTTTCCCCCTGTAAAATATTTTTGTTTTGATTTACCCTCTAATAGGTCAAACAAAAACCAATTTTATTTTATTTTTTCAAGAATTTTTCGTTTTTGTTTGGCCTATTAGGGAGTAAATCAAAACAAAAATATTTTACAGGGGGTAAATCAAAAAAAAAATTTTACAGGGAAAAACCGAAAATGACCTATATTACAAGGGGATCAAGACCTATTAACCCAAATTTTATTAGATATGTTGAAAATATAAGCCATCTCACAATATTGAAATTAACCTATGACATGCCAATGTAGATGTTAGCTAAGACAATATATAGTATTTTCTCAATGAAATTTCATTCAGAAAATGGCACTAGTTTCTAAAATTAATTAATAAATATAATAATTGTGTTGTGTATGATGGGTTAGACCTACACGTGATTGTGTTTCTGTTTCTGATGAGGTTTAGAACATGTGCCACATGTGTGTGAGGTTGAGTATAAAAGGAATAATCCTTGGTGAAGAAAACGTGTGAATACCTGAATGATATATGTTTTAGTTGAAATTTGAGTATGTTGTTTTTCTAATTAAGTTTGTTATTTAGATAATTTTTGTAAATAGTTTTGTTACTCATTTGGTGTATGTTTTCTTGTGGATAGAATAACTACAATTAGATGGTTATTTAATGTTTCGTAAGTTCTTAGATAAGTAAATTGCTCTCTCTTATACAAAATTGATCATTCCCACGTGAACGGACGAAAATAACTTACGCGTGAGTTAATTCGTTCGGCATATCAATGTGAGTTAAGTCACGTTTAAAGCAACTTGAGTTAATTCACGTTGCGATGCAATACTGTTTTAGGACAAAACTCAGCAGTTCCACACTTCAACACACATTTCTTTCCCCTTTTACCTCTAAAAACTCAAAAAGTGCGCAAATTTGGAGCAAAATCTAGAGCTGAAATCATTGGAATCGTCAGGAAGCAAGTTTTTACACTCATCAAACGTAAAAAATGAGGTAATGTATCATCTAACCTCTTTACATTTTGCTGATTTTTGAGCTATGTTCGTCATTTTTGGAAGCATGTCTCGACGTGAGTTATGTCACGTTGAGTGCTCAACGCGAGTTAACTCACGTAGGTGGAAGGGCAACGTAACTTAACTCACGTTGGTGTCCAGAATTTGAATTTTCGCACCATTTTTTTCTTCATTCCTTGGCTTGTTACAAAATTTATTTATATTTTTTTCTTGTTATTTTTTATTCAATAGATATAGTGATGGTTGAAAATGTGGTGGATGATGGCGTTGAGCCAAAACAGACCATAATTGAAGTTTGCGTCGAAACCTCTGTTGATGTCAAATCTATCATTGAAGTGAAGGTTAATGTCAAAATTCCCTATCAAGCTTACATTGAAGCAAAACCTAAACTTACCGGTGTTTCCGAGCTTCACGACTATGAACTAACACCGCCTCTTTTTTTTAACTAATGATAGATGACGAGAGCGAGATGATTTTCTTGGTTGGGTTTGTCGACAAGCGGCAAGGGCAGATTTACTATATCTATAGATAAATCAAGTATAAAAAAATTTATTGTTGATGTTGCAATATGAAAGGAGTGGTGTTTACAAACCACTGAAGAGGAGGAAGAAATTGAATCTTGAAGGCACGGGCTCAAGAAAATGTGATTGTCTGTTTAGGTTGTGTGGTTACTTTGAGAAGAATACAAATGATTGGTGGTTGGTCATGCTTAATGGAATTCACACAATGATTTGGAGCCAAATTTTGGGGGTCACTTTCTTGCAGGTAAACTACAAGAGGAGGAGAGGAAAAGGGTTGTCGACATGACAAAGAGCTTGGCGTTGCCAAAGAATATTCTCACATATTTGAAGGACAAAAACAAAGAAAGCGTGATGAATATAAAACAAGTGTACAATGTGCATGCTAGATGGTGAAAGTCTGTAAGAGGTGACAAGACGGAGATGCAATACTTGATTGAGAAGTTGGAAGAGCGTAAATACGTCTATTTCACAAGAACAAATAGTGAGGAAACCACTCTTGAAGACGTTATGGAAAAATTTGTAAGGGCATGGACGGATAATGTCTTGCATCTAGGCTACAGAACTACCAACATTGTTGAATCGGCTCATGCAAGGTTGAAAACATATTTGAGGAGTATTGAAGGAGATTTGGCATCATCTTGGAATGAAATAGACAAAATGTTGGCTATCCAGTTGTTTGAGATACAAACAAGTTTTGGAAGGAGTCGTACCGTCTTAGAACACAAATACAAAGGTAACTTTTTGTACACTTAGTTGGACGGTTGTGTATCTAGAAACGCATTGTGTTTTATCTTTGAGGAAGCAAAACGCTCCAAGACATTTGGCTTTGCTAAGAAAGATTAATGTTGCGTGATTAATGTGGTTAAAGTTGCATATTCGATTGGATGATATATAACCACATTGGCAAAGGTTACATGTATGTGAAGAAGAAGTTGATGATGACTTTTCTATGATGGAGAAGTGGAATGACATTCAAGAACGTCTCAAAAAAGTCCCTTACAAAATGAAACTCCACATCAAAGAGGTGATGCGTCAACTAGCATTTCTACAAAACACAATGTTGTCTCCACCTCCAAAAAAGGTGCTAACCAAGGGAGCACCTAAAAGGGTGAGGTCTACACCGAAAGAGTCATCCACGGGTCGAATTCCCTTTATGCGGGAGAGTGTTGATTCTCAATTTTCCGATAGTCAATCGTCACAAATCAAGATATCATTTCTAAAGAGGAAAAGTGCGCGTATTGGCAATTCATCGCACTCACAAGCTTCGACGCCAACTATACACCCGGATCCGGATTTACCATACATAACACAATTCCCAAAGATCACAAGACCTTACATTGAAAATATTGTGAATGTTAAAGGGGATGATAATTGTGGATTCCATGTCATAACTAGACACATGTTCATGGATGAGGAAAATTATGTATTAGTTTGTAGTGCACTTATTCATGAATTGAAAACTAGTAAGAGTGACTATTTTGCCGATATTTGATTTGGAGAAGCGTTTTGAATATATTATGAATGTTTTACACCCTCCAATAAATAGTGATGGAATTGCAAACATAGATAAGTGGTTGGCATTACCATATATGGGTCACATTGTTGCAATTTGTTAGAAGAGAGTTGTTGTTCTATTGGTTTCGCCCGAAAGAGGTATATGTGAGACTTTTTTCCCAATCCAAGGTGCTCCGCCATTTAACCCACAATCCCACATCATGTATCTTGACTTAATTCCCGACCACTTTCTTCATGTTTATTTAAAAGACGGTTGTCCATTACCACTTAACAGATGCAATAGGAAGAATATTCTTCGCTTTTTATTTTGTTGATTGTTTTTCATCATTTAGTGTTGCCTTAGACGACTTGGACCAATGGTACAATTAGTATTTCAAATTCAGGAATTTACCTCTGGTTTTGACCAAAAACAATGTATTGTCTTCATACCAACTCTCAAATTATCTATTTCGAAGCAGAAGAAACCACCCTCATTCAAAAAGAGACTGAGCATGATCTAACATGCATGTAGTCATTTTGTGTGAGTTAGTTTTAACTTGATACTATTATTATTGGATTGAAGATATAGGATCACTCTTTGAGCCTACAATTATGTGAATGTTTCTTTCATTAATTTTTACACCCAACAAGGAAAAGCCTATCGAGGTAATAAAATTTCCTTCGGAAAATATGCTCTTCAGGCACTTGAGCCCGCTTGGATCACATCTAGACAAATAGAAGCAGGGCGACGGGCAATGTCACGAAATGTTTGCCGAGGTGGGCAAATATGGGTACGCATATTTCCAGACAAACCTGTTACAGTAAGACCTACCGAAACGCGTATGGGTTCGGGAAAAGGATCTCCCGAATATTGGGTAGCTGTCG
>Ga0228711_1003644_pt1 | contig 23960 bp, 19 predicted proteins | sample MedpolnodulmetaG_2_FD_177996 | JGI IMG/M metagenome (GOLD analysis project Ga0228711, IMG submission 177996) | Root nodule microbial communities from Medicago polymorpha collected in Santa Monica, California, United States - brown nodules | ecosystem: Host-associated > Plants > Roots > Nodule...
AATCAACATAAATTTTTAAAAAATAAAACAGTTTAAAAAAAAATGAAAACAGTTTAAATCAACATACATCTAGAGGTTATGTATTTTGCAAATAGTTATAAAAAAAATACTTTCACCATATATCAAAACAGTTTAACCATATTCTTGATTATAAAAGAAATACATAAATTCAGACCTTAATTATGTTGTTTACCTACAGAAATTCATAAATCATCCATACTTGGATTCAAAACATATGGACAACACCTTAATAGTCTTTATGGTAAAAAGGATATTCCCTTTACACTAGTAAAAGCATATGAAATTATTCATTTTCACATCAATTTAAGGCTTATGCTACCCTAACTTTGGAAACATAAAGCCAAAAGAGAAACATGCTTTCAAATAAGCATTTGGATTCGTACAAAACAAATATATGGGTTCTAGTTTTCCATAACAGTACTTGACCAGAGTCTAACCGCCGCCTTTTGCCCACTTCTATTTATATCAGTTTAGACACAGCAAACCAAACAAAATGTCGGTGCTTACATACTGGTTGTTTGGTCATCATGATACAAATACAAGCCAAGACCAAACCGCGCACATGCTTTACAGAAAGCATTTTCCTCCGCTGCTGAAACTGGATCACTAATGGAGCCATCAGTAGTTGATATTGTGCCAGTTGACTCACGATAGGCCTGTCATCAACAAAGAAAGTTACAGTCATTTTGGACATTTAGAATTAGATAGTTGTTTTATAGTTGATTTTGTAATTTCAACTGGTATAGTACCAGTGCATTTGCATTTGTTCTCAGATATGCTTTAAAAGAGCTCAAATATAGAATAAATATTCACTTAGAATCAATCATGGGTGATAAGTTCTATGACTTTTGGCTTGAATAGTGTAGAAGGTAATGCGCTATTAAACTTAAATCAATCTTACTCTGAGTAGATTTTAAGGTACAATTATAGACATTACAAACTTGTGATACGATTAGTGGCATATATAAAAGGTGATACAATATGAGAAGCATGACAGCCTACCTAAATCATATTGGACATTTGCCAAATTATATTCAATTCATTGTAATAAGAATATAAGCTATAAATCATAATAATGGTTCATTGAGAAAATTGCATATCCTGCGATAAGTTCAGCCATGCAAGTTTAAGATCATAATAATGTTCAAAGGCTAATTTGCACAAAACGTGGTCTAGAGAAAAAAAAAGGACAGAAGGAGAATAGAGGTGGCAAATATGAATGAATGCATTAGAAGTAAAATAGGACGCTGCCCTTTAATTCATTTTATAATTTCAAGGAGTGGAGTACCAGTGATTTCGCGGCCACATTCATTTTCATTTTTTTTTTTGGTGCTATTGGCCTAGTGGGATGGGGTGTCGTGGGTTCGAACCGACACTCATGTCCTAGTAGTGGTAACCCCTACACTACAACAACATGAGGGACTCAAACATAGTTGATAATTTATGAGGGTTTTGTCTTTGAATAGTGTTAGAAGGCAGTGCACTATCAGACTTAATAATCTGACACTGATTTTAGATTTAGGGTACTGCAAGTATAGACAGCACATAACAAACTTGATAAGGTGTGTGGCATTATATAAATGGCATAAAAGTTGATACAATATCACTCAAAAGCATAACATGCACGCCTAGATCATTATGAATGTAATAAGAACAGAAGCTTTAAATCAGAATGAGGGGTTGTTTAGAAGATAACATATCTACCAATAAGTTGAGCCAATGCAAGTTTATTTAACATGATAACAATATTCAAAGTTCATTTTGTAATTTCAACAAGTAATAGAGTTGATATACAGAATTAAAAATCCAGTTAGAATCAAACATAGGTGAAAAGTTCTGTGGTTTTTGGGCTTGAATAGTTTAGAAGGTAATGCACTATTAGACAAATCAATCTGACTTTGGATTTGTATGACAGCCCGCCTAGATTATTTTTGGGCCTTTGGCAAATTATATTCTATTCATGTAGCAAGAACAAAAGATTGACATCATAATAATGGTTCGTTATGAAGATTACATACCCTCCAATTCCAATAAGTTCAACCAGTGCAATGCAAGTTTAAGATCATAACAATGTTTGGAGTCCAATTTGCACATAATGTATTTTAGAAGGGGAAAAAAACAGAAAAATAGAGGTGGCAAACATGAATGAATGCATTAGAAGTTAAAAAAAGATGCTTTCGCATAGTTCATTTTATAATATGAACTGGTAGATTATTAGCGACTTCACATGGGCCACATTCTTTTACACATGTTTTGAAAGAGTTGAAATATAGATTACAATATTGACTTAGAATCCAACATCTTAAATAGTGTATAATCTGAGGTTTTGTGACTGAATAGTGTAGAAGGTAATGCGCTAGCAGACTTAAATCTGATTCCAAATTTAAATGTAGGGTCCAATAATAGACAAAACAAACTTTTGACAAGATTACTAGCATATATAATGGCATAAAAGCTGATACAATATCACTTAGAAGCATAATATACCCGCCTAGATCATATTAAATCTAGCAAGAACAGAAGCTTCAAATCAGAACGATGGGTTGTTCAGAAGATTACATATACTCCAGCGACAAGTTGAGCCAATGCAAGTATATTTAACATAATAACGATATTCAAAGTCCAATATGCAGGGAATGTGGTTCAGAAGAAAAAAGAAGAGAACAACAACAATAGAGGTAGCAAATATGAATGAATGGAATAGTAGAAAGTTATGGGTGCACTATCAAACTTAATCAATCTGACTCTGAATTTAGATTTCGGGCACAAGTACAGACATAATAAACTTTAGATCAGATTATCTAGCATATATAATTGTTGGAAATTCCGCCTTCATTGCGGCCCGTCCCTAGCCGCCTAACTGTGGCATTTGGGTTGCCTTCGTTGCAGCCTCCAACACCTTCATTGTGCTGGATGTGAAGGGGTGGATTTAGTTGGCCGATATAGTGTTTATAAAGTTTGGGAAGCCCTCAACTTACAAACCAGTTGGGTAAGGTTGAGTTACGCACAACCAAAATTCTAAGACTAATGGCATAAAAGCTGATACAATATCACTCAGATTTAATTCAGCATGATGGGTTGTTCAAAGCATTACATATCCTCCACCAATGAGTTGAGCCAATGCGAGTTTATTTAACATGATAACAATATTCGAAGTTCAATATTCACATAATGTGTTTCAGAAGCAAAAAGGACAGAACAACAAGAACAGAAGTAGCAAATATGTATGAATGAATGCAATAGCAGAGGTAGGTACCTCTCCATCAGATCCGCGTACTGTAAGACGGTATACAACAGTTACAGTTCCATTATCAGAGAAAATAACATCACGTATCTCTCCACACCATCCTGTAAAAAAAAACACATTTCAAATTCGAAACTATTGTTTTAATCTGGTCCTAACCTATCCACCTAAATTCAAAAACACATTACTATGAATTTGCAATATGCAAACACGCACCTGGGGCATAGAAGCTTAACATCCTATTAGCATGATACCTATCAAAGAACAAACAGATTAATTGAAAGTAAAATAGGATCATAACAATAATAATCATCTATGAAGCACCGACACAGACAATACAAGACACATATACGTGCACCAGACACAACACAGGTAAAGATGGACACAAACATAAACACGTACACCAGACACGACACAGGTAAAGATGGACACAAACATAAACACGTACACCAGACACGACACAGGTAAAGATGGACACAAACATAAACACGTACACCAGACACGACACAACTCAGACACTAATTTCTTTGCATAAGCTGTTTTAAATAAGTCAATCGAAACAAGGGCATAATTGAATGAATGTATTGTATTGTTGTCGGATACAAAACAAGTCTTGGATCAGAAACTGACCAGGGGATGAAGGTGGAAGAAGATGCGGAGGAGGAAGGATCAATGGGAGGTTTAACAAGAGTATCAGGGATTCTTTTATTAAGGTCTCTAAGAATTTCAGCTAAAGGACGAGTAATGGTGGAAGATGAATTTGAGAATGAAAATGAATCATCCAAAGGTACAACATAATTTGAATTTGAAACTACTCCTCCTTTCTTTCCATCACTGCTATTGCTGCGTTCAATAGAACACTTGATGACACCAATACTTGTCGTCTTTCTTGCAAACCATATTGATGATGGTTCAATTGAGATTTCTTTGGTTGTGGTTTTGTAGAAAGAAGTGAATGGAATTGTTTTGCAAACTGAAAATGCCATCATCAACAACTAATTCAACTAAGCACCCAAATCTTGAAATTTGTTGAGGAGTTTTGTAGAGGAAGGAGACAGTCAGGGGTTGGTGAGAGAAGATGAACACGACAGGGGTGAGGGTGAGGGTGAGAAGGGGTTGGTGGGTAAGGTAAAGGGAAGGGAAAAGGATAGTAACAATTAACAAAACAATCTTCATTAGGGGGTGCGATTAATACTAATACACAATAGTAATCACAACAATCTCAATATAATCAGATTTCTATGCTTTCTAACTTGATTTATGCTCATCCCCCAGCACAAACACTCGCGTCCTGCAGTCATGCCCAAAATGTCTATGCGCTAATTAACTAGTTTCCCAGCCCAATTGACCACTATTTCCCCCAAGAGCTATTCTTATATATCTAAAGGGGTAAAAGGAGCCTAAGAAAAAAAGAAGAAGGGAAAGAAGGGGAGAGTGGGAGGAGATAATGTGAGAAAATGAGGAAGTTTGTAAGGGTATTTATAGGTAGGAATGATAACCTAGTTTGTATCTACTATAAATGTGGTCAAAAAAACGTGTAAATTGAATGTTGAAAACCCAACCAAAGTGGAAAAAAAACGTTTGTTCTTCAGTTCTGACCACCGGCCAACTTGCGTGAGTTAACTCGCGCAAAGGCTCAGTGGTGCGTGACTTAAGTCACGCAGAGATTATAAGGTGCGTGAGTTAAGTCACGCAGCGTGACTTAACTCACGCAGTGGTATATTTGAAAATAATGCTGGGCACGAGCAAAATGTGTTGGGGAAAGAGCAAAAATCTTCTAACTTTGGGTATGAGTTTGGTTTTCTCAAATCTTATAATAGGACATATGTACACACTCGAAACTCTTACTAAAGTTTGTCATGAATGTAGAAAATTACTTCGTTGTTTTTTTTTTTATATAAATAGAAACTCAAACTTTAAACTATTTCACTCAAGCAGTCGAAGTATTAGTCTATTGGACGACACTCACCCACTTCTCGTTCCACATCTCACACATTTGTCTCTCTCTTCTCGATCACCTTAGTCATCGATCGTCATCGTCTCTTTGCTAGATAATGCATACAACATTACATTAAGGGCTGGAAAAAACTTCTTACTTTATTAAAAAAAATTATTCACTATGGCGATGGAATGGGAGGGGATATGGATAAGGTAACGGGTATGAGATTAAATTTCTCACCCCCATTAAATATGGATAATGTAATAGGTAAATATATGAAAGTCAAAAATGAGGACAGAAAAAGTAAATATGTCCATCGCACGCCATTGTCATGTCAACATATATGTTCACTTCCACTTCCTTTTGGTTACCAAGAAGGGGCGTGATAATTAGCAATTTAATATCTTTCATATGCTAGTAGCAATTTGACTAAAGAAATTGAAGTCAAGATACAAAATTGTGTTTTGGTGTATAATAGACTAGTATATATATCAAAGTAGGTAACTTATTTATAAAAATCAAATTGATAGTAAATTGCAACGTATGTTACTTTTTTTTCTTTCTTTCTACATATGTTACTTTCTTCACCTATTTTTGAAAGAGTCAAAAAACGTTTTCTTTTCTTCTCTTAAAAAAATGAATGTTAAATGGTTGAAATATGAAAGAAGTAAACAAAATTGTCAAATAAAATCATAGTCTAGAGTTTAGACTAAATTTATTATTTCAATAAAATAATTGCTCAGTAGTTTTTACTTATAGAATCAGAAGAAAGAAAAAAAAACTAGCTTAAGGATACAATTCTTATAGCTATATTTTTGTTATCCCTCTTATTCTCATATGAAAAGAGTACTATTATCTGGAATTCAACTATGATGTAAGTATAGCTAAATTATTTCATCCAAGAATCAAATGTGGTGTTCTTTTGAATGATATGTCCTTTAATTTGGTAGAGTTCATTAACAATTTGAACTAATTTAGCAAAGTTAATTAACAACTTGAGTTCAATGGCTTAATAATTGTCATAGTTCTTTCCTTGTCTTAATTTTAACGCAAAATATCATTCAATTTAATTCTTGAATCAACATTTTTTTACCAGTTTCTTAAGAGTTCAAATTTCTTATAACTTAAATAAATCTATTGTTCATGAATTAAGATAAATTTAAAGAAAAAAAATGAAAGGGAAAATCCAAGGCTTCTTCCCCCTTGATATCCTAGTAGTTATGACATTAAACGTGTGTAGTAACATAAAGGAAAAAAAACTAATTAACAAAATATGAAAACAATTTAAGAACTTAATAGCTATGTTGCATAGCTTTGGATACGGTACTTATAGGATAGGAATATAAAACCACGTGAATATAACAATTTAAAAAAATAAGGTACCTTCCTTAAAAAAATAAAAAATAAATAAGGTACCTAGTATGAATAGTGAGTTTTGTTATATAATATAACACAAAAGAGGTAAATTATTCGAGTCATAACAAAAACATCACAATTCTTGCAAAATAATAAAAACATCACAATAAAAGTTTAAAAAATAAAAATTAGGATTGATCACAACAAACAACAAAGAAACTCAAAGCCACAAATAATATTATATTAGCATATATCATTATGTTATATAAAAAAATACCAGATAATAGTCACTTTAGTCCCTTAATATATAATGATCATCATTATGTTATATAAGAAAAAACGGGATAATGGCCACTTTAGTCCCTTAATATGTAATGATTAGTCATTTTAGTCCTTCATTGTATCAAAATTTTAAAATAGTTCCTGATTGTGATTTTGTTAGTCAAAATAGTCTTTGACACTAAAATAACCTCTCAAGGTTCACAATAACTCTTTTCATATAGGGACTAAAATGATAATAAACATGTACTTATAAAGACTAATATTGGAGGACTAATATGACAATATCAATGAAATATTTTAACAGGACTATTTTGACTAACAAAATGCACAAGCAGGGTCTACTTTGAAGTTTTGATATATTGAAGGACTATTTTGGCTACTCATTACAATTTCAGGAACCAAAGTGACTATTACCCCCAAGAAAAAAACCACAAATTTCACTAACAATAAACAAAAATAAAACACCATCAATACCGTACGCGTACCGGGTATGTATCCATGGTACTTCATCGCTTTACAAGTACCCAATTAATAGCAATTGTTTTTTGAAGAAGCAATTAATAGCAATTGTTATGAAGAAAGAACATCAAAACAAATCTTTGATGACTAATACTATCAAAATAAATAATAGTTAAGGCATAATCAAAACTCCTTAAAGTGAAAAGTAGTAACAAATAGGAAATATAAAGACATGTTTCTTCGATAGATCGTTAAATATAGTGTCTATTATGATCCTTATCGGCCTCAAGAACAGTGAAATTAAAGAATTTGCCATATTGATCCCAATAAAGACCAATCTTATTCCCTTCTTGTAAGTCTCTTCTGATTACAAACTCTTTGACCCAACCACCATTGAAAAAATACATTCCAGACCTTCTCTTGAATTTGATAGAGTGCATGGACTTGGTGTCAATATCCCATATTTTAACTTGAATTCCTCTATGAGCTTTAGCACCCAACACAGGTAACAAAAATTCTTCAGCCAATTTTTTACCTAACAAAAGTCGACTGCAATAACCAACATCAGTTTGTTTCAACACTTTCTTGATGTTCCAAGAGTCATCATTGCTTGTACAGTGGCACACTCCTAGGGTTAGATGGTCGCAAACTCTATTGTTCCTATAAGCCATCGTGAGTTTTTTCTTTTTTATTGTGTTCTGCAAATTGTAAAGTTGTTAAACCCCAACTTAGTCTTTTATAATAGGTAGTTGAATATTCTATAAGTCTATTAAATCTAATATAATTTGTTCTCTCAATTTTTTTTTATAGTAATTTTGTCTCAAATGTTACCATATCTGATCAGATTTTATGTAATACTGTTTTACAAATTCTCAGGTTTTAAGTTAATAGGATATATTTTGTCAAAAAAAAAAAAAGTTAATAGGATATATTTTGCAAAAGAAGTTAACAGCTGTATTTCGTCAAAAAATAAATAACAGTGTATATTGTAAAAAAAAATTGTATGTAAAGGAAAAAAAACATATGTTTATCTTGTTTATGTTTCTCAAAACGAAAAGGTTTTGTTTAGATATATTTTATTTTAAAGAAGGCTTTGTTTATATTTTCTCAAAAGTTTAAATCTATATATTCTTTTACAATATCCTTAAACTATATAAAATATCTAAACTATATAAAAAAACACATACACACATGAATGGAAGACAAGTTTGGATTTGGTAAAGTATATGTGTCATGCAATTTTCGATCTCAAAATAAAAATAAAAAAATTTAAAACTGATTTTGTTATATTGTAATGTAAACTGTCTGATCTCATATTAACGGATGATATCGTCTAGTGCGTGCTTTTACCACTCCAGGGATACATACATATCACTTCATCCTTGTTTGTTTAGAGAGGGACTATTTGCCATGAAAATTGTAGCCCTTATTATATAGAAGTTGTGAAGCATCTTGTTGTTCTTTGTTGATAATACTTAAGAATTGTATTTGTTATTTGAAACCATTGATTGACGAAATGTATGGTGAAATGAATAGAAGAAAAGCTTGTCGAAAATCGAAATGAAGGAGAAAATGAGTGCAGTGAAAGAAGCATGGTAAGCAAGCATGAAATATCAATTGAAGGTGAAGAAAGTAACATATGTATAGCATTGTCTCTTGTTAGTAATTTTGGATCATGTAAGAAACACAACATGAGTTGAGCATTATCTCTTGAAATATGAAGGAAATAAACAAAAGGTTCAAATAAAATCATAGTATAGAGTTGAGACTGATTTTATTATTTCAGTAAAATACATACATAGTAGTTTACTAGTTTTCACCTATAGAATCAGGAAAAGAACTAGCCTAAGGACACATTTCTTATTTGAGAGGAGTCTAAGGACAAAGTTCTTATCGTTAATTTTTTTAATTATGCTAAATAATTGTCATAGCTCTTTCCGTGACTCACTTTTGAATTGTAACACAACATCATTCAGTTTAATTCTTATTTTTACCACTTGCTCTAAGGGTTAAGTTTTTTACTACTTACATCAATCGATTGTTGATGAACTATGATAAATTTAAAGGAAGGTAAGTAATAAAACAATGGTAAAATTTGCCTTAAAAAAAACATTGGTAAAATTTAAGGCATGTTCCTCCGTTAATATCCAACCACACATCGCATAAACATATGTACTCCCTCCGTTCCTATATAAGTCTCCTATTTGACTTTATTTTTGTTCCTAAATGTAAAACCCCTTTTAAATTATTAGATGCATTTATTATTTTTTTCCTAAATATACCTCTAATTAATACTACCAACTTGTCTTGAAATATGAAAAATCAAATTTAGTACACATACAAACAAAGGACAATTTGGTAATATTAATACACAAAACAATTACACTGACAACATTTCTTAAGAAATATGTAAAAGGGACGGAGGGAGTAGTACATAAAGGATAAATTGTTGAAAAGAATTGAGTGTAACAATTCTCTATCATACTGTTTTGAAAATGAAATGATATAAAATGTTTAGTAAGAATAAGGGGTGTGAGTAAATAATAAGGTGGTGTATATGTAAGTAAAATATTTACCCTATAGGAGCTTAGAGTACATGGCTGCCCTGCCTTGCCTTGCCTTGCCTTGCCTGCCGCCGTGTGGTTTGAGTAACTAACTAACCAGTCAGTGAGTCAGTCCAATGATGATGTCCAGATATGTCCGTAGTTTTAGGAATGTTTTTTCCTCTGGTTATCAATCTCTTTCTCTCGTTCCTCAGACCCAACAAACGACGTCGTCGTCGAGCACAACAGCAGCAGCATCAGTAAGAGGAAGAGGAATAACAGTAAGGAAGAAGGTTCAACCACGCACTAATAATACAGCTGCTGTTGAGCTTGCTTTCAATTCTGTTGTCAAGATTTTCACTGTTTCATGCAGTCCTAATTATTTGCTTCCTTGGCAGAACAAGTCTCAGCGTGAATCTATGGGCTCTGGTATCTTCTTCTTCTTCTTGTATTATTTTTATGCATTAAATTGATATCAAATAAGAATTAGTGTATACCTTGGAAATCGATTTCAAACAAATAACTTTATGATGGTAATACTGCAGGGTTTGTAATTCATGGGAGAAAGATTCTTACAAATGCTCATGTAGTAGCTGATCATTCATTTGTACTTGTAAGGAAGCATGGTTCTCCAAACAAGTATAGAGCACAGGTCAAAGCTGTTGGACATGAATGTGACTTAGCTCTATTGATTGTAGACTCTGATCAATTTTGGGTTGGAATGGTTCCCTTGGATTTTGGAGACATCCCCTTTCTACAACAAGCTGTTGCTGTTGTTGGTTATCCTCAAGGCGGCGACACCATTTCAGTCACTAAAGGGGTTGTTTCCAGGGTTGAACCTACACAATATGTACATGGTGCATCACAGCTCATGGCAATACAGATTGATGCAGCCATTAACCCAGGGAATAGTGGTGGTCCTGCAATTATGGCCAAGAAAGTTGCTGGAGTTGCATTCCAAAATCTTTCTGGTGCCGAGAATATAGGGTAAGTCCTTTTGCTTTCTTTGTCTTTATTTTTCTTTAGTTCCAAAACTTAAGATTCATAACTCCTTAATCTGCCATTAGTTTCTACTTTCATTTATAGTAGTTAATCATTATCACTTTTCACTTTACTATTCGATTCTGCAACCTTCGGTTATAGTACTTAACAAAGCACTGTGTTTAAAGACCAAATTGTTTATATCAAGAACAAAAAACACAAATTTTCTAGGAAATTTATCTCATCAATCATCCTAAGGGACTGACGAATAAAAATGAGTCCAATCAGGAAACAGATCAAGAAGATTTGAACTAAGAAGTTGGCAAAGAACAAAAACAGAATAATGGAATTGAAAAATGAAGGACATAAACAGAGAAGTGAGAAGTAAACAAATTTAGAGAGAAAAGAAAAACAAACAACAAAACCTGGTACCTTCAAACAGAAGAAAATAGAGGTATTGTTAAAGAAATGTGAATAAAAAAATAACTAAGAAAAGGTAGCTGCCAAGTATGATATGAAACAGAAAGAAAAACTTATATGATACAAGAGATACCAATTACTGGAGGATATCTTCATGCAGATTTATGAAGATCTTCACTTAGTTTGAACCTTGATGGAGCTGAAATGATGATACCTGTAGGACAGCCCAATCAGGTGTGACAGATAAGAAAGGTGAGAAAAGAGTATTACGACCAAGTCTGAATGACCAATTACCCCTAAAAATTACAATCCCGACAGTTTATAAAGGGGAAACAGGGAAGGATCGCCACAATAGCCTTACTTTGTGAGATATTATAATGGCTGTAGGAAATGCTTAAACTATCATGAAGTATTTGATATTCTGTTGGTCTGATCAAACATATTTTCTGCATAATAGATTACTTCCTTTCATATTTGCTATTGCAGTTACATAATACCCGTACCTGTAATAAAGCATTTTATATCTGATGTAGAAGAAAATGGAAAATACATTGGATTTTGCTCCCTGGGTTTGTCGTGCCAAACTACTGAAAATGTGCACCTCAGAAATCATTTTGGTATGCAGCCTGGCATGACTGGGGTGCTTGTAAACAAAATAAATCCACTTTCAGATGCATACAGAGTTTTGAAAAAAAACGATATTATACTTTCATTTGATGGGGTGCCTATAGCAAATGATGGTACAGGTATGTTCTTTCAATTCTTTTTCCTGAATTTTCTTACTTTATAAACAGCCTTTGAGAAGTCTCAACCTCCTCATTTGTTGCTATGTTGTGTAATATGGGGAGGGTTTAACATGGCAACGTACATGAAATTTCATTTATATGAGTTCATGTCTTTGCTATACTCATGCATTTATGCACTGTAAGCATCAACCCAATAAAACATAGGTTTAAGTCTAATTTGAAATTGTGAAAGAGTTGAAATCTTCTGATTCTGAATCTTATAAAAGCTTAAGATATTAAATGGAGAGAGCAATGACTGGTCGTCAGTTTCATGAGAGGCTCATACATTAAGAACTGAATAGATCGATGAGTCACATCATGAAAACAACTCCCCTAGAACCTTAGTTGTTAGGAGTGGGCTACAGGAATTGTTTTATACTTATTTTGTATCCTTAACATGCCTTCTAAGTTCTAACAAGTGTTACAAAACAGTTATAGCAAATTGTTGTGATGGAAATCCAACAACATGCCATCACATAGTCATAGATTCGAGGATTTTGTGCTTGAAAATGTTACTAAAACGCATTTGGATTAAATGGTAGACATAGATCATAGAAGTTCGTCAGGATGATTCTCTACTAGTTTTGGCTGCATAAACGACCAAATAAAATTGTTGAGTATTGACTTTTCACGCAAGTCATTTTCGACACAGAAACGGACACCGGACACTGACACGTTGACACTTATGATAATTTGAGAAGATGACACAATTCAATGTAATCACATATGTCGGTGTGGGACACTGACACGTGTGGGACACGCAATCGATAATAAGTGTCGAGAACTACAATTAAGTTGAGCACTACGATTGGTTGAGCACTTCTTTTGTGATTTCTTTAGAAACAGAAAAACTAGTTGAGCACTACAATTAAATGGAAAAGTCTTTCTTCCTTGCCTACAAGTCTTTTATGATTTTCCTGAGTTCGTAGGAATAATATATCACATATGCAATGCAGTTCCCTTCCGAAACAGAGAACGCATAACATTTGATCACTTGGTGTCTATGAAGAAGCTTAATGAAAAAGCAGTAGTCAGAGTTATGCGGGACGGCCAAGAGCTTGAACTCAGTATAATTCTCCAACCTGTAAGTTTTATATATACTGGACTACTCTGTACTATGCTACACCAACCAATTTATACAGTTTAATCGAGAACTTATTCTCCAGTTTCTAACACAAATGATCTTGTTGCATGATTATTCACATTGTATTGACCTAGCTCTAGATATGTTTGTTATGTGCAGTTCTTGTTCATTGCATACTTTCTGATCAGTTTTGCTTATTGTATTTTGCAGTCCGATGTATTTTACTGTTTTGTTATACTTGTAACTGTTACACTTGTTTGTGATAAAGTTGGTTTTTTGGATGATTGTTCTATTGGTGTTACTGTCTATATTTCAGATCCAACCCTTAGTTCCAGTGCATCAGTTTGATAAACTTCCAAGTTATTACATTTTTGCCGGTCTAGTTTTTGTTCCTCTCACTCAGCCATACCTTCATGAATATGGGGAAGACTGGTATAATGCTTCACCCCGTCGTTTGTGTGAACGAGCATTAAGGGAATTGCCCAAGAAAGAAAATCAACAACTTGTTATCCTATCACAGGTTAGCATAATTTTAGCTCTAATACAAATTTTCACAGGTTAGCGTGGTTGGATTATCCATACACACATATTTATTTACTGTTTACCACATTAAGTTTAGCTTAAAACTCCATAAACAATTCAAATAGAAATGTTTTGGACATAGTGAAAATAAGGCACAAGTGTTGACAGTAATTTACCTAGTTAATGCAGATATTTTGGTTTTGGCATTGTTTCTAAAGATAATTTCTTATTGATTTTAGGTCCTGATGGATGATATCAACGCTGGATATGAGCGTCTTGCAGACTTACAGGTGCCAACTTGTTAATGCTTTAGCTATTATATATTAGGCACATGGCTGAGAGGGATATTTTGACAAAGATAGAACACCCTTTTGTTGTCAACTTAGTAACTATGTTAGATTTTAGGTCTAACTCAAACTCCACAAAATCGACTTGTAACGTCATGATTGTCTAAGCTTTACAAGCTCTATTTAGGTCATATTTCTAATCAATGTGAGGCTTGGATAGGAAATGAGTAAATCTCTTGTCCATGAGATGTCAACTTAATAATAAGAACTTGACCTTGTTATACCCACAGGGGACAGAGTTCAAATCTCCTCAAAAAGTGTTACAATTGTCATTGATGTCACTTCATTAAACAATGATTTGTCCTTCCCTAATAGAAAAAATGAGTAAATCTCTGATAGTATCGTAGGTTCTGATTTATAATCACCAGTATAGATGCAATGGCCAACTATTCTGCCATCCTTAGTGAAATTTACTACAGAAATATTAGTAAACATATGGGACATCCTTTAAAGATGTCTTTGTAAGCAACAACAGTCCTTGGCAGATTTTTAATTTTATTCAACATAGGTGTTGAAAACAAATGGTCTATCCCTTAGATGTTCATAAGTACTCCTATGAAGAAATTCTCAGCACGTTGTGATAATTGTTAGTACAAGTTAATTTTTTTCACTTCAAATCAATGTTTTGTTTGCCAATTTGCTTTAATATGCTAACTGTGATCCCCAGGTTTTGAAGGTTAATGGAACAGAAATTGACAATCTGGAGCACTTATGCCAACTTGTTGAAAATTGTACCACAGACAGCTTGCATTTTGATTTGGACGACAACAGGGTCATTGTCTTGAACTATGAAACGGCAAAAATTGCCACTTCTCGAATTTTGACGCGTCATAGAATACCTTCATCGATGTCAGCCGATCTCATTGATGCACAGAATAACCTGGCAATTAACTAGCTCAGCTTGAGATTTGTAATGACTCGTAACGGCTTATATCTGCATTTTTGTTTGTGACAGAGTTTGATTTTCATGTCAAAGTTGTAAAAAATTTGTTATTGGGTTTCATTCAACATTTTTTTTTTTTTGCCTTCATTAATAAACTGACTCTGCAAGGCTGCTCACGCATGACAGACCTCACAATGTAATTTGTAAAACAGATGGTGATTATGAATCAGAAAGTGGTGACTGTTGCAAATATATTGTTTTTGTAGGTCTGGAAGTGAGAAAAATAATGTTGATAACTTGATTGTCCTCAAATATATTGAGATCTATAGGAACTTACATTTTGTTATGGAGCGCGGCCGGCCTAAGGTATCTTGATTGTTGCAGTGATTGCAGAATCATTATATTTAGGTGCAAGATTCAACTGCAACGACTTACATCTAGATCTAACGACTCTGCAATCGTTTAATTGGTACTTGAATGACACTTATTGTTATTATATTGCATCCAAACATTCCTAACAATTATAACAAGGGTAACCAACATGATTATTAAGAATAAAAATGATAAATTACATCATCATCATCACAGCAGAGTTCATTCATTCATAAAATAAAAATAGTCTGTCTATTCTAGAAATTCGAATTCATCATCTTTGAGATGAGCAACAAACTTGAGAGGACCACGAGGACCTTGAATATCATCAGCAACAAATTCAACCTTATAAGGAAGATTAGCAGAGATTCGCTTATTATCTTTCCAGAAAGTCACGTTCTGTTTGATTCGGCCTTCTCTACCAGTGAGATCAACTTGAGGAACTTTGGGAACGTGATAGACTTTGAGAGGAACCTTAACCCTAACACGCGCTCCAATCTCAGCTTCTTCTCCAACATCGCACCTTATCCGACTCATTTTGCTGCTTCTACTCTCAATCTTCTTCTTCTTATTCATCAACAATGGTAACGGAGTCACCAATGTTGCTGCAATTGAAGAAGCGCTGCTGCTCATGTTCATTGATTCTGGATAAGCCTCTTCTCTCTCTTCACTTCTTTTTGTTTTTTGTTTTTTTATCACAAAATGAAACTGAAAATATGTTAAGTAGGGATTGCTTGCTCGATTGTGCCGCTCTACGTGACTCTGTCCCGTTAGTCACTTTGTGTTCGGTCATTCATTTCGCACATATTAAAAAAATGTATAAATGAATGATAAAGAAAAATGGTTTTAAGGGTTCTTGTTAAGAATTGGTGAATTCTCCACGATCATAAATATAAAGTGGAATATATTGAATTGAGAGTGATGAAAGTAGTATTAATTAGAGTAAAATTTGGAAAAAAGAAAAAGTAATTAATGTTGTATTGAAAAGTGAAATGAGTCAAAAAAAATTGAGACAATATTTTTTTCGCAAATGACTCACTTATTGCGGGACCCAGGAAGTTTAAAAAAGGTTAATTCCCTTAGGTGTTTAATGTGGTGTAAATTGAAGTGTTTGACTTTTTAATGAATAGTAATTTGTTAATCGGAAATCCTTAATTAGTCGGTCTTCTTAGAGCATCCATAATACTCACTCCGTCCTTTTTTTATATGAGTACTTTACAAAAATCACGGATATTAAGAAAAATTGATAGAGTAATAAAGTTGTCTCATATATGTGTGACTATTACCATATTACTCTTAATTAAATAAACGTTAATTTTTCATATATCAAGACAAATTGAAAGTATTAATAAGCTGTATATTTTTAAAAAGAGTAATCAATGCATATAGGAATTTATATATGATCTTATATCCAGGGACAAAACTTTTTTGTAAACTACTCCTATAAAAAGGGGATGAAATTGAGTAGTAATAAACTAATAAAGACTTTTTAAATGGACACTACGAATGGGTGATGAATTTTGGGTTTTGATGATGAAAGAGTGATGAATTATGGATTTAATGATGAAGATTAACAGTTATTTTTATAAATTAACGGAAATGATTTATTTGACTAACAGATTATAAATTAAAGGACCAAAACGTAATGTTAATAACTTATGGGACCAAAATATAACCAACAAATAACTTAAGAGACCAATCCATTAATTAAACCTATTATAAATAATCCACTGACCGTAAATAATATTGTTGAAGGAAAAAACAATATTAGTTGACTCTCTTCTTAAATAAGAGAGTGAAATGGTATCCCGACCCAAAATGAAAAAACAATAGTATTAGTTGACTCTCTTCTTAAAAAGGAAAATACAAATTCAACGTATAGAAAAAATAATTGCTTTATTTTGACCCAAAATGAGACAATATTTTTTTTTAAGGGGCGAGACAATAAATTTTGACAATTTATACGGTTCACACAATATAAGTATACAATTAATTACGATTAAGTGAAGGTTAATAGATGCAACATCATGTCTTCGTGAACTTATCCCAGTTGGTAGGAAAAATGTATAATATATATAAAGTCTGAGGTTCAAACCTCGACCAACATAAAAAAAATAGACGCAACTTCGTACGTATGTTGCAGGTCGATTCTGAGGATTCCTAGATGTGGGCATCTGATCCGGTTGTGGGGTATTCTGTCAGTGGTGCTTATCACATGCTCATCTCAGGGCCGCCCTCACTATTCATGTCCCTGCGACTCAGTTATGGAGGAAGGATGTTCCCTTGAAGGTCTCAGTGTTTGCTTGGCGTCTTTTTCGGAGTAGGTTGCCCTCTAAGACAAACCTGTTCCGTAGAGGCATTATTTCTAATGAGGCTCAGCTGTGTGTCGGGTTGTGGGCAACAGAAATTAGAGACACATTTATTTTTTACATGTCCTCTTTTTGGTCAGTTATGGGAGTTGGTTAGGAAATGGCTTTGTGTTTATTCAGCAAATCCATCTAATATTCTGGATCATTTTTATCAGTTCGGTACATATGCTAGTATTGGCAAATTTCAATACTCTCTAATGCATTTCATTTGGTTTGCTAGTTCGTTGGTGATATGAAAGGAAAGAAATGACAGGTTATTTCGCAATAAAGAAAAATTTCCAACTCAGCTCTTGGAGAATGTTAAACTTCTCTCCTTCCAGTGGTTTAAAGCTAAATTTACTATCTTTCATTATAGCTTTCGTACTTGGTGCCAAACATCATTCCTTTATGCGGGGATTGGTTAATTTGTTTTTTTTTTGCTGAACATTTGTTGTATTTTTCGGATGTTTTATGTGATACACCTTGTACCAGGAAGATAGTTTGTTGTTTGTTTTAATATATCATTTTAATTTTTCAAAGAAAAAAAAACATCGTATTTTTCCCTAAAAAAAAGATGCAACATCGTATTACAACTTATAAACAATTTTTTTTTTGGGTACAAACAACTTCTTAACTATCTATTGAACATAATTAACAGCGATTTTGAACTTCAGTAACCATGGTTGTCATGTCTATATTTAGACACAAATTTTAAATACATGGAAATCTTGTAATTTAGACAAAATTTAGATGGCTAATTGATATCATATATAATTGAACACCGTTCGTGACATTCAAAATTGATTAATGATGTTTAATAGATGGTTAATGATGCATAAAAAGAATGATTAATGGGACGTAACACCTTATTATACTTTTTCTTAAGGAAATACTTACTTATTGAAATGCATTAACATTTAAATTGCCAAAACTGAGTGTCAAAATATCAACTTTTTTTTAAGGGTCAAAATATTTTTTTTTTAGAGATCAAAATATCATTTTTGTAGAGCACAATTGAGCTAAATAAAGTTTTTTTAACTGTTCATACTTCATACAAATTTTAACGATTTTTTTAGGAGAACTTTTAACGAATTTATAATTTGACTAAAAAAGAGAAATGATGATTAGTATCATATGAAATTTGTTGAACCTCTACGGTAGAGTGTATTCCGCCAAGAAATGATGATTATTTTAATTTTATTTCTTGAAAAGAAGGCATGTACAATTAGATGGTTTCAACAAAAATGAAGCTTTGTATACCACAACAAAGTGGAAAATGTTACTTAATACGGAAAAACAATTCACGAAAAAATAAGAAGTGTTATTCTCGGTCAAATAAACATTTGACCATCGGTCTATTATGCAAAAGAACCAACTTATTGTACATTCATTGAATAGAAAAGCAACACAAAATGGTTTCGATTGGATTAGTAGTTTGGTTGGTTGGTGTAAATGGTTTTGAATTCTGCTCTTTATCCAAACAGTTTTGCTCATTCATAAAGTAAATGTCTAAAATGTCTCTATGCATGATAACTCACGCAGTCTGAGTTAACTCACGTTAGTGTTAAATTTATGTGAGTTAACTCACGTTGGTTGCTTCATCCTGCTGTCACAACACAAACAACCTCCACGCAAGAGCATACCCAATATCAAAAACACTCCAACCCAAAAAACAATATGGTAGTAACAGCCTACCAACCCATAAAGAATAAAGCCACAAATGCAGGCACCAAGCAATATCAGAAGGGGAGCACATGCCAGCAACACCAAACCACAAAAAAAATATACAATTGTTAAGTTGGATGAAAAAAAACCAACGTGAATTAAACTTACGTTGGGTTTCAGTATGTTTTTCGCGCGTGATTTAACATGCATAGATGTATTTCAGACATTTACTTTGAGAATGAACAAAACTGTTTGGGTAAAGAGCAGAATTCAATGGTTTTGAGATGATTTGGCCGTGGGTGGCTGGTTCTATAGAGATTTTGTAACATTTGTTGTGGTTGGACTTGAAATGATTTGTTTTTTGAGATTTACTTTTCCCACCCTATACCCTTCCCACGCGCCCTGCAAAAATTACGAAATTGCCCTCCCGAATACATATTTCGGACAATTAACTTCCAGTCCAGATTACATATTCCGGACTCATTCGAAGTATAAAAGGGCGTTCACCCCACATATATGTTGTGATGAGAAGTGGTCTGGTGCCGAAAGAGACTGAGGAATGACAGCATTTGGAGGATGCGTTGAAAGAGGTGCATGATTGGAAAGTTTACCGACGTCGGAGAGCTACTGAGGGTGGCAGGGGTGCCAGAGGTGGCAGAGGTGGTGGCAGGGGTGGTGGCGGTGGTACGGGTGTAGTTATTAGGAGTCGATTGTATATTATGTAATTTTAATGTTTGAATATTTTGGATAATTATGTTTTATTAATTTTTGAAAATTATATTGTGTTGTTAATTTTGATGTTATAACTTGAGTTTTTGGTTTGCATATGGTCAAAGGCCAACAAAATTGACTAAATCTGCTTTAAAAACAGAGGCTCAGCCAAAACAGATGGTTTCTGCCTCTATACTAATGCAGTCCAGATTATATAATCCAGACAGAATTATCACTTTCCGGATTATATAATCCGGAACCATCATTCACCACCCCCTTTTGTTGACTTTCAACGGGGTGATTCACACTTTTCGGATTATATAATCCGGAAGTTATCTACAATTTTCGGATTATATAATCCGGATCCATCTATTCATAACTGACATCATCATCCATCATGGTTAGAGGTGTCAATATCACGGGACTTTGAAGTTTAGGCCCCAGTCCACATAGTAAGGGAGCTTGAAAATTCACAAGATTAAAAAGCCCACATTCATGCAAGCCCACAAATAAAAAAATCAAAAGGCTCCAAAGCCCCAAAATTTCTATAAACATTTTTTAAAAAAATAATAACTTTTTTTTTACTGAAAAAAACTTTTTTTTAGTGGAATTTTTTTTTTACCGAAAAAAACTTTTTTTTATCGGAAAAAACTTTTTTTTACCGAAAAAAACTTTTTTGTTATAGGAAAAAAACTTTTTTTTTACTTTATAGTGGGGCTTTTTTAGGCCCACAAATAAATAGATTTTAGAGTGGGCTTGGCCCCAAATATTTTGTTTAATTAGGGGCTTTAATTTAGTGGGTTTGGTGATGACTTTGAAATTTGGGGCTCTATTGACACCTCTAATCATGGTAGATGAAGTGTCAAAATCCACGAATAAATCCGGAATTAATATTCCGAAATGGGTTCGGATTATATAATCCGAACAAAGAGTATTTTAAAAAAAATAGGGCGCACGAGGAAAGCATAGAGTGGGAAAAAATAATACTCTTGTTTTTAATGCTTTGGTTCTGATGACAAATGAAAGGTTGTTTTCTGTTTGGTAGATTTGAACAAGTATGGAAGCTAGGACATGTTGCATATAAAATTCGTAAGTAGAGAAAAATTCATTTTATTCTTCTTGGATACCCCATTATAAAATTCGAAGCAATCAATTTTACTCACAAATGGCCAGGAGTTTAGATAACTTAATTAATCCTCCGCCTATCCACGTTTATTGAAAAAACTATAGAATATATTACAAAAGTAGCTATTAGATCACCAACTTATTCAACTTTAAAATGTGAAATTCTAGCTATTAGATTACTTAATAAAAACAAAACAAAAAAATTACAAAAATACTATGTTGCAGTCCCACCTGTTGTTGATTGGTCAGGTTGATACATTTTTTTCATGTATTTCAATCCTAATTAATATTTTTTTAGGAGCATCAAAAACATAAATCACACGGTAACAATATAGGTGATTTGGCAGTTCAAGGACGGTCCATATGATTAAGACCAATTCACCCTTGAATCACCTTTAATACAAACTTGAACGTAGACACAATTCATCTACAACTTCCACACCAAGTTGTGGAAATAGATAGGAGACTGATTGAACATGAGCAGATTACAGATATTGAGAAATAAATGTCATGATGTGCAGTCTTCGAATAAAAGAATCTACCGATCAATTCAAGGAAATGGAGATTAGCAATAGATTCAACATCTAGTTGCAGACAATGCATAAATGTGCAGTGTTCTTTTTTTCTTTTTATGATATCAAAATAAAAAGACGGATTATCAAGCAACAACAGACACATAACTGGAACAAAAGATTTACAAAGCTCAGCTGTTGGAGCGACAAGGTATTAGACAAGACAGATTGGGTATCTGGATTCAGAAAGTACACAAGCTTACCAAAATCAGTCACAGAATTGAAAACAATTCACATCAATCATATACGGAAGCGACCAAAAGCCTGCACTGTTCTGGAAGCAATGAAGAAATTACTTGTCCATTCAGTGCAAAAAATTCACCATCAATCCCACATCCGCTGCAAGTGTGTTTCTCCCAGACTTTACCTGCATCCGAATAAGAACTGAATTTTTATACAATTTCAACAGATGCAAATGCACCAGATACGAGGGTAAAAGAGAATGTGCAGCTTCTGCACACTAAATAACATAGCAAGACATTCCAAACTGAAGTAGAGAAGTAGACATAATACACACTTGAAAATTGATCACATGTCTCAACGGAAGTCTTTTAAAAAGGAAGGCCAAAAATTGGAATATAGTTACATAATTGAAAGCGTTTACCAGTTTAGTCTTCCTCTCTCACTCAAAAGCTTCATCATGTTTTTACTCTCTAGCAACTTGGCAGTTTGGATTATTTTTTTGGCTTAGAAATTAAGCATCAGCCTAATGGGCTAAATATATTTGTGACCTCCTCTCCAAAACAGATATGAGTGATGCCAACCCAGTTACTACTCCTATGGCTCTAACACTAAACTTTCAAATGTTACTATTCCTGGCTGTGATCAAAAGGCAGATGTGTTTACCAAGCCTCTCTCCTCAGCTAAGTTCTTGGAGTTGTCTGCCAGGTCACTGTAACTAAGCTTCAGTTAGTTACAGTAGTGTAAGTTAAGTGCAGTCATTTAGTCACAATTTCACTCTCTCTCTTCTCTCTTCTCTCTCTAGTTCAGTTACAATTTCATAGGAATAACATGCTTTCAAAAATGAAAAAAACAACCTACTAACATGTGGGAGCTCTTCATCTGCCATAAGAAGAATTTCACCCACACTAAGTAATTCTGCCAACATAGTCTGATATGACTCATTATCATCCACCCAATGCAATACACCTCCGGAATCAACGTACCCCCAACCGTTGTAATCATTAGGAACCCCCATCACTCTATTGACGCGACGTCTGAATGCTTCAAAACATAAGCGATTAAGATCAACAGGGAATCGGAATTCAGGAATACTGTAGACAGTACCAACTGACGGAATAAAGGCAATAAGTATTTCTTGCCCTGGTAAACTATCTTGCCTGCATATAGAGTACAAAAGGTAAACTTCAATGCAATTACAAAAGGTGGATTCAATTTTCTGATGACGGTGTTGGCCATGAGTTGGTGCCGGTGAAGTTGTTGTGAACATAGAAATTTGGAGTTTATGAAAAGAGTTGGCGGTGTAAAGTGAATTGCAACAGTTTTTTTGTATTTTTTAAATGAAACACTGAGTCAAAAACGCTGTTCGTGAGTTTTCGCAAAAATTGGTCTGCACCATCAAACATTTCCAATTGTGTAATTCAACAATTTAGACAACTTACAAACTGTTGTCAAAATTGCAGCAAATCGTGGTTCATATCTTACCATGTAAATTTTGTGCAAATACTTTAAGAAATGATGAATGGGATATTATTTAGATATTTTAGCTTTGTAAACTATAGCTCAGGATAAATGTAGACCCAAGCGTAATAAAAATGTAACTTACAAAATAAAAATAATGAATTTCCATATGCATACCCGTTATGTGGGGCAGCATCAGGATCCTCCGCCGTAAAAGTTGGAATTGCCATACTTGATGTATCTATTAGAGGAATCTGAGGTTGCGTCGGTGCATCCAGGTTCTGATCAGGAACATTCTGACTTGCATTAGTCCTGGAACGAGTCCTACGTCGCTCAGATGTAGAACCCGATTGATTCGCAACAGGCACATCAGTCATCGTGACAGTACTACTAGGTGAATAAGCAAACAACAATGTTCAAAAACTTTTAGAAATATGTTACAGTACACATAATTAAAAGGAAAAGCAAAATATTTATTAAAAATATCGACAGTATCACTGTTGCCCAACCCCGGTGATGGTTTCAATTTTTTTAAAAATAAATTAGAATCTCAACTAAACAGTGTCGTATCTTGTTTTATACTACAAAAACCGAGTGACTTCACCAGAAACTTAACTTATCAAAAACACATTAATTGAAACCACCGTCTCTATTCTCTCA
>Ga0228711_1003646_pt1 | contig 23955 bp, 13 predicted proteins | sample MedpolnodulmetaG_2_FD_177996 | JGI IMG/M metagenome (GOLD analysis project Ga0228711, IMG submission 177996) | Root nodule microbial communities from Medicago polymorpha collected in Santa Monica, California, United States - brown nodules | ecosystem: Host-associated > Plants > Roots > Nodule...
TCCTAGCTTCTCTTGCCTCTTCTCTCTTGCTCTTGGTTTTTCCCCTTTTTCTCAAACTTCTCTGTTTTCACGTAAAATGATTTTCTTTTCTCTGACTATCCTTTTCTTAACCTCCTTCATTCTAATTCATTTTAATTAATTCCCACTAATTCCTTTGTTTCCTCTTAATTACACCTCCGCCCCCTTAATTCTAGAATATTCTAATTCCTATCTTATTCTTACTAACTATTAATAAAACGATTTAATTAAATAAACAAATCACATAATCACATAAATCAATTAAATAGGACTCTAAACTCTACCAAAAAATAAAATAAACGGGCGTTACATGAGGGATTTCATTTTTTCAATAAATATTATTTTTGCTCCTTAATTATGCTTTTTCTAGTGGTGCTCCATTATGAAGCTCGGATACTCCAAAACGGAGACGTACCCGTATTGGATACGTATCGGATACCGATACTCCACAGATACTTGATGCACCTACGAAATATCTGAATTAATTATTTAAATTTAAAAAAAATATTTTAACGGATATTTATACGATACTCCGCAGATACACAAGGATATTTATAAGATACTTCACAGATATGTATCCTAGAAAAAGATGAAGAGTAAAGAAGTGAAACAATGTTGTAAACATTCAGTAGAGATGTATATGGTTCAATTCTAGATATGCATCACTAGAATTGTTTCTCGATGAACACTTAAAATTATACTTCCTGTGGATGAAGGTAATGAGAGAGATGTTCAGTTAATCAACATTAGATAAAATTTGTGTTGGGTTCTTTTAATCAATGTTTATTTTTTTCAAGTATTTTACATACATATAAGTTTTAGTATAAAAATTTTGTTAACGTATCTTAGCCGTATCCTAAATTTTAAAAAAATCACGTATCCGCGTACCCATATCGTATCGTACCCGCACCCGTATTCGTATCCAAGCTTCATAGGTGCTCCATCAAATTACTTTGAATTACCAGGTTAACGTTTAGATCTCTTTTAAACCGCTGCCGGAAGAATGTTTGGATCCCATTGATTCATTTTGAGAAAGATTGATGAGTTGGTTCATTTCGAAGAAGAATTGTTTGTGCATATCGGTGGATATATTTATTTTTGACACAATTTGTTTTCTTCGAATTTGGCAAATCCATTTGTAAAATATATGTGGTAATAAACTTTAGAAATACAATTAAGCTATACTTCGTTTGTAAGTTATTTTATTGACTAAATTTTAAATAATCTGAACTTGGAAAATTTTTAAATACTATATTATTATTTTTGCAGAAATGCAATTTTAGTTTCCTTATTTTAATTTGTTTAAAATGAACTTTTCGTCTCTCAATATCTAAATCAGTTTTTTAGCCTCCCAAAGAAAGTGTCACATAGTCGAAAATGTTGGGTACAAAAAGAACTTTCATGAGTCGTTTAATAGAAAACTAAAAGCCAGTTTTAGCAATTGAGGAACTAAAAATTCATTTTAAAAAAGTTGGGGGACCGAATGTACATTTAAACCTATAATTTTTCGTCTTTGAAATCCTAACATTTTTTAAACCACAATGTTTTTCATTTATCCCTCATGATCCAAGCCACTTTGTCTAATGTGTTCGAATGATGTGGGGTCTCGTGGGTCTCTGTTATGGTTAATTGTTTCTGCTCTAAATTATAATTTATAAGGCCAGAGTTGAGCCTCCTAAAGAATTGAGAGAAAAGGAATAAGAGATGATTTCATTGATGATTAATATTCAGATTTACATTGCCTTATATAGCTAACGATCAAGCTTCTTACAAGTAAATCTAATAACAGATTTCTCCTAACATAAAAGATGCCAAAATCCTAACAACTCATGCAGGGACGGCCCAACATGTCAAGTGGCCTACAACAAATTTTAAAACGAGGCATTTTGGAATTAAAATAAATAACACAATGCCTAGTAAAAGCATAATAAATCAAGTTTTCTTAAATCCAAGATTTGAACTTTGGACTAAAATGATGAGGCCTAAAAATTGACTAACCAAACTAGATAAATATTGATTATTAATATGTCATATTACATATTTATAGTTAAATTGACTTATATTAACGCCTTTTTAAACCAAAAATCTTGAGGCCTAAAGCCCTTGTCTGGGTGGCTTGACACTTAGGCCGACCCTGAACTCATCACCTCACTAAAAGAGTTAGCTATCATTCTTCTGGAATATCCTGAATAATAATCACTTAATAGGAAGGAAGTCAGTCCACTTCCTTGGCTTAGACTTTACCCTTTGCAAAGGTCACTTGGTCCTACATCAGTAATAGGGTCTATGTGCACCCCTTTCTTAGCTTTGCTCATAATAATATCATCGTCATCAAAATCGACCTTGTTGTTAAGGTTTTTACTAGAATAGCAGCACGAGAAGATAGCAAAGAGTCAAATGCCTCAATATCATACTAGCTAGGTAAATACGCAGGAATATATAGAAGGAAGAGAGACCTGAAGTAGCACGGGTAGAGGTGTTGTAGAGGAACTCGACCCAAGGAATGAAGTTGAACCAATGAGAAGGTTTGTCGTGAACAAAAGCTCGGAAGTATTGTTCCACATCCCGGCTCATATAACCTCTGTTTGGCTATCGGTTTGGGGATGATAAGATGAACTCATCCGGAGAAGTGTGCCACTGAACATGAATAAATCGAACCCAAAACGTTTGATAAAGACCGGATCACGAACAAATACAATACTCTTTGGGACCCCATGGTGGCGGCAAAAAATGGAGACGAAAAGCTCAGCAACTTTATAAGCAAAGAAGCCAATAGGGAGGGACCCCCAAATGAATACCTTTAGATAAATGGTCCACAATCACGAGGACAGCGGTGTATCCATGCAAAGGAGGTAGACAGTGATAAAATCCATGGACACATCCTCCCAAATGTTCGTCGGGAGAGGAAGGGGTTGCAACAGTCCTGCATGCCTTTGTGTCGAATACTTCGTCTGTAAGCTAAAATTCTAGCACGTAGGGAACAAATGTCCTATAAGATGTCCAGGACACCAGAAATGTTGAATACAATGTCCATGACACTTAACAACAGATACTTAACAGAGTAAACAATAAATAATTTTGAAGTAAAGTGCAAAAAGAAAATACACATGATATTTGTTAACCCAGTTCGGTGTAATGTCACCCACATCTAGGGGCATCCAAGCCAGGAAGGAAATCTACTATAATAATATTCGTTCGGTGTCCTATGTGAACAACCTCTGGTTCACTGCCTTCTCACCTAATCACTACCCGTGATATTTCTATCTAAGACTCTCCTAGATATTAGATCTCATCTCACTTCCTCTCAATCACACAACCATTCAATGATTACAATCAAAAGGAGACACACTACAATAAACAAAACCTACTCTTGCTTAAAAGCTTTAGTGCGGTTCACAAATACAACTAAACTAACAATTCAACTCAATGCGTCAAGGTGATACAAGAGTGACTCACAAATAACAAAGTGCAGACCAAAATCCTAATAAGACTTTATTCTTAATTGCGTCTTCAACCCCAATACAACTTAACTCAAACAAACCATCTCTGTGCTCTGATAATCAATGGCGGCACACAGAGAGGTATACAAAATAAAGCACAAGGCTTAACAAAGAATCGAAACCATAAAATGACACTCTTTTAAAATGATGGCTTTGATCACTTTCAATAGGTTTGAGTCTTCCTTTATATAGCCAGAGAATGCATGGGTTTGATCTTCAATCAGGCTACAAATCAGCAGACCGAAACATATATATGGTCTCCACAGTTTTCTAGGAGCAAAGATACTATTTCCTTAAATGTTTTGGACATTTAACTTAGAAAATACGACAAAGCACAAACCGACATATGCAACTTCTAAAAACACACGCCTTTTGGAGAACAAGTCACGTGAATCATATCTTCAATCAAATCCTCAGAGATCTCAAGTAAGAATCAAATCTTCCAAGAAAGCGAAACAAAGTACTTCACCTAGTGTCGTACTTAAATGTCAAGGACATATGGTCCAACATCTTTCTAGAACTTCTTGCTTTTTTAACAAAATACAGTCAACACAATATAACACCCAAAATTTAGCAAACAGTGCACTGGCGGATGAACTGTTGGACTTTAGGCTTCATATTTTCCAAAAGAGATTTGCAGCAAGGCTCTGAAGGGTCTTTACGAAACCAGCATGACCCCTAGTGGGTGTTTCATGATATTCGCGAATGAGAAGCGTGCGAAACTGAGATAAAGGGCTCACCTAAATTTTACCCCTACGCAACAAGACACCATCTTGCAAAATGAATCCAGGAAGAGCTTAGGGGTCACGAATGAGATGATCACAAATAGAAACAAACACAACGTTGGTTGCTAATTCTCTTTTGAACTCCTCGAGAAATGTCATCTTAGGAACCAAAAGAATGAGAATGCTATTGTAGAAGGCTCCAATGAGCGTGAGAGAGCATCGGCCACAATGTTAGAAGTGCCAGGGCGGTATCGTATCTCATATGTGAAACTTAACAACTTCACCAAGCACTACTAGAAAAAGCAAAATTAGCGATGGAAATTAGTGACAGAAAAAATGAAATTTCTCACAAATTCCTTGGTCGCAAAATTTAGTGACGGAATTAGAGAGGGATTTCACGTTTTCTCTCACTAAATATCTCTCACTAATTTTTGTTTTTTTAGTGAAGTAATACTGTTGCTCTGGAGTTTGCACAACCTGAGTAATTAAGGAGTTTCTTCAAGCTTTTATGATCTGTTTGTATGATGAAAAAGGTGCCTAAAAGAAATGACGCCATCGTTTTACCGCACTGGTGATGGCGTGAATCTCCCAAATATAAGTGAAGGCCTTTGACATGCATGAACTCTAATTTGAGATTTATAATTTAATAAAAGTTGATTAAAATAATATTTTATTTAAAAAAAAATCAAAAAATATAATTTGTTGCATTGGAGTTGCCACGCAACAATGCTATGCCAGCATCAACATCTAATAAGCAAAAGGACTTTCTTGTATAGGAGTTAATTAAACATAGAGAAATTCTTCTATAGACACAACCCTAAATAATAAATATTTAGACACACTCATATGAAATGTAAAAGTTAAAAGAAAATAAAATAAAATGATGTTGATGATGTGATTTAATTAGTTTTGATTTAACGTTTTTCAATTGATCGAAGTGAGTGTGTTTAAATATTTATCATTTGTGATTTTGTCCATATAAGAGTTTCTCATTAAGCAGAATGATCAAGACATTCAAGTTTTTGAAACTTAAAAAACAAATATGGCAAAGAAAAAAAACTTTAAAACCAATCTGAAAAATAGATCAAAGTTAAAAGACCGTGAAGGTGTTTACCTATTTAAATACTGTAACTAAAATGTAGTGATGTTGCAAAATAATAACTCTTCATTGGTTATCAACTGATTTACATATACAAATATATATTATTTAAAGGAAAATGCTCATTGATACAAGACGAAAACACATTATTGGTCCAACACATTATTCTATACTGTATGTTTAAGTTGCACAAGTCTATCTCTTTCTTTATTTCACATTGAACTTGGCCACATACTTTCAAGTTCTCCACTTATTCTTATGCCCATACTTGATATATATGCTTCAAACATATATAAATAAAAGCTTTGGAGTAAGATGTTTCTTATTTAGTTCATGCCATCTATAGTTTTTTTTTCGACAGAATCATGCCATCTATAGTTAAACATATATAAATATAAATATTTATAATAATGTAATTTATTTCATTACACACAGCAGCAAGAATTTCCGGGAATGTCAGTACATACTCCACTTTGATACCCCGCTGTGCGGCACCTTGCGTCGCAATTAGGAGGGCTATCACAAAACGAAGGAGAACTGCAGAAAAACAAACCTGGTGTTGATCCTGCCCCAAAAATAAAAGTCACATATTCAAAACGCATATTTATAAAGCTAAAGTTTTTTTTTTTGTTGAAGAATTAAGCTATAGATTTATATTTATATAATGTTAACTACATTACAACAATGTAAAATATTATATCAATTTTTTCGGATCAAATATAATAAACAATTGAACTAATTAAGAAAATATTTTCCTAATTTTTTTACAAAAGCCGAATTGCAAGAAAAAGAAATAGAACTTAAGGTTGAAAGTTCATATGTTTCTTACCTGAAGTTAGAACCAATGCAATGCATAAAATTCCCAAGAGAAAGTACTGGAAAATGTGTTTTGCCATTTTTTTGTGAAAATTTTATCTTAGAACTCTATTATTGTTTGTTCTTGCAATATGCATAGCAAACTTCAACTTCATTATATAGTACTCATGATATGATTTTACCTTTGCTTCTTTTTAATTATCGTATTTGTAAAAATCATTGTTTTTATTTGTTTGTCGTTTTTAAAGTTTAATATAATATTATTTTTTTTTGAAGAAAATATAATATTAATTATTATTTTGTCAATACTGTCTGTATTTATATGTTGCAAAGAGTGATATAGCCTGGGATAATGAAAATGATTCTATATTAATTTTTTTGGTGTATCAAATTAAACAAATTAAACTTTATTGGTTGTCTTGATATTTGTAAAATGTCATAAAATCACAACTAGTTAAATATGAATGGTAGGATTATGAATTTTGAGAAATAAAACTAAGGAGAATTGGATAGACAATGAGAATATATGGTACGCTTGGATACATTATGTATAAGTTAACTTTCTATCAATTGTTCTTGGTTCATGCTAAATGAAATATATCACCAACTGATTTGATTCACCATGCACAAGACATGCAAAGAATGAACCAAACGAAAATATTTACAGTCAATACAAGAACAAGGGCCCGATGGAATAAAAGGCACCCACCTAAGAACAAAGCAACTTACATGTGGACACTCATACAAAGAAGAGAATGTTTCCACCAATCATGATAACTAAAGCTAAAATTTGCCTTTTTAGATATCAACTATAAGAAAGAATTCAATTTAACTTTTTCAGCTAAACCAGAAGGATCAGGCACCGTATTTTGAAATACACGATTATTCTTTTCCTTCCAGATAGCCCAAACCGTAGCAAACCAAATAATTCTCAAATATGTACAAGTATCTCGAGGCAAACCCGACATACCTGTAAACTGGTTGAAATGATGTCGAATATCACCTGAGGAGACTGAAGAGATACCCAGCCAATGCTAAACATGGTACCATAGAGAACCAAAAATATGACATCCTAAAAACAAATGTGATGTTGTTTCTGTATCCCCACACCCTGACACACAAGCCGTTTCAGTAATTTGGAGAACTCGCCTCCGTAATAAATTGTCTTTTGTAGGAATTCTGTTTCTTAGTAGGCGCCACACAAATAGAGACACCTTTGCGGAATGAGCTTATGCCATACATCATCTACCAAACTCCCATCCACTTGAACGTCATTGCTAGTAATGAAGCGGTAAGCTTCTCGCACATAATATCCATGAACAGGGTCTAGTAGCCACCTCCAAGTATCAGAAACATTATCCTGCAAAACAACATTGTGAACCAGCACAGAACACTCCCTCATACTCTCCTCCTCCCAAGCCAACAACCGGCGACGCCACACCCAACCACTCCCACCATCCATCCATCCTAACCTCCACATCTCCTCCACCGTACACTCCTTATTCACAGCAAATCAAAAAGACGGGGAAATTTTAACCTCAATGGTATTCCCCCTACCCAATTATCATGCCAAAATAATGTATTCGTTCCATCTCCCACCACCCTACGAATATTCTCATCAAACCACCTCCCGTCACCCTCACCCACCCCTTCTCGAATCCTCCCCAACACACGCCACCAAGAAGAACAGTGGCTGCCCACTTCCTTAAATCGCCCCCCCTCCTCTCCATAACAATGACAGATTAAAAGCTCCTAACCCCCAACCCTCCATCCTCCTTTGGAGTGAAAATCGACTCCCAATCTATCCAAGTAATTTTCCTAAAATCCTCACCCCCACCCCAAATTTTTTTAAAAAAAATAGATTCAATAGAAGAAATTATACCTACAGGGGCTTTGAAAAAGGAAAGAAAGTAAACCGTAAGGGAGGACAAAACAGACTTTAAGAGAACCAGGCGGCCGCCGAAAGAAAGAAACTTATTGTTCCACGACGACAGGCGAGAGACAATGCGATCGACAACAAGTTTACAAAAACAAAGTTTCCGAGGATCACCCCCAATAGGCAGCCCCAAATAGACAAAGGAGATTGTTCCCCTACGACATTTCATCACCAGAGCAGCTTCTGATAACCAAGATTCCGACATATTTACACCAGTCAACATGCTTTTATTAAAATTAACCTTTAGACCTGAAATCTCTTCAAACAAAAGCAGCACCGCTCGCATAGTACGAACGTTCAACCAACTCTTTTCACCTAATAATAGGGTGTTGTCCGCAAACTGAAGGTGAGTCAACCTGACCTCACTCAGACTTCCTACGCCATACCCAATGAACAAATTTGCATCGACCACGACATTCACTACAACATTAAACCCCTCTGCGGCCAACAAGAATAGGAATGGTGACAAAGGATCTCCTTGCCGAAGACCCCTCTCTATAGGAAACTCTTCTGTCGGGCACCCGTTCACTAAAACCGATGTCGTTGCCGTTCCCACACATTCAAATATCCACTTCCGCCATAGTCTAGGAAAATTCATGGCTGCAATCACCGAGTCCAGGTACTTTAAATCAATCGAATCATACGCCTTTTAGAAGTCTACTTTAAACAGAAGTAACTCCTTCTTCTTACGTTTCGCTTCGTCAACCGCTTCATTTGCAATCAATATACCATCTAAAATATGTTTGCCTTTAACAAATGCCGATTGAGACTCTGACACCACACTCCCCACAACCGAACGAAGGCGATTAGCAAGAACTTTGGCAATGACCTTATACAAACACCCAACCAAAGAGATAGGCCTAAAATCATTAAGGCGTTGTGGACTATTCACCTTTGGGATTAAAGCTATAAATGTTGAATTTAAACCCTTTGTGAGTTTCCCGTTTTGATGAAAATCCACCAAAAATCTCATTAAATCTTCATGTAGTAAATCCCAAAATTCTTTGGTGAAGCCTAAATTGATTCCATCAGGTCCCGGACTTTTAAAACCATCACATTCCCAGACTGCCTGCTTCACCTCCGCAATAGAAAAAGGTTTTGTCAAATCACCTGCCTAAACACTAGATAATTTACGAAACTGAAGGTTTTCCACTCCCGGTCGATCAGCCCCTATAGCTTTAAAATGAGTAGCAAAATGATTGAAAACAACAGCACGAATGTTATGCACCCCGTTCACATCAACTCCATTGACAGAAAGTAAATGAATAGAATTCTGACGTTGTCAATTAGACATAAATCCATGAAAATATTTAGAGTTTGCATCACCTTCCTGGAGCCAATTCATGCGTGATTTTTGCCAATTAACGCTATTCTGGACACGAGCCATGGAGTGTAAATCAACTGATAACTCATGTAACACTTTCACCTCTTCGTCTGACAACGCAGACGACTCTGCTTTTGAATCCAAATGAGAATTTTTTTTTTTTAACCTCCATCATCTTACCATCCAGATTCTGACAGTGTTGATAATGCCACTCTTTAAGACTTGCTTTCATCATTTTCAACTTCTGTTGTAAAACAAAACCGCCCCAGCCATGGCAGACAATAGACCCCCAATTCTCACGGACAAAGTTTGTGTAACCAGAATATTCAGACCAACATTTTAGCATTCGCAGAGGACGAGGTCCCCAATTAGCATCATCGACATGTAACATCATAAGAAAATGATCTGATAGATCCCGCTAATAAGCTACCTGAAAATTGTTTGGCCATTTTTCACACCACTTGTTCGACAATAAAAATCTATCCAATCTACTCATTGATACACCATCACCTTTACACCAAGTAAACAAACGACCGCAATAGGCAAATCAATAAGAATACTATCATGAATGAATTTATTAAACAAGTCCGCGTCGAATTGCCTGAACATCGAACCCCTGCCTTTCCTTTCTTCTGCGCTGCGGACTGAATTAAAGTCCACACACACACACACACACACAAGTATCTAAATTATTAAGAACAAGTAAATTCAGTTGATCCCATAATTCCTTCTTGGCCGCCGTTTCACATGGTGCATAAACATTAATGATAATAAATTCTTCAGCAGTTTGGATGACCGTACCTTCAATTACCAATACATTACCGAAGCCCATTGATGACCATACATTCACACGAGAGGCATTCCAAACTGAAATTACTCCACCAGAAGCCCCCTCAGACTTCTGAAAGGAGTATCCACACAGAGTATCACCCAGACTGATTTTATCAACATACCATTCACCACTTGTAACTTGGACTCCTGAATACACAACACCATTGGATTCTTCTCACGAACTAACCGCCAGACCTCCACCCTCTTTTCACCACCACCTAACCCCCTCCCATTATATGATAACACCTTCATTGCAACTTCCCTCCCACCCTACACCCACCCACTCAACCACCCTCAACACGCACCTCCCTCCCACCCTAAATACGTTCTTATGACACATGTTAAGAATTTCATGAAAAAATGTTTTATCTTTATAAGTGTTGTTCAGTTGGTATGGACATTACATTACATATGCAGATGACGAGGTTCAAACCACGGATTCTCCATTTAATCAACATTAAGAGTGAATTTCTAACCATTAAACTATTTATGAAAAAAAATGTTATATTAGGTTTTAGTTCGTACCTTTTATGAAAACAAGCGTTTATTGTTCTACCTTTTACAAAAAACGGGCATAGGATTTAAAATGTTTGAAATTTAATAGGAACAAACTTGAAGTAGTTCTGTAATTCAACTATCGCGTTTATTGTGAATGGAATGAGCTTTTACCAATAGTTGTTGAATGCTACTTCAAAAAACTACTTCTCGACAATTTATTTCACAAGTATCTCTCTTCAACTCACGTTGGGAAACTTTTTTTATTTTTTAATATTATATTTCAATATGTATTTTTCTTCCATTTAATTTTATTTTATTTTTTTGAACAGGTCCATTTAATATTTTTTGAAGGAGAGTCCATTTAATTTTATTAATTTTTTAAAGAATTTTATTATCTTTTTATCACTTATATATTTAATTTCAATGTCGTTTAATTATCACAATCTCGCAAATATTTTTAATCACGCTGTCATTGAATGACACCAAATATTTTTATTCCCTTTCTTCAATCTCGCAAATATACACACACACATATTAGCGTTTAGAGTAATATTTTATATCTGTCTATATGTTTTTTTGTTACACTATTGCGTATAATTTTTTTTAGTGTTGCATAATGCGTATAATTATTGCGTGTGTATATGTGTGTAAAGAGAATAGTTGGTATTTTTTTTAGGGAGAATAGTTGGTTTTTTCTTTTTCAATTATACTCTATAACAAATTTTGTTATAAGATTACCATATTTTTTGTGTCATTCAAAAAAATAAGAATTTATATTATATTATATTTGTTATATTGTTAGTGTCATTGAAAAAGATATGTTTAGTTCTTTTCTAATAAGAAAAAGATATGCATAGTTTGTTACGATATAAAGGTGCAAAATACATATAAGTATAATTTTTTTTAGGCATCTATACTTGTACTTTTAATTAAAATCAAAATTTTATAAAAATAATTATACGCATTATGTAACACTAAAAAAAATTATACGCAATAGTGTAACAAAAAATAGACAGACAGACAAAAAGTATTACTTTAAACGCTAATGTGTGTATATATTTGCGAGGTTGAAGAAAGGGAATAAAAATATTTTGTGTCATTCAATGACAGCGTGAATAAAAATATTTGCGAGGTTGTTATAATTAAAAGATGTTGAAATTAAATATATAATTGACAAAAAGATAATAAAATTCTTCAAAAAAAATAATAAAATTAAATGGACCCTCCTTAAAAAACATTAAATGCACCAGTTCAAAATAATAAAATAACATTAAATGGTAGAAAAAAAAAATTGAAATATAATATTATAAATAAAAGAAAAGATTCTCAGCGTGTGTTCAAGAGAGGTGCTTGTGAAATAAATTGTCGAGAAGTAAGTTTTGTACAATATTTTACCAAACAACTTTTAACTTAAAAATAGCTTTAAAACTAAAAAAAAAAATTAAGAAACCAAGCAGCTTTAACTTATTTCTTAAAGACCTTTATTTTAACTTTATTTTAAAGTAACTTTTAAACTGGAAAAAAGCCTGACCAAACGGCACCTAAAATATTTAACCTTTTTTTTTCTTCAACGTTATAATATATACGCCGTTCAATAATTGCATAAATTGTTCCTCGTGTATATTTTTATTATTTTTTTTAGAGAAGATCCAAGTTTAGAGATATGAATATTAGAATTAAATCGTATTAATTATTATTTGTTAAGTAACTTTTTTCTAAGGGAATGCTATGAAAAAAGAAATCATTTATTTATATCAAAATTTAAATATAGAATATAAAGACTCGTCTGCTACACGAATTCCCAAAAGAATTCCCAAAAGTCAGAGAAAGAAGGTGGGAGAAAGGAAGAAGAAAACTTTTGACTTACATGTAGAAGAAGTATCATCTATCTATCAGTGCATTTTATTTTACGTATGGAAAAGTGACAATAACATTACTACAAGTGCACCATTTTCTCTTTTCTTGTTAAACATCTCAACTATAATATCAAGAAAATAAGTGGCAGGTAGCATATTTATTTTCTTTCTTAAAAAGTCAGAGTTAATTCCTTAAAAAAGAAGAAGAGATAATTAGTTGATATCTATACTATTCTATACTATATATAAGAAAATAACCTTTTCCGGCTCTTTTGTGTTGAGTTTTTCTCTTTTCAAAAATACCCTCAATTTTCAATACAAATAACAACTGTAAAAAATAGATAAAAATAAATTTAAATATTTAAAAAATGTAACAAATATGATATGAATATATATATGTTTTCTTTCAAAAAAATGAATATATATATATATATATATATATATATATATATATATATATATATATATATATTTTATTTTTTTCCTTTATCATTTAAGAAGTGTAACAAACAAACTAGATAAGTATATTTATACTTACTTTTGTATTATCCCAATTATACCCTTAAACAATTTTTTCTATAATACAATTCTTGTTGGTGTCCTTAAAAAATAATTTAGATCATATTTTTTGTTATATTGTATTATTTTGTTGTGTCGTTGAAATAGATAATCATGGTTAGTTTGATTTTTTATAGCTTGAAAGCAACAAACATTTATATTTTTTTAGTTTTAATCAAAATCAAAATTTCATAAAAAAAACACCGTTCATAATTTTCAATTGTTAGCGCAATAAAAAGAGCAGAAAAAGAATGTCCGTCTTTTCGCTAGTATGAATAATATCGTTAAAAAAAATAAAACTAATAATCAAAATTTCAACTCAGAATGAAAATCTAATAATGGAAGTTAGAAAGTGTCGTTTTAGAATATTAACATCAAATTAATGAAGTGTATCTTTGCACCTTTTCTTACTATTACTAGCGAAACAACGGGCACTCACGTGTCCGTCTTTCCTCTTTTTTTATTACGCTAACGTGTGTAGATTATCAACGATATTTTATAAAAATCCGCACGTAAATTTCAAACGATTTTTTATATAATTTTTTTATATAGATTAAAATTATAAGTATAGATGTTTTTTACTTTCAAATATAACAAACTCAACAAACCATATTTATCTTTTTCAATGACAACAATAAAATTAACAAATACTCCCTCCGTTCCTTTTTAAGTGTCTTTTTAGGGTGAAATTTTTGTTCTTATTTAACTGTCTTTTTGGTATTTTAAGGGTACGATTTGTCAATTATATCCTTTGTCAATTACTTTTTTTTTCTCAATAAAACTAATTAATGCTATCTATTTGGAAAACTAAAGTATGTTTTTTTACACAAAGTTTGTTTATTGTTATCTTTAAATTTAAACATACTTGTGTTACAAACAATGGTTTCAAAAAAAGTTAAAATTCTATAAATGAGATGAGTAGCAATTGTTAAAAATTTCAAGTGTAAAGTAAAAGAACAGATTTGGGAGGAGAAAAATATAAAACTCCATGAATGTTCAAAAGGAAGAAAAAGTGGAAGACTCGTTGGAATTGCTGATGAAAAGTGAAGAGGAAGCAATAGTTGAAGACTCATTTGACAAGATACAAGAACAAGAACAAGATGGCGATGAAGAAGAAGAAGTTTCATCAATATAATTTTTATATAGGAATTTGTTGGCGAAAAAGATAATAACTGACAATTGTTTGTTACGAGAGAAAGATAATATACTAAATTTATTGGAAAGATAAAGTGTCTACAAAAAAGTAGGAATTTATTGGTAGATAGATTAAAATGAGGGTATAATAGGAAAAAAATGTGCAAAAGTAGACATCACTATTTTAGTGTTAATTTTCTAAAAAGACACTTAAAAAGGAACTGAGGGAGTGTAATAAAAATTCTTATCTTTTTTAATAATAGCAACAATATAACATTATTATAGGAAAATTTGTTTAAAGGTACAATTGAAAAAATAAAAATTCAGCCCAAAATTCCTCCAAAATCCTATATTTTCTTTATATACAATATAGATTTCTAGAAATTTGCGTGTAAATTACAAACAATTTTTTATATAAATTTATTTATATAGATTAAAATTATAAGTATAGATATTTTTTACTTTCAAATGTAACAAACTCAATAAACCATATTTATCTTTTTCAATGACAACAATAAAATTAACAAATATAATAAAAAAATCTTATCTTTTTTAATAACACCAACAATATAATATTATTATTGAAAAATTTGTTTGAGGGTACAATTGGAAAAATAAAAGGTCAGCCCAAAATTCTCCCAAAATCCCCTATTTTCTTTATATCAAGTATATATACCCTTATTTTAATCCAACAATAAATTCCTATTTTTTTCTCACACTTTATATTTCCAACAATAAATTTAATATGTCATCTTTATCTTGTAAAAAACATTTGTAATTTTTAACAATCACTACTCATTTTATTTATATAATTTTAACTCTTCATGAAAACAATATCATAGGTAACAAAATTTTGTTTAAATTTGAAGATGACAAGAAACAAACTTTAGTATTCTAAATATATAACATTAATTGGTTTTATTGAAAAAGATAAGAGTAATTGGCAAAGGGTATAATTTACAAATGGTATCATTAAAATACCAAAACGATAATTAAACAGGAACACTAAATTCACAGTCAAACAACACTTAAAAAAGAACGGAAAGAGTAATGAATATAGGAAAATTCTATGGTGAAATCATGAGAATGACTTTTCTGGTGAAGTTAAATGACAAATCATTGAGCATTTGTGTATTTAATACATATCACGTCAAATTATATGGTGTATTGCACATTTTCCCATAAGGTGTGTCCTTGATTAAATCAAAATTAAACATAGATTCTCATTTGTGCACTAATTAAGATTGAAATTCCCCTTAATATTTTGTATGAGGACTGGTTTGTAATAAGGTAAAGTTTAGTTTTAGAGTGGTCCACCAACAGAACACTAGCTGACATAACATCGGCAGTTATACTATTGGCTAAACAAAATAAATTTCCCAAAAAAGTCAATTTTATGACTGCACCGTAGAAGCCTACGTGAATATATCCTCTTAATTCATCCATATTTTTTAGTCATAGGAGTTGGATCAAGCTATTCTTCATTAGGTAATTAGTGGCACCGAGAATGGAACCCACGATAACTAATGAGTAATACTTCCCTCAAAATCTAATGAGTGATGCTTCTCATATATAATATGGGATTAGAGCTGACAATGAACTAAATCAACTTTAATAGTGTTTGAGATTTGACTTGACAATCAAGCAGTTGAACTTGTTTTTATGCACCATATGAATTGAACTTGAGCTGAAAATTACGTTTATTGTTTAAATGAGTTAGTTATGGGCTATATATAATTCTTCTTGTTTAAATAGTGAGCTGACTTTTTTATTGAAGAGAAATGATGAGACTTTCAAAAAATTTAAACCTCTACCTTATACATATCGTTAAAGTAGATAAAAAATAGTGATGTAGGCACTGGTTCAAGGTTCAAACACTACAACAACAACTTTAACAACAAAAATCAAACTTTATCCTACTAAGTGGTGTCGAGAGGTTCTACAATTTGTTAATCATATGTTTGTTACTTGTAGGTCACGTCTAAAGTTTGGTATCAGATTTTGAGATCGTTAGACTGGGATTTGGTCCTCATGAGGAGTTAATGAGACTTTTTTAGGCTTATATTGCAGCTTCTGGGAGAACTGAGTTTAGAATTGTTTTTGTTCATATGGCATACAACTGTGTGATGCATCAGATCTGCTCCCAATGAATTATTGTTCTCTACATCAGAGGTAGAGCTATTGGTTAATAAAATCCAGTTCACTTCCTAGCATTGTTTTTTTGACAACTTGGTCACGTTGTTCATATATATTAGGAGTGGGTTGCAGAACCGCTTCTTTGTTGGGACCGATAGTACATGTCTAGGGTATGTGTTTGGGAGCCTTTGAGCAGTAGGCTTGGATTTTTATTGCATTTCATACTTCCTCTGGTCCTATTTATAAGAAAAAATTGATTTTTTTAGATTCATTGAGTAATTGATGACTTGATGTATGTTATCTAGAATATAGATCAAATACATCATTTATGCAACGAATCAAAAAAGTCAAAAATTTCATATAAATAGGACCGGAGGGAGTATCTATTACCAATTTTGAAATGATCATTTAATTCATTTTATTATGAGTTTTTATATAGACCAAGTCTTACATAGACACATGTCGTTCGGATTCTAGCCACGTTTCAGTCATCGGAGGAGTGTAGTTCCTAAGTTGACTAGTTTCTAAGGGGATAGTTCGTCCGATCGATTTACCTCCGGGAATTTGATATGAGAAATTCCAGTTCCTATATTCTAATAGGTATACTAAGGTCGTTTTCACAAATCTGATTGATTGTACTTGTTGCCGTTCAGATTCTAGCCACGTTTCAGTCATCGGAGGAGTGTAGTTCCTAAGTTGACTAGTTTATGAGGGGATGTTTGTCTGATTGACTTACCTTCGGGAATCCGATCTAAGAAATTCCAGTTCCTATATACTTATAGGTATACTAAGGTCGTTTTGAACGGTCTGATTGATTGTACACTTTGACGTTCAGATTCTAGCCATGTTTCAGTCACCAGAGGAGTGTAGTTCCTAACAAACAAACTAACTACTACGAGGGTTTAGGGTTTATTTATTTAATTTTTTATAAAAAAAACTAACTACATTAGGGTTTAAGGTTTATTTAAAGGTTAGTTTTCCTAACAAATAAACTAACTACTACAAGGGTTTAGGGTTGAGGGACTATTTAACAATGTCCCAGATATTTAAATATTCTTCATCGCTCAATCGTGTCAGTCAGTGGCTCCGAATAAAATTAACAATGTCCCAGATATTTAAATATATTCATCGCTCAATTGTGTCAGTCAGTGTCTCAGATTAAAATTAACAATGGTCCAAATATTTAAATATTTTTTTATCGCTCAATCGTGTCAGTCAGTGTCTTAGAATAAAATAAACAATGTCCGAAATTGGTTAAATATTCTTCATCGCTCAATCACGTCAGTCAGTGGCTCAGATTAAAATTAACAATATTTAATTTTTTTTCCCTCTAGTTGAGCACTTTAAAAATGCATTTCTAACACAAGAATAATCTAAGAAATCAAATAATAAAATAATTAAAGAGTAAAATCAACAAATAGTACATAAATCGGGAGCAAATTGTCTCTAGTCACATAAGAGTGCGGTGGAATCACATCCATACATTTTCCTCTACTTGACTAGGTCAAAATGATTAAATAGCCATTTAATGGTAAAGATTTACACTGGACTGCATCCAGTGAAAAGTCCATGGGAGAGGATTCCCATCCACATAAATCCTCAACCTCAATTGAGTATTTTATTGTATTTTTCATTGATAATTACAATTCCATGTGTTCCCATAAATCACTTAAAATCCACTAATAACTAGACTAAACTCTTCCCATTCTCCTTAGAAAACTATACTAGACTATACACATTTCAGAGTGCATCTCTTAATAAACTATACTAGACTCTTCTCATTCCACATAGTAAACCGTTGATGCATTTACTGATTTGGTAATTGGCAAAATATTAATTTGCCATCATTAAAAGACTCCATATCCCATATTTTCTAACTTTTCGATTCCTCTTCATGCTTTACTGCTAACTACTTTTTTTTTTTTTGAGTAAAGGCAAAATTAATGCATTTCATTCAAGAACAAAGAGTACAAAGTTGATGGTACACTATAAAAAAGATGGAGGCTAGGATGAGATAAGAAAGCTCTAGCTATGCTATGAGCAACCCTACTGCTAACTACTTTTATTATTCCAATTCTTCTGAATGAAATTACCTGCTTGAAAATACAACAAAAAAAACTTCAGTGCACATCATATCTTCTATCCACTATTACGAAGAAAGGCACATCCAAGAGATCCATGTCACAGAATCATGAAACAAACAAAAGGAAGATCACCAAAGACAAAAACATCTGAACTAGTGGTCATTTCAACCACGTAATCATTTTATAAAGACAAAGCTAGCACCTCATGCACACATAAGTAACCACATAGAACTAACTATTATGTGAGAAACATACTCATTTACCATCATTTGTCCGTTCCTCCTATATATCAACAAGAAACAACATTGAAAACGTAGACAAGGACAAAAACAGCTCCAACTATATAAAGAATAAAATGACAGATTTGTTTGTACATTTCCTTTGGTTCCACGCTAAGCTAAAATAAGTCATTTGTTTTTCAATTTTGAGTTATACTTTCAGTATAAAGACAAAAATATCACATACATAATCCGCACAACGCACATTACAGTCGAACTAAAATAGATTATTTACATTTTGTCACGTTTTTTTTTAAATGGCAAATTTGTTCTCGATGAGAATTGCAAGACACAAAACACTTGAGGAAAAAACAAAGAAACAAATACAAATGGCGCCACAAATATACGAAACATCAACACTACAAGAATTCTTGCATTTTACCAGTGGCAGAACCCGTGGTAAAATGCTAAAAGCCTTGGCAACTGGACGATTGTCAGGAGTTTTGCCAGGAGCAGAATCACCAGCAAATCTACTCATCGCAAATGATCCTGCCAGGGGTTTAGCTTTTGGCAAATGCACTCCTGGCATAGGCCCTGGCTCAACCCCTGACAATCTCTGTATGCTTGATTGCAGGCTTTTATGACACATTCTGGTCAATGTAGGCTTTTGCAGCATCACATCAGTCATTTTCAAAACATGTCAGAGACATTGCGAGGGGTTAACTCCTGGAAAATTGTATACGAATATTTTTTTTAAAAATCAAAATATTAAAATTTAATAATTAAAATAATATCAAAAACAATTTAAATATTTTTTTTCGAAAATTAATTAAATTTAATTATTAAAATATTTAAAAAACGTATTTAAATTTTTTTTATTTCTTTTTTTAAAAATTGTTTTAATAATTAAAATTATTTAAAATAATTTTAAAAAACATTTTTAAAATGTTTCTTTTTAATTTAATTGGTTTAGAAAAAGTAGTTAACAATGCAAATTAAAGTAATAGCACACAAAATATCAGGTCTAGCATCATTGAAATTAAAATTGTACGAAATATTACAAACCATAAGTATCAAATAGGTAGAAATTGTACCGGGAAGTATAGGAAACTTCCCCAAATATCACATACCAAAAAATTAAATAGATAAAGGCACGAGAGAATATATCATAAAGGACACACATCACAACCGGGTCCAACTTCAATCCTCATCATCATCCACATCATCCACGTCATCCTCCTCATCTCTATCAACTGGATAAGGCTCAACATTGGGACTTAAAACTGGCGCTCTAGTGTGGGAGGGATCTTGAGCCTGTGCTTGCCTAAACTGAGCCAGCTGCTCCTCATATGATCTTTGGCGGTTAAGTAAATCTTGCACAACAGCCGCTTGACTCGCGATCTGCTACGTGAACTGCTCTTGTGTCAATCTCTGAATAAGTTCCCGCATCTCTGGTGTCAGCTCAAGCTGCTGGGAGGATCCTTCACCATGATTGAGGGTAAGTCTGAGGGTTGATGCAACACTACTCTTCCGGTAGTTAGTGGCCAAGTTACCAAGACCATAGAGCTTTCCTTTCTTCTTGTCGCCAACACTTTTTTCCAAGTCCGAAAGGTCAAAGCGTGACCAACAGTTGACCCTTGAGAAATAGCCTTAGCAAGCTGCTGGTCATACTCCTCCTTTTCAAATAATAACAATTTCAGTTTCAGTTTTTTGAAGCACTGTCTAGAGAAATTTACACAAATAGTATAACAAGACACTACAACATTGGATGTGGTTAAAGTAACGAAGTAATGTCCGAACGAGTCTGGAATTTCAAGCAGCTAAATTATATTATCAACTTTTCATCAATCTGTCTCCTCCTAGTTTGGTCTTATCACCCACTTGCATGTTATATATAGTCATGAAAACATGTCACTGTAATATGCTGAAAATAATTACATCGAGTCCAGGTTACCATATATCATCACACAACTGAAAAAGGATGACAAATTTGCAACAAAATAATCTAACATTTAGATTCATGCCAAATTGAAATAGGTTTTAATAGTTTATCAAAATTCTGGTTCTAATAGGATGACAAAATTCAAACTCTATCAAAGAGACAATAAAAGCTTGAACAAAATGTGTGTATTGAAAGAAAAATGCAACATGTATTAAGAAGTCACAACAACTATAGATAACATAACTGGAGAGTATTATTGTACTCAAAAGGATAGAAAAGGACACAACTGGAGAATATTCAATGTGTATGCAACATTCACACCTAGTTTATGCTTTATAGTTTAGTAAACCAACATTAAACAATAACTAGCAGTATCATCATCAACACACAAGGTATGAGAATATTTGGTCTTATTTTGTTGTAAGAGCTCTGATACCATAAAGAGTGGTGTATTGGAAAGAACACACTCGTCTGATATATTCATTTGCAGAACAAGCAATATATACAAAATGTTTTCCTCAATTTGAGCTAACAAATATCTATAATTAATCCTATATCAAATTTGCCAGCTATGCTAATTAATTCTTTACAATTAGCCTATAAAAACAAATTAATGGAGTCAAAGATTGCAGCGTACGTAATCAGAGTAACCAAGATGGCCTTAACAAGGTGACCAAATATTCTCATTACAATGAACAGAGTAATCAGAATGCTCTTTCACTCTTGCAAATTTGCTCTTTGAATATTCATGTAGCAGTTTCATCAAGTGAAACAAAAAAAAGCAAATTTGCTCTTGCACTCACGACACAAAAACATTTCATCTACAAAATAATAACATTAAGGCCTAAAATGTGACATATAATTATCAAAGATTATTTGCACTCTCCTAGCACGCTCATCGCAGTATTGGCTGGACCTATTTTTGTGCGTTTCGTCGTGAAGCTCGTTAATAAACGGATCCCGACGTAACCTCCTAGCCTATTTGTCACAAGAAATAAAATTATTATTTAATTAAACATTAAATTTTCTGGTCAAATGCATAAATTTAGTAATATTGATTTAAAACAATCAAATTTAAATATGATATGGAAAAATAAATTAAAGTTTATTATTTTTACCAAACGCTCAACATGCTCTCCGTTGCTCAAACAACCACCAGTGTGAATGCATCCTCCCTTTTCTGACACCCGGTTCTTCTTTGCTTTCTCTGATTTTTCCTTGAACTCCTGAGACGCCCAATACTTAACCAAGTCATCAAAGATAGGCAGGCCAATCCAATGTGGCCGCTTTCTTGTCTCCTCAACCGAATACGGGCTCTTCCAAACCAACATCATCCTCATCATTTTCATCTTCATTAAGAGTTAACAAAACAGCAGTGTCGCGTCATTTTTTGGAGGTCAATGCTATTTGATTAGCTTTTGACTCACTAATTATTTCACGACTGAACATTTAATTTTTTAAGAAAAGGGGAAAAAGTTCAAACTACCCCATATTTTGAAAAGATTTAGGGTTCGGGGGTTAGTTACATAAAAGGAAGGTATTAGCACCCTTTATGTCTGTAGTATCCTACAGGAACCTCTTGGTGCTATAAACTTACTTACTTTTGAAAAAGAATTTAAAGTGATTAAAGGAAACAATGACTAATTTTATTTACATTTTTTATTATTTGGAAGGACGAGTGTCCTTTGCCTACGTACCCGTGAGGGATCAAAACCTCGTAGTTCGCGGTAGAAATTCCGATTGATTTGTTTTGTGTTTTTTATTAGTTTTGAAAAAAGGTTTTAAAATTAAAAGCCAAGTGACAAGTGAGTATTGGTTTGTATTTTTTAGGATTAGAAGAAAATAGACTCAAAATAAAGTTAAATTGATTGACATTTGATTAAGGAAATAAAATAAAAAATGGGATCGCTTGATTTTTGAATCAAGGTTTTTTGTGAAAGTATTTTTTGTGAATCATGGTTATTTGCATGTTTTTGTTGTTTTTTAAATGATAATTAAACATAAATTAAAACTAACGGAGCAATGAAAATAAAACGTAGGTATTTTGTAGTGACGTTGGATCACTATAAAAACCTTTAACCTAAGCTAGAAGCATAAAAAAAAAAAGACACACACACACACACTTGTTGACTGACAGAATGCCACCTAAGCATGCCACGTCAACATTAAATAAAATAAAAATAAAATAAAAAATCTATTTTTTCCGTTTTTAATAAAAGATTCATAAATTGAAAAAAAAATCTGATTTTTCTATTTTTTTGGTTTCTATTTCTTTCTATGCAATTTTCAATGACTTAATGTTGTTGTTATGTAAAACCTGTGGAAAGTGTTTCAAAAACACACACTGTTATTGAGCAATTATATATATTTGGTTTCCTCCATATAAACTTGAAATCAAAAGCTTAATATAATTAACAGCAACAGACTAGCAACAAGAGACTAGCAGCACAAAAAATATGCTTTTTTGACATAATTGAAATTGAGTAAGAATGAAAATTAACTTCATTTCATAAGCATAAGATTACTAAATATACATCATAAGTTTTATAGTACAAGATCTGCATATGTTTGCATCAACAGAAGATTTCATCCCAAAAAAAGTACCATCCTAACTAATTCATAACTCCAAATCTTGAAGTGGTGTTTCAGCAGCAAGTTCAGAAGGTTTCGGAACTTCTCTTAATTGTTGTTGACTTAGCGTTGTTGCAGGATGAGAGTGAACAAGACTCGTTTCTAAATCAGATCTAGGGTTTTCTACTTTAACCCACAATTTATATCAAACATTTTTTAATCAAAAAACACAATTTATTTTTATTTTTTTATTAAAAATGAAAACCAAAAAAAAATCTGATTTTTTTTTTATATTTTATTTTATTGAATGCTGATGTGGCATGCTTATATGGCATCCACATCATTTAAAAATCCACGTGTCACAGCCAAGTGGCATTCCGTCAGTCAACAGTTAGTTGACTTAACGGGAGGGATGAAAACAGGAATGAAAAAATAAGTAGGGACAAAAACAGTGAATTTTTTTTTATAGGGGCAAAAACAAAAATTCGTTAATTCGTTAATTTTATGAGGACGAAAAACATATTTAACCCTATAAAAAAAAAGAAACATGTTAGGAGTCTTGTAAAGGAGAATACATTAGTATTTTCATGGAAATTTGATGTAAATGTGTTCTGAAACTATGTTGAATAATAAAATAGAGTTACATGTCTCTATTTCTAATTTAATTTCTTCCAGCATTCCTTTTGCCAAACTTGGTTTAATCAACCTT
>Ga0228711_1003647_pt1 | contig 23955 bp, 19 predicted proteins | sample MedpolnodulmetaG_2_FD_177996 | JGI IMG/M metagenome (GOLD analysis project Ga0228711, IMG submission 177996) | Root nodule microbial communities from Medicago polymorpha collected in Santa Monica, California, United States - brown nodules | ecosystem: Host-associated > Plants > Roots > Nodule...
CACGTCTCCCTCCTTTTTCCTTAACTGAAGCCGTTTTATCATTACCCTTTTTAATTCTTTTTTATTTTTATTAGTAATCTTTTTCCTTAACACGTAATCATAATTTTTTTTTTACCTCTTTTAAGTTTTAATTCTCTCTCTCTCTCTCTTATTCGCTTTCTCTCTTTCCCACTAACTTTCAAAATCACAAAACTGCCATCGCCGGTGAAACTCGTCTCCGACAACCACCTGTAACCTTTCCGTTCAATCTCCGGCGACTCTGATTTCACAAGGAAGGTGATTCAATTCAATCACTGGTTTATTTATTTTTATTTAGGGTTCTCTCTTGTGGATTCGATGTTTAGTTTTAACTTTCAATCTGATCGGAGAAACTTATACGATCAGTAGAACGTGAAAATTACATTAGAATTTAGTTAATTAGGTTTTTATTAATTTTCCTTTTCTGCAATTTTTTCTATAATCTGTCCTTTCTCGATCGATCTTGATTAATGATAACTTTGCTTATATTATCACATTATGCTTGAATTACTTTAGGTTTTTGTTGCCGATCAAGTTTTATGCTTTTAATTATTTATTTCCTGAAGGCAGTTTTCATAATTTAATTGAAATTGAAATTGTGAAAAATTTGAGAAAGTTTTGAATGTGTTTATTGATTTATCGAAGAATCTGGGAATAAAATTGAATGAACATTAGTACGTAGTACTTGTTTGTGTGTGATAACACTCAACCGTGTCTTCAGTGAGAGAGACATGAATCTGTGTTATTTCAGACATTTGTCATTGGATCTCTGTTCTGAACCCATTGTTTTGTTTCTTTTCAATCAATTTTTCACTTTTTCCTTCTTGGATTTCAGCAATGTAATATTCTTCATACTAGTGTCAAAAATCGAAATTACCACTCTTTCATTTTTCTATTTTTTCTTTTTTATTGTTGCTGTGTATCATGTTAGGTTTACACAATAGTTATATGGGGATGGACAATGATCACTGCACGTGGATCTACTTCTCTTTGCCCATTCCCCAAACAACAATAACACCATCAAGTTCAAACATCCACCTTCAATTAAATTATTAAAATAATATAAAACATTACTCCTGTCCTATATAATACATCAATACAAACAAAATACATAATTAATTGGCTTTAGCTCTATTGAATATAATATTCTGTTTGCAAATTTGGAAGGGGAAATTTATATATGGTAACTATTATCTTTAAGGAAAAAGTTACACATTGATTAAATTGCTTGCAACTTAATTAGTTTGGTGTTATAGGAAAGATTAGTTAGTTAAATTTTGTTTGGGCCTGCAATGCAAGTTATTGTATCACTTTCATTGAATTCCCTTTCATGAAAATGAGTTGAGAGAGAGAAGAAGAAATTGGACAGAGTGTGTTTGTGTGGAGTGAACCTATTGCCAGCCCACAAGACCATGGCATTCTCGTGAGAGAGACAAAAGGGGAAAAATTAAAGCCTATGCATTTCCTCTTTCTTATCTTATATACCCTCTATTATTCCATTTTATTTTTCACTATCCCTAATTTCCAAGGGGACCCCCCTTAAACCAGCAAATCAACTTTTTTTTATTAATCTTGAATTAACCATAAACCAAGTTTTAATGATTAAAAACGTTAAATGTACGTTGAGACAGTTTCCGCGAGTTTTTCTCATCAATTACACCAGATGTTGTTTTCCCTCTCCATATTCTTCTTGCCGTGTCTTGATCTTGTTGGATTCGGGTTTTTTTTCATGAAAAAAACATACCCACTTGTGTTAATTATCTGCGATTCTCAAATTCATTCTCCAACAGATCTGAGTCTCTGTAAAGATGTGCGCTTTTTTATTTTTCTCTTTTTGAATTGGTTTATTCTTTCTTTGTGTTTCTTCTCTTTACCAGTCTGTAGTATCTTACTTTATTTTCATTTGTGACAGATTTATTGCAGAGAAAAGGATCTTCTTTCTGGATAATCTTCGCTGTTCATTTATTCCATTGGATTTGGAGTGCCAAAGTTGCTTGCTATATTTGGTTTAGTTTAATGAAAACTTCCATCAATGTGGTCTGATTGGGTTAGAGTGGATGGATGTATGTGAATCAGAGCAAGCATTACGGAAACATAGAACTGGGGAGACCCCGAGACGCCCTCTGGTCCTGGCTGAAAAGAATAATGCAATCCCCACCAGGCGCTCTGGAACTAGGGAAGTTAGTTCAAGGTATAAGTCACCTACTCCGGCAGCAGCTTCTGGTCCTCAACGATGCCCGTCTCCATCTGGTCCTCGTCGATGCCCGTCTCCATCTGGTCCTCGTCGATGCCCATCTCCAATCAGCTTCACAAGAACAACTGCAGCGTCCAAATTGTTACCCAAGAGAGCTCTATCTGCTGAGAGGAAGCGGCCTACAACCCCTACTTCCCCACCAAGTCCTTCTACACCAGCTCAGGATGATGTGCATTTATCCAGAAGGGCAGCCAGTAGCCGTATGCAAGAGAGTCTATGGCCTTCCACAATGCGAAGTTTGAGTGTTTCTTTTCAATCAGATACCATTTCGATACCTGTGAGCAAGAAAGAGAGGTCTGTTACTAGTGCTTCTGATCGTACTCTACGGCCAACTTCAAACGTGGCACATAAGCAGGTTGAAACACCAAATACACGAAAGCCCACTCCAGAGAGAAGGAGGAGTCCTCTTAAAGGGAAGAATGCCTCTGATCAGTCTGAGAATTCGAAACCAGTTGATGGTTTGCATTCTCGATTGATAGATCAGCATCGGTGGCCAAGTAGAATAGGTGGGAAGGTATCTTCTAATTCCTTAAATAGAAGTGTTGATCATTCAGATAAGATAACCAGAACGTTGAACAGTTCTGTTCCAGGAAGTGGTGTATCTTCACTTAGAAGATTTTCGTTACCAGGTGATGCAAGCAGGCCCTTGCAAAAAACATCTACTGATGTTGCAAGGCTATTGTCACTTGTTGAAAATGGTAGAATAGGAAGCGAGGTGAAAGCATTTGATGACAGCTTCCAGGTATTAAGACCTCACAAATCTGTTCCTGCCACTACATCAGGTAAAACAGGATTAGCATTTGCTGGAGTCAGATCTCAGTCCTTGTCAACTCCAGGGTCACGTCCTGCCTCACCAAGTAGGACCACAACGCTATCCTCTTCTAGTTCAAGAGGCGTCAGTCCATCTCGGTCAAGGCCAGCAACTCCTCCCGGAGGGGTTAGTCCAAGTCGAATAAGGGCAACCAATTCATCCAACCAATCCAATAATTCAATATCAGTGCTTAGCTTTATTGCCGATTTTAAAAAAGGGAAAAAGGGTGCAGCGTACGTTGAAGATGCTCACCAATTAAGGCTCATGTATAACAGATACTTGCAATGGAGATTTGCCAATGCGAGAGCAGAGGACGCGTTTTATGTTAAAAATGCAATTGTGGAGGTATGGCTTGCTATCTTAGACAATCCTGCAAACTCTTCTTTGCGGACTTCCTCTATTACATAAATAAATTGCATATTTGGAATCATTTACCTGCATCAATTTACAAGTACTTGTTCAATGATGCAGAAAACTTTGTATAATGTATGGAGCACTACTTTGTCTATGTGGGAGTCGATAACTAGAAAGAGAATCTATCTCCAACAGCTGCAGCTTGAGCTGAAGCTAAACTCTATTTTGAATGATCAAGTAATGCTTTTCTCTTGACTGAAATATTCCTATCATATTTTATTATTATAGTATCAGTTCAAAAAAATCTTTGTTACCGAAGTACAGTCCGTTCACGTGTTTTTATTCGTTTGAGTACTTTAGTTTCAGACAATTATTGTGAAGTTTATAAGTGACACACATGCACTTACCAAGAGATTGCCCTTGTTTTATCGAAAAATCGTGTTTATGTTAGTATCTGATAATATGTTATTCATGTTTCATGTTAATGGTTGAAATAAGTATCTGTTATACAATATACATAAGTCTTAATTGGTGAAAGTCCAACAGATACTTGCAATTAAGATACTTTTATATGGACAAGAAAAATAGAAAGGTTATCATTCTGCTTGTTGAAAGTAAAACATTGGAAGAATGGGTACTGTGGTATGCTAAGAGAATCTGATATAGTTTGGAGGTTGGTTACATTTTGATCTGGATTACAGATTTAAAAAAACATTTTGATCAAGAAAGATACTGATATTATATGAAATCTTATGCAACATTGATTATCTAATATGATATCAATTATTGTATGTGATGCTAGTTTCTTTCCTTAGATAATTTTTCAACTTTCAATGATAGTAATAGATTTTTTGTGGTCAATGAACTAGATGGCCTACCTTGATGACTGGGCTGCTCTTGAAAGCAATCATGTTGATGCTCTATCTGGGGCTGTAGAAGATTTAGAGGCAAACACGCTTCGTCTTCCACTCACTGGAGGGGCAAAGGTATGCATGGTTTTGTGCTTTTTGGTTTGTTACAACTTACCTACGAAGTGACACTAGCATCAATTATTGTATGTTTACACTCCTACAGGCAGATATTGAGCCCTTGAAGGTTGCTATTTGTTCAGCTGTTGATGTCATGCAAGCTATGGGATCTGCAATCCGCCCTTTGTTCTCACGGGTGAGTTAACTGTCTCAAGAGTTCTACTGCTGTGATTCACATAATCTCCTAGCGCGAGTTCTATCCTGCTATTTATGAAGTCAACACATTTAATGCAAAACCTCTTTTTGCTGGTTGTATGTGTTAGGATATAGATTTAAGGGGAATTAGTGTAGTTAAGAGTGTTAGCACAATTAGTTAGTTGGTTAGTTTGTTAGAGCGGGGTATCTTTGAATCATTGTAAAATTTGTGAATAAAGTAGTGACTCTATTGTGAAGTGGAAACCCTTGGAGGAGATATTCTCTCTTATTCTTTTTTATCCTTTCTCAGTCTTTCAATATAATTATTCCTTTGTTTATTCAATTCTGTCCAGTTTTGGGAAATCTTTTTTATACCAAAAGAAAGGTTCCTAAAAATATGTTTTTCTTCCTTTTGATTTTTCAAATTAGTAGAACTGAAGTCTTGGGCATTAAAGGGTTAGTATATTTTATGCATCGCTCATCAAATTTTATATTCTACGAGAGGCTGACCTAATTTAATACTGTGTCTGACAGGTTGAGGGCATGAATAACTTAATTTCTGAAGTTGCTATTGTATCAGCACAGGAGAAAGCCATGCTTGATGAATGTGAAGCGCTACTGGCTTTTTCAACGTCCATGCAGGTAAAAATCATAATATATAGTTTATGAACTTAGATTATGCAGATATAATTTTTCGATTTTATGATGCTAAGGACGGGCATAAATTAGTGGAGAATACATTCCACTCACACTTATCAAATTTTGCATTAAGTTTGATTTTCTTGTAATACTTGATTAGTGAATCATACTAGAGCTTCAGTCTAGATCTTAAGAACCTGGGTTGGTTGTAGTTCCTACTTTGCTATTACTTTTACTATATACTCCCTCATTTTTCACTGAAATACTAGAAATGAATTAGTTGTTGAGGAAAGTTGAACATGTCATAATGTGAAAATGCTTCAATGGTCAAATGCTTATTTCTTGTCTATTCTGGCATTTAAGTGTAGTTTTATAACTCTTTTCACTCCTGCCATTTAATATCTGATAACTGTTACACATAATTAAACTGTTCAATAAAACTTGATAATGAATGGGTGGAGGTGTAAGTGCAAAAAATGTGATCAATTAGAGACTTGTGTGTATTTATCGACGGAAATATGCACCTTATGTCTATGTATAGTAATCAACCAATATATGTGGCATACACAGTTATCCACCACACCTCATGGTTTGCCAGTAGTATAACTGCTGCAACTATATTATCTATAGATGTGTGATGGTCACGATGCCACAAATATAATATATTCATCAAGGCTATAGTTACTTATTCCATGCTTCCATCTGAATGAAGAAGTGAACAAGCCAAATGTACATAGTTCTTCTTTTCATTTCATGAAAGGAAGAGGCGTCCTTTCAACACTAAGGTCTAGGGCCTTTATCAGTCCCTTACAAAAGGACAGTTTGAAAGAAACGAAGCGTATATGAACTGGTTTTTCAATTTATGGCTTAGACCGAGAGGAATGAAATGCAACGTGCTTTATCATTGTTCTTGTATTAGTTTCTAATTATATGCTTTTTTTGACGATATCAGGTTGAGGAATATAGCCTTCGGACGCATCTGATGCAATTCAAGCAAGCTTTGGAGGTAAAAAAGTAACCAATCGCATAGTGCGATTGTTTATGCATCCAAAAGTCTTTCAACGCACATCCATATAGAAGCTACAATGTGTAGCTTCATCCTTATCACGCGTCTACAATGCTTCTACTATGGTTCCAGACACCATCTCAGAAATTTAGACACACATGAGTCTGACCTGCTACCAAGCTAACAGGAAATAGTCTCTTGCGGCTGCACCCAAAGTGGTAGTATTAGTATGTAAATTTTTTAAATAGGTTTTTTTTTGGTTCCCCTCTTCCCTCAAATATGTTGGAAATTATATTGTTCAACCATTATCTTTTTCTTTCTAGTTAACACTGGTGGCCCGAGCTTTCCACTTGTAATTTTGTATCAGGCAAATGAAAAGAAAATGCAAAGTAAAAGAGCAAAATAGTCTATATTTACATTTATCTCGCCAAGTATGACAAAGAGATTTTGAACATAATGTGGCCTATATCAAATGTGTACAGATCCTCTTCATTTCTCAAAAGCAATGGAAATGTCCATTACTAAAATTGAGATGTAAATGCATGATATATGTCACCACTAAGTTGGGATCCTCTTCATTTCTCAAAAAATATTGAAGACTCAGTTTTAAGAGATGTAGATAAACAAACAAACAAAAAAGTAAATAATGGGTCCCACCACCAAATCTTAAAATTTTAGTAATGGATATCCCCCCTTTTTTTTTTTAAAAATAAAGGGATCCCTATTCATATCAACCCGGTTTTGCATGATTAGGTGGTGCCTAGAGTCCCTTAACTATATGCTGATCTAGAGTTTGATATTTGATTCATATTATGAAAATTTATCATGCATGAGAAATAATCCACTCCAAAAGAATCAAGTGAAGTGAAGAGAAAATAAAAGAGTAATTTTTTTTTTTAAAATGTCAAAAAACTGAATAGATGTTTAATGTTAAAGTTGGTGGGTTAAAAATTCACTATTCTCGAAACTATGATATATTTGATTACATGATTTATGGTGATGTTCATGATACATTTATATGTATTTATAGGTAAAGTTAGATTTAAATTCGGAATCAATAAGAAGAAAATGTTTGTAAATATAGACATGTTAACGTGATAATGTAAACACGAAGAATGCTGACAATACTCATTTTTTAACACTCTCTCTAGCATCCACAACGATTTAAACAAATAAGAACTAAGTATTAGAGAAAGTGTTGAAAAGATAAAGTTACTGGAATTACTCATGTAAAGACACTTTTTATTGAAGTTTATGAAAAACGATTAACATATAAATATTTAATGTTCCTTCCACCTACACAATTCGTTTTCAGAACTTACAAAAAAACACAAACTTTTGTTGTGTCCCGCGAAAGCATAAATGAAAAATTAGTTCAATGATTCTCAGCAATAGCAGTGGCAAACTCAGCCGCAACACACTATTTTCCCTAATCAACAAAGCTTCCACCTTTCCTCATCTTGCTCAAACCCACGCTCAACTCATTCTCAATGGCTACCATTTCGACCTCGCCACCATCACCAAACTCACTCAAAAACTCTTCGACTTCTCCGCCACGCGCCACGCACGCGCCCTCTTCTTCTCTGTTCCCAAACCCGACATCTTCCTCTTCAATGTCCTCGTTCGTGGCTTCTCCCTCAACGATTCACCTTCTTCTTCTATTTCTCTATACACTTATTTGCGTCGAAATACCAATCTTGCCCCTGATAACTTCACCTACGCTTTCGCTGTTGCAGCTTGTTCTAATGATAAGCATTTGATGCTTCTGCATGCTCATTCTATTATTGATGGGTATGGTTCTAATGTGTTTGTTGGTTCTGCTCTTGTTGACTTGTACTGCAAGTTTTCGAGAGTTGTGTATGCAAGGAAGGTGTTTGATGGAATGCACGAGAGAGATACTGTTTTGTGGAATACTATGATTAATGGGTTGGTTAAGAATTGTTGTTTTGATGATTCTATTCAGCTCTTTAGAGATATGGTTGCAGATGGGGTGAGGGTGGATTCGTCAACTGTGACGGCTGTGCTACCTGCTGCTGCTGAGTTGCAAGAGTTGAAAGTTGGGATGGGGATTCAGTGTTTGGCTTTGAAAATTGGGTTTGGTTTTTGTGATTATGTGTTGACTGGTTTGATTTCGTTGTATTCTAAATGTGGGGATGTAAACATGGCGAGGTTGTTGTTTAGGAGGATTAATAGGCCGGACTTGATAGCTTACAATGCCATGATTTCTGGGTTTACTGTCAATAGTGAGACTGAATGTTCTGTGAAGCTTTTCAGAGAGCTGCTTTTTTCTGGTGAGAGAGTCACTTCAAGTACAATTGTTGGTTTGATTCCACTGCATTCTCCATTTGGTCATCTACATTTGGCTTGCTCTATTCATGGGTTTTGTGTGAAATCCGGTATTATTTTGAATCCGACCGTCTCAACTGCACTCACTGCTATATACAACAAACTTAACGAAATAGATTTGGCTCGCCATCTGTTTGATGAATCGCCAGAGAAAACCGTGGTGGCTTGGAATGCTATGATTTCGGGTTACACGCAAAATGGTTCGACAGAGACGGCTATCTCTCTTTTTAAGGAAATGATGAAGACTGAATTCACTCCAAATGCAGTTACCATCACGACCATCCTTTCAGCTTGTGCTCAACTAGGATCTCTAAGTTTTGGGAAATGGGTCCATCAGTTGATTAAAAGCAAAAATCTTGAGCCAAACATTTATGTCTCGACAGCTCTAGTTGACATGTACGCCAAGTGTGGGAACATTTCGGAGGCTTGGCAATTATTTGACTCGATGAGTGAAAAGAATACTGTAACTTGGAATACTATGATTTTTGGTTATGGGCTCCATGGATACGGGCATGAAGCACTTAAGCTTTATAATGAGATGTTACATTTAGGGTATAATCCATCTGCAGTCACTTTTCTTTCAGTCCTGTATGCTTGCAGCCATGCTGGCTTAGTAGGAGAAGGAGAGGAAATTTTTCATAATATGGTCAATAAATACAGGATTGAGCCCTTAATCGAGCACTATGCATGCATGGTGGACATTCTAGGACGATCTGGACAGTTAGAAAAAGCCTTAGAATTTATAAAGAAAATGCCTGTTGAGCCGGGTCCTGCTGTCTGGGGTACATTGCTTGGTGCCTGCATGATTCACAAAGACACGGACATAGCCCGCTTGGCTTCAGAAAGGCTATTTGAACTCGATCCAGGTAGCGTGGGATACTATGTCTTACTTTCTAATATATACTCTGTGGAGAGAAACTTCCCAAAGGCTGCTTCAATACGACAAGTTGTTAAGAAAAGAAAACTGGCAAAGAGTCCAGGGTGCACTCTAATTGAGGTTAATGGGACCCCCCATGTCTTTGTATCTGGTGATCGTTCTCATTCTCAAGCAACCGATATTTATGCAAAGCTGGAGAAGTTAACGGGCAAGATGAGGGAGATGGGGTATCAGGCAGAAACAGTCCCTGCTTTACATGACGTGGAAGAAGAGGAAAAAGAACTCGCGGTGAATGTTCATAGTGAGAAGTTAGCCATAGCTTTTGGCCTTATCACCACTGAACCTGGTACCGAGATCAGGATCATCAAGAATCTTCGGGTTTGTTTAGATTGCCACACTGCAACTAAGTTTATATCGAAGATCACTGAAAGAGTGATAGTGGTTAGGGATGCTAACAGATTCCACCATTTCGAAGATGGGATCTGTTCTTGTGGCGATTATTGGTGAAGCCGAACTAATATTTTTTCACCATTAAAGTTATATGGAGCAGAAGCATTATCTAATCTTTTGCTTTCATATATTTATTTTACAATTTTGATATGGAGTCTGAACCCTCATGTGAACCTCCACTTGAGAAGTACAACATTTCACAGCACCGGTCTGACTAAAGGAAGTTTCATCCATGGTTTACCTCACTGTGTCCATGGATGATCACAAGCTTGGACTTATATTTGTACTAAACATATGTTCAAACTGGGACAGGGTAGAGTGTGTACGTTCAAGAAAGTACCATAACTGCAGAAACATCTTTCAGAAAGGGGTATTTTCTTCTAGGGAGGCTGTTGGTGAACGCACTTGGGGTGGAAGAATAGGCATCTTACATTTCATTTTAACAACATGTATACAACAACTGTGGAAACTGGACGTTCTTCCTGATATACTTGACGTTTTAAACACATTTATTACGTTTTTTTGCTCAAATTCAGATTTATGATCCATCTTGCTGCCAAGTATGATCTATCATTTTCAGGATACTGAGATAATTTCTTGATGATTTTTCAATGTGCTCTTGTTTGTTGGCTTTTAACAGTGAAAAAGAAAAGGGTAAAATGCATTTTTGGACTCCTACATTTGTTGATTCGACTTTACTCTCTGCATTTCTAAATATGAAAATATAGTCCCCCAATTTTGAAAATTTCAGAAATTTACTCCGCCACTGAATGTGACTTATTTTTGCCGATATGTCAAGTTGAATAATGGGCATGTAAGTCATTGAGTGGTGTGACAGTGCATATGTGGAATCTTCTTATTTGGTTTTCTTTATCATTAAAGTGTTATTTTAAAAAATAAAACATAAAATGAAAAAAAAAATCTTATAAAATCAATTTTTTCCAAAAAATGTGCATTGTGGCAATCACCAAGGACCTCATCATTCAATATGACACATCAGCAACAATAAGCGAAAAATCCGGTGGCGGCGAAAATTTAATAAATTTTAAAATTTGGGGACTATATTTTTGGATTTGGAAATGTGGGAAGCAAAATCATACATAAATCAGCAAAAACAAGGGGACCAAAAGTTTATTTAAGCAAATAAATGAATAAGGCTACCTGGTAATAGAAGGATAAAATTTCGGTGCCTTCTATTTTCGCTCTAAAAGACAAAAGTTACATCATAGTCTGGGTGGGTTAAGCAATCTTTTCGATGTTGACATTAGCAAGTTGAACAAACTCTACTTTGTCTGAATTTTCTATATGAACTTAACTTCCCTGTTTTACATATCCTGGCACATGAGGAAACAAAGGAAAGCTAGTTTAGTAGTTCAATTGTAAAAAACATTTCTATTTCCTTCCTCTTTTGTAATTTACAGGGCAACAAATCCAGAATCATAAATTATTGGAATCTCGAAGACACTTCTTTTAGTAGCAAAAACCCAGACCATTAGCTATCAATAAGTTAGTCAAGTAAGTTCTATTTCTTGCCCTGCTTCTTAGTCCAGGTTTTAAGGATCATTTACTGTTATATATTCTTACTTTGTACTTATTCGTGGCAACCTACTAGTGCATAACTTGTAAAGATTGTAGAGGAAGAAACAGAAAACCTAGAAAATTCATATAGTCCTGCCAAATGCTACATCCGCAAATATGTTCTTAATTACATGAAATGTGTTAATGTTTATGTAATTAATCAATTTAACTCATGATGCAACCGACTTGATGCTTTCATGATTGTGAAGAACTAATTGAATGAAGATTCTGTTTCTTTTCTTGTTTGTTGCAATTTCTTCATTATACAATTTATACACATGACTTGGATTAGAGATACTGATTTAGATGCATTTGATAGAACATTATCGACACGTATTAATTTGCAACAATGTATAGGTAAACCTGTACTATTGGTATACTTTTCAATCCTTGTTATTTGAACCAAAACACAAGATATCCACTACATTTACAAAAATGTGAAAACTGCATTTGCACTTCCCAATTAATAATCCACTCTTTGCCCATTCATTCTTGTGCATCTAATCTTTGTTGATCCACACATCATACTTCTCAATCAAGAATTCACATAAAATGTTTATCAAAGAATACTGTAGGAAAACAAACCAGTCTTTTTAACAGTTGATTCCACATAGCTTGGTATCAGGTCCCTTAGTTTTTAGCACGAATGGGTCAATTCTTACCCATAACAAAGAGAAAATGGAAGCCAACAACACTGACCATATCACAACAATGGTGGGGGTGCGGTTTTGCCGACCCATCAAACCTTTAAGGAATGGATATAGATGGACAATCACCCAGAAGGAAAAGAAGAGTTTTCCAAATAGAGGTCCCCATGATTGGTAACCATTGTTTATGGCGTCTGAGATGCCAGCAACAACCCCAACAATATTGATTATTAAGATAGTCGTTGGAGGAATTAGGAGAGTGGTCCACTTGATGGCGTATAATTCTCCAAATTCCTCATCATCTGTTGCCTTGGATGTAACAGTGAAGTTGGTGTCAATTCCAGCAAGAACCTTCAGAAGCCCTTGTATGACAGCAAAGAGATGTGCTGATACACCACCAATGACCCAGAATTGCTCATTTCTCCACCATTCCTCAATGCTGACTCCACTCCATTTCAACTCAAGAATGCCCGTTGCCATGATTGAAGAGAAGAGAGCAACAAAGTACAAACTAGCAAAAGTGCTTATCTGAAGAATGAACAATTAAAAATTATTTTTGAGTAAAAAGGCTTGGTATGAATTCTCTGAGCATCCTTGAACAAGGATGCCTCACATTTCTTAGCTGTTATGGATTTAAAAGTTGAATTCCTACTACATACATAAAAAGATCGTGATCATTCTTGTGCTTTTGAAGGTAATATAATGAAATATTGTAATGTTTGTCAAAAAAATTATAATTTCAAAAGCTCGTCGTGTCTTAACTCATTTTCTAACAGGAAGATAAAAGAATAAAAATGTTACCGGTGGCATGATGAATTTGTCAGTGAGTAAGCAGACAGCTGGAAGAATACAGTAGGCAACTAGAGGTATGGAGGTGAAGGGGTAGACGGTTGTGTTTGCATAGGCAAATCGCTCCAGCCACTTCAGCTTCCCGTCCTTGTGGCCATACCATAAAGGGCAATGATGACTGAAGAAGATCTCAATGGAGCCAAGAGCCCAACGAAGCACCTGGTTGAGTCTATCTGACAAGTTGATAGGAGCAGTACCCTTGAATGCTACTCTCTTTGGCATACAGTAAATGGATCTCCAACCACGGCAATGCATCTTAAAGCCTGTTAGAATATCCTCTGTAATAGACCCATAAATCCAACCAAGCTGCAATTTGGAAAACAAAATAACGGATGAGGTGATTTTCTTAATGTAAACAACTATTGTAAAATATCAATGAGAGCCTAGGCTGCCAATGTTGGTGTTACCTCAATCCCCCATTCAGTTTTATCTTCATATCCGCAACTGATTACATGAATGGCTTCTTTAAGTTGGCTTGCTGGACTTGACGAAGGAGGTACACCACCCTCTTCCATCAAGACTGAAGTCACAAAAATTGATGACTGCCCAAATTTCTTCTCAAAATTCATCTGGGACATCAGTAACTCTTTGTCATCTTCCATTCCTATATGAACATGTGACAGGGATTAGAACAGGTGAACACGAAATCAATTTTTATAAGGATTTAGTGTCAAGATTGCTGACTATTTGTAAAATTAGAACCTCTTAGGCCTGCAGCTTCTCCATTTGCGTCGTTCATTGCATGCTTAACCTTCTTGCGCCTTCCAAAACATGGGCAGCAATCACAACTTACCATTTTTGGACGCTTGGGACCCTTAGGAGGATTATATCCATATAAAGCCTGCCTTCTAAATACACACCCTGTGCCGACATATACAGGACCCTGAATACCATCTAGACCCTTCATGTTAATCTGCCATAACAGAAAGAAGAGGAATTAGTAATATATATTAGCTTGCACTACTACAAAAACATCAATTGCTTCAAAGAAGATCATGGCGTGTTGATGTTGACTTTCTTGCAGTGACTTACATCAAAGAAAACTGTGTTCCTATTAGCATATCGATCATGCGCATCAATGCCATCGAATCTTTGAGGAAACTGGACATAGCAAACTTTCTTCCCTGTTTGAGGGTCCATCAAGAAGCACATGGCCTCACGGACAGCCTTGCTGTTATTGATATAATGATCACAATCCAAGTTCAGCATGAAAGGAGCATTTGTAAGCACTGCAGAGACCCGTACCTGGAAGTTACATAAATTATTAGATGAGTCAAGTAAGTGTGGTTCAGAAAGGCGAATGGACATCATAAAAATAACAAAAGCTGTTTGTTCAAGTAACTCTACCAGAGCATTCATGGCGCCGGCTTTCTTGTGGTGTTGAAATCCTGGCCTTTTTTCTCTAGATACATAAACAAGGCGAGGAAGCTGGTTTCCTTCACTATCATGACCTCCACTGTGACCAAGAAAGACTTGAATCATACCAGGATGATCCTTGGTATTGTTTCCTGGCCATGGGGTCCCATCCTGCATAATCCACCCTCCTGCAGGAACCTTCTGAGCTTTTGCCACAAGTGCATTAATCCTAACCTTAAACTCTTCATATTCTCTCTGCCATGCATCCAATTAATAGTCAGTGAGTAAGCTTTAAACTGATTTCAGAACTTCATATTTTTTTAACAATTCTAATAGATTAATACAAACCTTCATGGACCGACGTTCTTTGACAAAAGTTGGCTGCACCTTGTCCTTTAGATAGTCAATTTTCTCAGAGAAGTACATCTCTGGTGCACGAGGTTCTATCAAAAATTTCTTACAAAATGGTACCCACTTCCTAGCAAACTCTGCCGTTTCCGAAAGGGCTTCAAATGTACACATTGAAGCTCCGTCATCAGAAATGTAGCATGATATCTTATCAATGGGGTAGTCCATTGCCAAGATTGAAAGAACTGTGTTGGCTGTATTCAGAGGAGGTTCCTTCAAGGGATCCACAGTACTAACAAACACATCTACAGGAGCAAGCATATTGGGTTCGCCTTCACGCTCATACCTGATAAACAACTTTCTTGTTCAGCGATATAAATATTTAAACATTGGTATTTCAACAATCAAGAGTGAAGGTCCCTTTACCTGAGTGAAAGACGGTCAAGGTATGTTTCTCTATCAATAGGATACCATTTGGGGAACTGATCAAGGATCCATGATATAGCAAACCAGATTTCACATATAATTGAAGTTAGCCATAGCCCCATTGCATCATGCACTGGGTTCATAAGTCTGTATCGGAGGAAGAAGCCAAGAATAACAAGCCGTGCCACGATCACCATCCTATATGGATTGATTTTGCTAGATGCTATTGGTACCTTCCTTGACAGTGGTTGTCTTGCTTCATCTGACCTGCATCGGTTCACATTGTATAGTAACTAACATTTATATCGATTATGATCTTTCAAATATTACTATCATTTCATTACAATTAAATTGTCAGGAAATGCTTTTAGTACTGAAAGGCATACATGTTTGCATCTAGATCTTCATCAGGTTCAGGTCCCAAATTTCCTTGCTGCAATTTCCAGTCATCCATTCTATCATATGATCCATCTTCTCTCCTTTCATCCCACCCTGCACTTCCTGTTTTGATCACAACATGCCACATATTATAATCATATCCACCATGTTGTAGTAAGCTAAGAAAAGCATTTCAGGGTTGTATTTTAATCAGTGCCAAAAGAAAGGCCTATATAACTAGTAAAAGATTTGGACTTTAGCAAGAAATTAAACCAATTTCGGCATAATCCGTTTTGCAAATGAACTAAGAAAGTGATAAATCTATTTTTTTTTTGAAAGAGGGCTGATGAATTATTTCAATCGTTGTCGCCAAAGTCTAAGAACACAAGCTATAAACTACATCTTACGAGGATCAGAAGCGGAATATGGATGCACTCTTTTATGAAGTGAAGATAACATCTGCTCTCCGTAACTATGAGATGATATTGGGAACTCACCACTCACCTGCATGCATGTAGCAAGCAAATTTAGTTGTATTGAATTACAAGTTCTATCGAGTTTAAGAAGGATTAGAAATGGTGCAATTCTTACATTCCGAGAGCGACCGCCAGCAATAACAGCTGGGAAGTGTGCATTCTCATCATCTTCAGGACCTCTTCCGTAGCTCATCTTCCCATGCAGCATGGCCTCAGCAGAATGATCGTGATTGTTCATTTTGTCTTCAATTTTGAATTCATGTTCAATATCGTCCACATCCTCCTCATCATCGTCTCCCTCAACCCGAGGGCTTCCTAAACATCATTGGTTATATGCATTTGAGTTAATCAACCAATTTAATACTACAAATATCTAAAACCGTATCATGTAAAGTTCATGTTTTAACAAGTTTAATGCATGCAAAAAAAAAAGGTTAAAAAAACTTGTTCAATATATAATTCTACCTTTGAGACGCTTGTATCTGGTCTTGCACTGAGGACAAAGTTGTCTCCCCTCCCTTCTTTCATACTCATAGCAAGGCCGGCACACCGGAAAACCACACTCGTTGCATGCCACAAACAAATCTCCATCCACAGTGAGTCCAACATCATCACCACATATCTCACACACTTGACCGTCCAAGTTCTTCAAAGGCTTGTGCTGCACCAAAACAACACAATAAAACTATTAACATATGAAAACAAACAAACAAACAAAGAAGCATCTCTAGCCACTCATTTGTGGTTATCAGTTTATTATTACCTCTTCATGGCCATGAATGACAACAAGCTCGTTCCGGTTGTGAGAACCAGCGACTAATCCGGCGCTGGCTTCCATATCTTGGTGGTGACAGGTGAAAATGGCACAATGAGATGGTGAGGTTGAGAACAAGTTAGTGTTTTATGTATGAAAATTTTGGTGCTTTGAAAGACTTAGGTGTCCTCACACCTAATGTGTCCACATAAGTGTTGCTGGTGTTGGTTGCAGGGTCCCCATTGCCTTGAAGCTAAGCTTTCTTCCTTTTTATTCAACCACCATCTCCTTCTATGCCATCTCCAACAACGACTAATTCCTTTTTTTGGTTTCTTCTATTTATTTTTCTATCTTTCAAAATTGTATTACTATAGGCGCAAAAAGAGACAAGGTTGGTTTTTGATAATTATTTTCCTTTTGCATAGTTATTTTATGGTTGTTAACACATCAAAATAAATATTGCAAGCTAGCGAAACAAGTAAGCAATGGAGTGTCAGAGTGCCAAACCAAACGTATTGATTACATGACTATTAACGTGAAAGGGAATAATTTTTGTACCAGATATATATCAAAATGTCACCATACATTGAAGTAATATTTTTTTTTTTAAGAAAAACACCTTATCAAAAAATCATAATTAAAAAGTACGATAAATTTTATAAAAATTATTTGAACATTATTTTGATGTTTTCATTTTATTTTTTGTGTGTGTGAAGTGAGTGTCATTTGCATGCAACTAGACTATTCACTTGAGGCGAGTAAAACTACATCCACTAGTAAAACTTTCCCTCAACTAATTTAACAATGTTGCATTCTCGGAGTTAGATTTGAACCAAAAACCTTAGTTTTTATTGGCTATGTTCGTATGTTAGAATTAATTTCATATTGTACAAAAAATAGTCATATTAATCCGATACAAGACATGCTCTTCATATTTAATTGCATAAACCAAATTATTAGGGGAGTAAAAATTAAGAATACAAAATTAATGTAAAATATATTAGATTGACATATTGTATTCAAGTAAAAATTTATCTGAATAAGGATGAAGTTTTATTTTATTGTTAGTAAATATTAGGCATTGGCTTTTGGTTGGTTTAATTAACTGAAAAATCTAATTAATCCAAATAAATTAAATAAAGGAAAGAGTCAACTTAAGTATTGCTAAATTTGAAGGTGAAACAAAAAAAAAAACAATCGAACACTCAAACCCTTGTCTTCCTAGGAGTAAGTATTATGTTAGAAGTAGAACTGAAATGAAACCTTAACACTCAAAATCAATTACGTCAATCATTAGAAATAGGTTTAAATGTGTGTTTGGTCCCTGCACTTTTATCCAATTTTGGCATTGGTCCCTGCACTTTTTTTTGTTTGGTATTGGTCCCTGCAGTTTGTAAAACTTTTGGTTTTAGTCATTCCATTAAGTATCTGTTAAAAAATAACCAAAACTAACGGTGTGCCACGTGGCACACCAAAAGACAAAATTTTAATTGAAATAAATAAATTAAAATAATTAATTCTTAATTAGTTTTTTATAAAATTAATAATTAATTATTTTAATTTATTTATTTATTTATTTTAATTTTACAAAAAAACTAATTAAAAATTAATTATTTTAATTTTATAAAAAACGAATTTAAAATTAATTATTTTAATTTATTTATCTATTTATTTTAATTTTATAAAAAACTAAATAATAATTAATTATTTTAATTTATTTATTTATTTTAATTTTATAAAAACTAATTAAAAATTAATTATTTTAATTTATTTATTTCAATTATAGAATTTTGCCTTTTAGTGTGCCACGTGGCGTGCCATGATTGGTCCATGTGGCACACCGTTAGTTTTGGTTTTTTTTTTAACAGAACTAAAACCAAAAGTTTTACAAACTGCAGGGATCAAGGCCAAACAAAAAAAAGTGCATGGACCGATGACAAAATTGGATAAAAGTGCAGGGACCAAACACACATTTAAACCTTAAAAATAATATGTGGAAGCGTATTTGAATCTACCATAATCAAATTGAAATGTGATATGGCCTTCTAAATCAAACATACTCTCTTAAGAGAACCTATAAGAATTAAGTTATGTTAGAGACTCATGATAATCTTATAAGATCACTTTATATTGGGTCTAATACAGTACATAATACATAATTATTTGAGGAATGTTAGCAACACACATTCTAACACACACTTTCCAACACACTCTCTTTGATTGGTTAAAATTCACATGGGTCCCATATAAATCTGGTGGATCCCATGTGAATTTTAACCAATCAAAGAGAATGTGTTGAAAAATGTGTGTTGCTTGTATTTCTCTAATTATTTACATATAAAAGCAATGTTGGTTGTCTCATAAGTCTTAACTCAACTAATAAAAAAGTCAAAATTGTTAGGTCAGACGTCATGATTGGGGTTTGAACCCCAACGCCTCCGCTTTGTGTGTATTTTTGGATTCAAACTCTTTTTCTTCAAGAATATATATAACTATGATGACTATAGGGATAGTCAAGTCGCCGAGCTCTCGAAAATAGAGTCATAATTTTTTCAAGAGCCCAAAAATAAAGTCTTAAACATTAAGTCATCGAGCTGGATGAGATTTTAGGTTCTAGGGATTTTATTTAACTTCTTTTTTTTAATAATGAAATGAAATATTAGTTCTTTTATGATTATACTTTATAAGAAATCAAATCATTGCATTCCATGAAAATTCACGAGAAAATATGATTTTATAAAAATAAAAAAAATGATTGGATTTATATATATAAAAAAATTATAAAAAATCTCGGTGCATATTTTATTTAATCTTGTTAGCTTTATATTTTTTTTATAAAGTATTTCATTAATCTATGTGCATCAAACTTTGAGTTGGGATTCTTTGATAATATAACTAGTTATGCATTTTTGTATGATATAAACTATTGATTTATAGATTAATAACTGATATTATTCGCTTTAAACTCCAAATAGACATATCACTTTAAAAAGGTCGGACCTTGAATACGACTTCACTTAATGTGCTCTCATTCTCAATACACTAATTGTTTCTTCTACGTAATACATCTGATCTTTAGTTATTTTTGCTTTCCTCTCTAGAACTATTTCAATATTAAGTCAACCACATAAATGTTGCATAATGCTTCAGAGTTGTTTACTTATCTACTAACGTTTTCTATTAGAAATTAAATGAATATACTGAGAAGAGGCAAGAATTTAATCAGAAAAAGATGCACATTTGTAACCAGTGAAAAGGTTTATCTACCAAAAGGATATACTAGAATATCTAAACAAGGTGCGTGTATAACATGTTGCTTTCAGTACTACGTTCTGTTTACTTGTGCGTGTAGAAAAAAAACATTTGACATGTTAGCATTCTTCAAACGTAAGCACTTCAAAACTAAGCTACCTTCAAGTCGTTAGGTATGTACGTTGCAGCATCTACATCTTGAGCTGAAATAACAAGTTTGAGTCAATATTATACATAAGCTGCACTCATAGACTGGTACTGAGTCATCATCAACTATATCACCCCGGCTGGCATATTTCCCAAGAGAGGGATTTCTTACTAGTGTTTGTTGGGTCAAGGTATGGTGTATATGACCAGTCATCAATTTAGTATTTCGTTGGATTGGAATGTGATTCAACTTCAAAAAATATAACCATCATCAATTATTGAAGCTCTGTCGAAATGGGGCTAATGGATACAGATTCTATGGAGTTCCAAAAATACATGCATCAATACAGTTTTGAATATACGAATGATTTTTTAAATTTAGTTGATTCATAGTTTTATCATTAAAAAATGAAATAAAATTTGAAGGTTGAGATTCATTGCAACTCAAGCAACTGCATAAGATTATCATCCTGGGTGATCGATCAGCCTTGTGCTGTTGTTCTTGTATGAATACATTATTGAAGAGAGCCGTTAATGGGATATCCCTTCAGGCTTAAGCGTTCCAATAGACAAGGCTGCCTCTATAATTAAACTTCTAGTGAACTATATACTATTATCACATGAATTATATGCATGCTATACATACAAAACAAAATTCCACAACAGAGCAATATCAGTTACAAGGCATTCCTTCTACAACTAGAATCCCGTATGGAAGTTTTCAACTATGCTTCGACACTGACCGAGACTTCATCTTCTGCAGCTTTCTTTGGTGTTTCTTGAGGTTTCTGCACTTCAGTTTTATTTGGAATCTCAGTTTTATTTGGAATCAAAGTTATGAAGATGTTTTTGTCACGGAAGTTTTTAGCCTCCTCTGTTGCAAGCTGCACATGATCCGTGTGGTTTAGATATAAAATTCACTTAGGCAATAATTTTTTTCTCCAGTGATAATAAAATAAGATATCAGCAGAGTGGCTGCAAAATGAATATGCTAAACGTAAATGATTTAAATAGAAAAAGAGACATTAAATAATGTGATGATTAAGAGAGTATCTGTAAAGCACGTCAATGAATAAATTAAATTGCTAGTACTACATAATAGGACCTTCTTTTTTGGTACAAATGCTTAAGAAATATGATATCACTCAACCAGAACATAGCAAAGCGGCATCCCATACCTTCCCAACATCGTTCTGAAAACGTCTAATAAGCTCAATAGCATTATTCCTGAATTCTTTTTCACGACCTTTAAGGTTTACTATGACCTTAACCTGCAGCAATTGATCCAAAAGATCTGAATACACTTGAATATAACATATTTAATTTGTATGTATAGTGTGCAATATCAAAAGAATTAATGTAACCTTGTCACCATCATTCAAAAATTTCCGTGCAGCTTTCAAACGTACAGAATAATCATGTTGATCTATGTTGTATCTGTTAAAATAACCAAAACAATAAACAAAATCACATTCTAGCAAAAATAATTGAGTATAACTACAACTCAAAACTAACGCTGGTTCTTAAAAAGTAAACTCTGGAACTGGTCAAATTGAATCCATGTTATCAAACGAAAAATAACCCAAGACAAGGTTTATGCTTTAAAATGATACTGTTCTGTCAATTGTATTTATCTTTATACTGTGATGCATCACATTAAGCCTCCCATGTTTATCTTTAAGCAGCAAGACCAAACAAACTGCTCTAAATGCACCTTGTCCTAATTGATTGCACATTCATTAAAAAGAAACAAGATATAAATGATGAAAGGCCCGACATTTGCCACTTTCTATGTTTATCTTTGAGCAGTAGGATTAAACAAACTCCTCTTGGTGTGTCATAGGATTAAACAAACTTCTCTTTGAGCAAGTTGTGAACAATAAACTGCACAACAGATGCAGCTTATTTCTTCTAGTTTCTCGAGCAATGAAAAAAATTAACAAGTAAAGATAGGTATAATGCCTTCCAAGAGAACATAGAGTAAACCCCATAAGAATGTACGGCAATAACAAAAATGTATTTGTTCACATTTCTAACCCTTATAAAAATATGGAAAATGTTAACTAGTGCCCCGGGGGCACTAGTTAAGGATCTTAAATTGTAACTTTTTATAAAAGTTTGTGTAATCAATGCATTGGAAATCGAAAACTTTCACATTTTTAAAGAATAATTACTTCATTTAGAATGCTTAAAGAGTGCCCCAGGGGCACTCGTTAACAAGACCCTAAAAATATTGATGATTAAATTGATCCATAACCAAGAATGGGTCAAATCTGATTAGGAACCAAATTTCTGCTTTATTTTCTATGAAACATAAGTAAGAAAGGATGATCTAGGCTCCTTTAGGACATTACCCCATTTTGAGCTCCTTCAAATCCATCCGACTAGCTACATTTAAAAGATCATTTGATCAGCAATTTATATTTTGACTGAGTTCTGTAAAATTGTAAATGATATAAAGGAAAATGTCGAAGTCCAAAAAATACAATGCTTACCAGCACTTTTCTTCTGCTGATCTCTTTTCTTTTTCTGCAGTTCATATCTATATTTACTGTAAAAGAAGAAAAATATAAGGAACACTAACTTTTAAGGTTCATGAGTATGTAAGTATGCAGTGAGCAAGCAGAAAGGAAGTATAACTAAACACTGCCCCGCCAGGAGATTCTTCTGATTGTGTTAAGTGAAAGTCAAAGGCAAAATGTCTTTCATGAAACAGCGTGTTTGGATTAATCTCTATGTTGATTCTACATTATTGATAGCTTGTTTTCTTCACAATAGCCCCACCCCAAAAAAAACAAAGTTGGAGTGAATCTTAATGACAAAATCACCTACCATCCAAATTAATAATATTCAAGACAAATTAGAAGCACAACATTTCACATAATGCAAATGATGCATTTGTTTTTCCTTGGGAAACAATGATGCATTTGTTTTATTGTAAGAGCAAGAGAAAAAATATAGGAAATGTTGTGTAGAAGATGATACTGTAAATTGGATGGCTCTATAAATAGAGCTAGAGTCTAAAAGAGAATCAGATACACTGTACATCCTTATTCTTAGCCATAAATAACAACTTCAAAAAAATTCACAAGAACAACATCTTAATCTTAAAAAACGGTAACGCAGATCCTAAAACTGATAATAATAATAATAATAATAATAATAATAGTAAAAATAACGAAGACCTAAAAAGTAAAAACTGAGCAATCCATTTCACACTGCAGATATTTAGACATGATTTCAACCAATATTCCCCACCTTTACTACCACTCCCCTGTTACATTGAAATTGGAACACCTGGTAGTTGCATAAGGGTAGAAGAAAGAAACACTATACACCAAATATGAATACTTGTCTATCGTCCTATAACCTACTTGCGTCTACTTAATGATTGGCATCCACAAGTGAATGTTAGAAATAGATATATCACATCCTTACATGACCACTTTATACCGATGTTATGAAAATTGGACCAGCTGGTTTGAACCAAAAAACTAACAAACCAAAACATATAATATAATCATTTTATATTAGTTTAAAATTTAATTTGTCTGTATCTTCAATATTGTTATATTAATTTATTGCTGAATGTATTATATAATCTCAAAAACATAAAATTAATTATGATTGGCTAGACAACGATACAACTAAAGTTGAACCACTGAACGGTTAATGATGTCTTAACCGGTTCAATGACTGAACCGATTTTTAAAGCATTACTTTGCAATGCCATCAACCACTAGTTTTTTTATACTATATTCAATTTCAAAAAAAAATATATATGCAAGGTGTGTGTGTGTGTGTGTGTGTGTGTGTGTGTGTGTGT
>Ga0228711_1003648_pt1 | contig 23954 bp, 7 predicted proteins | sample MedpolnodulmetaG_2_FD_177996 | JGI IMG/M metagenome (GOLD analysis project Ga0228711, IMG submission 177996) | Root nodule microbial communities from Medicago polymorpha collected in Santa Monica, California, United States - brown nodules | ecosystem: Host-associated > Plants > Roots > Nodule...
ATTAGAGCAATATCACGTGGAGAGAGAAAATTATAGAATCAGTCTCATTTATTTATATTATATATACATCGACATTGATACAAAAATTCATCTTAACTATAAATTACATTGTTCAAGTTTAAACCTTGACGTCATAGAATGCATATACATGTTAAGCAGAAATTTGGAAAATTTTTTATAAATTAGCAATTAGAAACAAATAAAAAATCAAGTCAATCCCACAATCTACCACCAAGCGATTAAACCTTCATGCTTTAAAAAAACCATATAAAATACATTTTTTTATGGGAGGGAGAGGAAGATGAAAATCAGTTTGTCAATATATAGGAAAAAATCATATATGAATTTAGAAAAATGAGTCATGATCCATTCTATGATTGGTTGATAGAAAAATCACAATCTATTGTGATTGGTTGATAGAAAACATTAAATGAGACGGAGAATGTGAAAATGTTATGTGTACTTATGATTTGACCAAGTAAATTGCATCAATTATGCCCTTAATTTAGTGATGTAATTAGTAGAACATTAAATAACAAAAACAATTTGAATAAAATTGAATAGGAAAACATGAAATGCACTAAATCAGAACAACGGTAAATGCACCTTAGAATTCTAGGATGACACGTGTACTATCAAAATAAAATAGGGGAAATGTTTATAACTAGTTTGGACACCCGTGCCAAGCACGGGCTAGAATTCATCGTATTTGAGAGAAATAATATTGTGATGTATTAAGTGTCAATTAAAGACGAAATTGAATAAAAGTGTGAAAGTCCATCAACAAATAAGTGAAAAAAATTCATATGCTTAAGCTTTAAAATTTTGGATGAAGACGTGAGATTATCATTTGTGTGGTTTCTCTTTCTTTAATGTGTTGATCCACACCAGTGTTGGCTTCCGCCAAAGGCCGAACGATGGTATTATACCCCGATTAAACATTGTGGGGTAGTGAGACTGGTCTTGGTGGTGGATCATTTACATAGAGAGTAGATGTTGAGAAATATATAAGTGAGATGACACATATACCTAATGTCTTAAGATTTTGGGGGAAGATGTGATATCAATCTCACTTGTGTGGTTGTTCTTAGCCTAATATGATGATACATTCCAATGTAGGCTCTCACGAAAGTTTCAACATTACGATGTTTGTTTGTCATTTGTTTATATTTTCATCTTAAATTTTAACTTTTGGATGTTGATCGCTTTCATGTAGTTTTTTATTCGGCCTTTAATATTTTAAATTCTACCAACTTTTTTTTTGGACAATATTCCTATACTTATGTTATTTGATGGGATGTGGCAATGAAAAAATATTGATGTGTTTTAATGAGTTTATAAAATTCATGCTTATCAGACATTTTAAATTGATGTGACACGTTTTATAAAATACATTTTTATAAAACACACTTATTAGTTTTTTCTCTTATCATTTCTCTCATGATCAAATTCGTTTTCCATCTTCTTTCTTTTTCTAATTTGTTTTCTCTCTTCTCGTGAAAGAAATGAACAAAAACATATTTTTCTAATTTGTTTTCTTTTTACTAACCCATATTTTCTACCATATTGTGTCTCTGGCCTTATTTGGTTATCTCACTAGATCATAGACACATAAAGTCTCACATTGACAGAGTGGTGTATGTTAATGTGTCATGTGTGAAACTACCATCAACCCACCTTTTTTACTATATTGTTTCATCGTCCCACCTTATTTGGCTATGTCACCAAATCACAGACACCGAGAGTCTCAAACTTAAAGGAGATATGTTAATGTGTCAATTGTGACTCACATTTCCACATTTGATCCAAGAGTAGGTGTTGAGAAATATGTAAGTAAAATGACCAATATACATAATGTTGCAATGTATTAGATGATGATTTGACGTCAATTTCATTTGTTTGGTTTCTCTTGGTCTAATGTGCAATCCAACTCATTGTGGGCTGTGATGATTACCTTCAGGATTACTATTATCTTTTTTATAATAAGAATAATAATACATAATAAAAAAGGGTGAAGATCTATTTTAGCCTATAAAAAAGTTGTGCTATCCGATTTAATCCCCCAAAAAATAACTTTATTCATTAATAGAAAAGTGATTGGAACTTTAGTCACAACAAAGACAAAAGTAATCGAACAGTTAGTTATGAAGTTGTGTAGAAAATGACCCCTTAGTGGGAAAATGATTAGTTGTTGTTGTTGAGTAATGAAATCATAATTATATCTTATAAAATTAATGTTACATTAATAATTAATAGTTTTCGGTCGAAATTGTTTGAACAAAATAGAGAGATTCCAATCGAAATGGATTTTTTTTTACATCACCAATGTAATATTATTTAAGCTATCAATATTTAAGATTTAAATTATAAAATAACAAAAAGCCAATACAATTATTGGCAAACAAATCTATTAAATCATATAGAAGCCTTAGACTGGGACACCTACCACCTACCCTAAATTTTTGTTAGCAAAAAACAAAATCATATACAAAAATTAATTTCACATGAGACAAATTAATTTCAACAATGTTAACTAATTTTATATTCACTTTTTAAAATAATTTTAATATTTCAAAATAACTTTAAAGCAAATTATAATTTTGAGAAATTAATAAAATTATATAAAATAGTACATTTTTAAATTTTTAAAGGAATACGAATAATTATGCTAAATTTTTTTACACTTATTCAACAATTTATTTTATTTTTATACCTCTCTTTTTACAAATCACCAACTTATCAATCTATCACTTCACTCTCTTTATTTCTTTCTCTCTCTAGTGGTTGGTTGAGATTTGAGTGTCCAATAAACATTTTTGTTTAATATATTGTGCAAGTGTAAATCAAAATGGAAAAATAATCAAGAGAAAGAGAAGGTAAAAAAATAAATGAAAATTGAACCCCCCAACATAGTCATATCTACAACATACATTTCTGTGTAAAAAAAAAAAAAGTGACTCGTCAATAAAGGTGCTTGTTGTGCGTTTTGAATTAGTTTTGAGGCAACAATTCATCGCTTTAAAGTTAAAATTACATGCAATTTAGATCGTTTTGTAGATTTTGTTTGATTTTCTGTTTTTTTTGAATCACATATGTGATTTTATTTTAAATTGATTTGGATTTGAGTACCCATGACTCGTCATTAGTGTGATTAGTTAGACATGTGCAACAATATTACTATTTATGCTAGCATCTTTAAAATCTTAGTGCAAACAAATATACTTTTAATCTATATATTAAACTGTAAATATAATTAGACACACAAATCTTTTTGATAGGTTAACAAATTAAATTAGTTTTATAACATATACAACTCTACAAATATTTGCAATGCCCCTAAAATTAAAAATTTGTGTAGTGTCAAACTTCGATTCTTGAAGTCTCGTACTCCTGTGATTGAATGAATCTATATAACTTGAAAAAAAATAGAAAAAAATATATAAAATTTAGTCAAAACCAAAGAATAATTGGTCAAATAACAACCAACATATATCACTCCTTGGCTAAAGAAGAAGAAAATTGAACAAAAAAGAGACAAATAGTTTTAAATCATCCCTCTTTAAAATTGACCATAAATCATCTCTCTTTAATAGATCAAGAAAAAAAAAAGTGATGACGGCTAGTTTAAACAATCAATTAAATACTATTTTTCTCTCTATTAAAAAAACCGTTAATTTGTATTTAAAACGAAACGTACTATTAGCAATATATATAATATGAGTTTTATATCGTATAACACTCTATTAGCGATATATATAATATGAGTTTTATATTATATTTGTTTGGTTTATTTAGCTTTTTCATACCATTAAGAATTGTTATTTTTACATACCATTAAACCAATTTTTTGTTTCATATCATTTTTTAATGAGATACTTAAATTTATTTATGTTTTTGATTTTGTCTATATCATTTTTCGTCTCTACAACATAATAGAGTTACGAACGATGGGATTAAATATTGTGAACCATATTTTGTTTACTCTATTTTAAGTGTATAGATAACAATCTCAATTTTAAGAAAATTAATTACTCTTCAATATTCATTTTATATATTAAAACACATTTATGTTTTTTAAATATCAGTCTTAATTTTTGGAAAATAATTTACTTTTAAAAAGACGTTTTGCATATGGTACTACACACTTAAAATTTATAAGAATGAGAGTATACTTTGTCGAAAATAAAAAGAAAAGGAGTATATTTATATGAATATGTTATATGTGTTGATATTCTTTATTTCTTTAAGTAAAATTATGGTTATAATTGTATGAAAAAAATATGATCATTTACATCTTCCATCAAATTGAAAAAGTACTCATCCAATCCGATCTCAAATATAATGAAATTATTCTAAATTTAATCTATTTAAATTTTTATTTACTTTTCAAACTTATGACATATAGTATTATTTTCAAGACAAAAACAAAACGGAAAACATGATTATTGTATTTATCAATTAAATACATTCAACCAACTTTCGTTAAGGGAGGCACATTTCTTGTTATTGCTTAAATACGAATTCGGAGGGAGTATCAATTAGTATTTATTGCATTTATGTTTCATATATTATATTACCGTACTCAGTACCTTGATCGTAGACAATATAAAATGAAGATTTGTTGGAGATCATTTTCATTTACTTTTGAAATATTAAAATGAAACAATTACATTAAATTGCATTTACATTACATCAAGAAAATTAAATGAATAGTATTAGAAATGGATCATTTTACCAAAATATATGGATGGTATTGAAATAGCAACATTAAAATTACAAATTAAAAGAATCGAATTCCACTAAGAGAAACAATCCGAGAATGAACACACAAAAAGAAAAAACTGGTATGTTAAAAGAATCAAATTTCACAAAGAGAAACAATCTGAAAATGAACACACAAAAAGAAAAATCTTTAATATACAAATCAAGATTTAAATCAAACATTATTTCTTAGATTTCAAAAAGATAGTAAATTATAATAAAAGAGACTTGCTGGTGTTCCAATGATCTTTTCAAGTTCTAAGAAGTGGCCAATTAAGAGGTTCATAGACCACTTGTAACACCCCGTTTTCCAACAATGTAAATAATACAAATAATCAGAGTATTCAACGTAAAACGGGATATCACACTTCATTCAAAGTATAAATAGAGTAGAGTTACTATTTATTAAAAACAACCTTGTCAAAATTTCAATAACATCGCAACGGAAAATAGATTCATAGTTCAACAACTTTGACACTACGGCCTCAACATAAACAACTTAAAGGAAAATCTTAATCCAAAAGGGTTAAACAACATAGTTCATAAAACAATACGTAACAATGGAAAACAAAGCAAAAATTCCCATCCCGTTACGTATCAGAGCGACCCTAAGACGACACACGAGAGAGTCAACTGACATCAACAGCTAATCCTGGTTATCTGCACGTTACCAACATAGGGGCAACATTCAAACAGAAGGGGTGAGATTTCACATTCAATAATAACAAGCATATAATTCATCAACGAAATTTAACAACTTAAACAATAATAGTAAACAACAATAATATTTCACATATACTTATTATTGACAACATCAACAACAACGTAAGACATAACCAACAATAACAACCAACAACAACAACAACAACAAAACTACATGCTAAATTCAATCTTAGAATTATACAACCTAAGATTAGAGAATATTAGTCTCACCCTTACCTTAGATTAGATGATTGCAAGGTTCTACGTATTCTTCTCTTCTCTTGGTTCTCTTCTCTTCTCTAGGTTCTCCTCTACTCTAGGTTCTCCTCTTTTTTCCAAAAGCTTCTCAACCTAATTTGTGTCTGCCTCTTAGCTTTTATATCTCACACCCTCAACATATTTTCCAACTAAATCCACGTATTTTCTAACTACATTCACATATTTTCTAACTAAATCCACGTATTTTCTTACTAAATCCAAACCAGCCCCTCAAATATATTTATTCTAAATCTCTAACATATTCTACTAAATAATAATATAAAGCCACTTAATAAAATATTAAAACACTACAACACGTCATAAATCAACATAAATCAATCATAAATCATATAAGTCATATAAAAGACTATAAACTCAACCAAAAATAATTAAATAAGAAAATAGGGCGTTACAACTCTCCCCAACTTATAAAATTTTCGTCCTCGAAAATGTACCTCCTACAAAACAAACAACAATCAGGACAACACAATGACAGAATAAGCTGACATACGACACTACGCGACTCAACTACTTGGCCGGACGGACCGACCTGCTCTAATACCAATTGTAACACCCCGTATTCCCAACAATGTAAATAATACAAATAATCAGAGTATTCAACGTAAAACGGAATGTCACACTTCAATGAAAGTATAAATAGAGTAAAATTGCTAAGGGTTTGGCAACATAGTTCATAAATAATACGCAACAGTGGAAAACAAGCAAATATCCCCATCCCGTTATGTATCAGAGCGACCCTAAGACGACACACGAGAGAGTCAACTCACATCAACAGCTAATCCTCGTTATCTGCACGTTACCAACATAGGGGCAACATTCAAACAGAAGGGGTGAGATTTCACATTCAATAATAATAAGCATATAATCCATCAACGGAATTTAACAACCTAAACAACAATAATTAACAACAATAGTTAACAACAATAATATTCCATATATGCTTCATTTATTTTCACTTAGCATTTAAATCATCAACAACAACTCAACAACGACGACGACAACTCCACATTAACGATAATGCAACGACACAACAACAACTTGACTATGCAGTATGCATGTGGTACCAATCAACGCTGGAGTATAAACTCCTAAAATCAAAGCTAGAGCATAGCTCCTAAAATCAACACTGGAGCATAGCTCCTAACTTTATATGAGTATGCATGGACTCAACAACTTAATCAACAACAACGTACAAATTCAACGACTTGACAACATCAACAACAACGAAAGACATCAACGACAATAACAACCAACAACAACAACAACAAAACTACATGCTAAATTCAGTATCAGAATTATACAACCTAAGATTAGAGAATATTTTCCAACTAAATCCACGTATTTTCTAACTACATCCACATATTTTCTAACTAAATCCACGTATTTTCTTACTAAATCCAAACCAGCCCCTCAAATATATTTATTCTAAATCTCCAACATATTCTACTAAATAATAATATAAAGCCACTTAATAAAATATTAAAACACTACAACACGTCATAAATCAACATAAATCAATCATAAATCATATAAGTCATATAAAAGACTCTAAACTCAACCAAAAATAATTAAATAATAAATTGGGGCGTTACACCTAATGTGTGTTGTTTTTATACTGTAAATCCAAGACAAACAAAACAAAACTTGTCATTTTAGGTCTCGAGTTAAAATTATGTCCTGAAGTTTCGATAGGGTTGTGGTCTTCCGCCGGGCTAGGCTACAAAGGTCGGAATCATTTCCTTCATCTTAACTATATCATCTCTCTTTAGTCGTTTTTTCTCCAAAAACATCCTAAAATGGATTATATTTACATTTTAATTGGTGGATAAATATGATATTTGTGTCCTACTCTATTGTTGTGCGAGTATCTGTTCAGAAGGTAATCCACGAATTTTGGATTATCAAGACATCCATGAATAATTTACACACACATATATATATAATTACCTAAGATTTAACAACAAAACTTCACCGCATTCATTTTTTCTTTTTACCAGAACATAATATACATACATTTTATTTCTAACCGGAAAAAAGGTTCATCAACTTCTGTCAAAAAATGTGTTTTTTTTTCAAAGTTGAAAGGTCTTTCATATAATTTAAATAAGAACATTTATATAATTTACTTAATTTAATAACCTGTATGGATATCCGTTGACATGAGTATCATTAAATATCCACCTTTGTATCAACGTCATTCGATCACTATTATAAACGAAAATTTATTTTTTAGATTCATTCACTAAATGATGCACACGGTCTATATAATGACCACATACATCATTTATTGAATGAACCTAAAAAATAAACTTTTACTTATAATAGTGATTGGAGAGTGTATTAATTAACGAGTAATTAAAATATTTGTTTATTTTCCTCATGAATATACATTAAGGCATTCATTATATGCTCGTGGAAGATTTTACCCGTAAATATATATATGTATGTACAAATTGTTTTATCCATTAAGGCACTCAAATATTTTCTAGCTGGGGTTCGAATCTCAGACTTTATATATATTATGCATTGTTCCTACCAAACGAGTTAAGCTTGGACAAATATTTTTTGTTTTATCATCACTAAAATGGACTGAGATATTAGTTTATTATGACAAAAATGGACTGAGATATTAGTTTATGATGATAATTACAACTTTTTACGAATAAAGTTCGAGGTTGACCGCTCAAAAAATATACACCCTCCAGTCACTATTATAAACAAAAATAAATGTTTTAAATTTATCTATTAAATTATGTATGTAATCTATAATAAATACTATATACATCATTAATTAAATGAATCTAAAATGTAAATTTTTATTAATAATAGTAATTATTTTTTTAAGAAAAAAAAGTAAAATATGGATTATGGGGATCAAAAACTCATACCGACACCAAAACCAACCTTCTTTCTAGTGAAAGGAACATTTTTCATGTTCATCATTAAAAGAAGAAAGAGAAAAGTAAAAGTAACAGGTACATAACAGAAAGCGTCTATTTTTTATTTCACGGATCAAGTTCTCGTTCTTGACTACTTTCATTCAAATTCGTAAATACATGAAAAAATAACATGAATGCAACATCGCTAAAATGAATTTGTCAATAAAGTCACAGCATTGTTTTTTGACAAATCAAAATGAGATTTCCATAGAGCATAAAATAATAAAATATTTAGAAAATTGATAAAATGTTACTGAAATATTCATGCATCTAAGCATGTAACATCGACCCAATTAATTGAATCTATAACAAAGTTGATCTATTAATCTAAACCAAACGAACACTAGAACAATGCAGAAATCCAAACAATGTTACACTAAAATGGCTAACAAAACCATATTCAAAGATGAAATCACTACAAAAAAGAAAGAAAGGAAACAACAAAGCAAATCAGTGATTGTGATCCTAATGAATAACTCGAAATCACATCTTTTACATACATGAAGAAGATAGAAATTAGCTAGAAGGTGAAGCTTCTCGCAAAAATTAGGGCCGACTCGATGTTTTTTAAACTTCTTAATTGATGATATATTTTTGACCAAATACATCTTAGGGTTCTTTAAGTTTAACGTATGTATCTAATTAATCCTTTTAGTTTTTTCAGTTTTAAATTGGTTATTTATGTCAATAAAAGTGAACAAGATAGTCCTTTAATTACTTTTTTTTAACAAATATGATTACTTTTTTCATACAACTTTGTTGAAAAGTGTTTCCATGATCATTTACAATTGAGGTAGAAGGTCAAAAAAGTGTTTATGACACCAAACATAATTTCTTTTATGCATTTTCTTCTTCTTGTTTGTCAATTCAATCCTAATTTTAAAGATAAATATTTCATCAATAGGATTATAAATCAAGTAATTAAGTGATTTTTGTTCCAAACAATGACTAAATATTATATCTATGAACCCTAATTTTAAAAGAGGTGAATTTAGATCTACCAACTTAACAATAAACGACCACAAAATCATTTTTTAGATGGAAAGAGGGTAATGGTGCATATTTTACGACTTAAAGGATTATGTGCACACTTTTACTAACATAAAAGACCAACTTAAAATTAAAAAAACCAAAATGACTAATATAGTACAAATGTTAAATTTAAAAGACCCCATAATACATTTGACCTATATTTTTTTATGAAACATAAAATATGGTAATTTTTTACTCTCTCCATGAATCATGATGCTGAATGTAGCAAAGCAATAATATTTAAGCATCAAGCGGGGCCATAACATTTCCAAACACAACGCATGCTATTATAGGAGTAGTTCAATATTCCTATATAATCACGTAATTCTATTGAAACCCACTTTAGTAATTGAGGTGTGATTAGAAATGTGATTGCACCTATCTAGCAACTTGACAAACAGAACATGTTCCATCTTAGGGAGGCCCCATTTCTTTATATATATTCATGATTTCACGTCATTAAGCAAATGAATGGTCAAATGTGACTGATAAATCATCAATATATACCTTCTTTGTGAAATTTCATTTCCATGTTCTCACTTTCATAAACAAGTGCATATATATGAATTATGAAGACCGTATTCGCTAGCTGTACATAAGAATCTCACCCCTTTCTTTGATACGATTTTTTTTGTTTTCAAATTATTGATTTTATTTTACTATTACACGTGTGCATGCATGTGCATGTACTCGTTTTATTATATATACTTCAATTCGGTCAAAGAAATTAAAGTAGGATTTTCAAAAACTCAATTGATTAATCACTAATTAAGCAAGCATCAACTTTATTCAAAACTTACTATATTTATAAGCTACTCCACTTACATTTGCACCAATCATTGTGACTTGATCCCACTGAATTTGAACCACTAATTGAAAAAACTAAGAGGTACACAACATTCTCACAAATTGAGTTAATATTATCCAAAACAGTGGGTTAGGATAACATAATTAATATTAATTACGATAATAAAAAAATGAAAAGTAAAAACTCACATGATTAGTCAAATAAAACATGATGACAAAGATGCATATCCTTGTTTGTTTCTTTAGTTTTTAACTTATATATATTTTCTTTTTTAGGCTACCCAAAATACTTGTCACGACAGGGCCTGTTTATGGAGTGAAGCATATTGATGGCAAAGGTACGAGTGCTTAAGTTGTTGAGTGTTTTCACTCTTTCTATCTTCATGAAGGGACAGGTAATCACGTCGAGGGCATAGAGTGGCAGTGGCTTGAATATAGAAAAGCCAAGGTGGCAAAAGAGAGGAGAGATGATAAGGTTGGTGAGAGTCTCTTTAAAAATAAAATAAAAAAAGTGTGTTGCGTGCCCTCGCAATGGTTAAAGAATCTATAAATATAAATTTTATTTTAAAAATATAAAATATTATTTTTGATAAAGTAATTATTACATAACTTTTTTATGAAAACTTATTTATTTTATATGCTTAACCATTGCCCTTAAGGCACTAGTTAGCGTTCTCTAAAAATGAAAGATCAAACATCTTTGATTTAGTTTTATTTCCTAACACTATTGTAAAAAAAATTTAAAAAATCTTTTAACTCTATCTCTATATTTTATTCAATTGAATAAACTATTAATTTATTATCAAAATTGTCGCTCACATTTTAAATTTATCTCTAAATTATGTAAATATATACTATAGTCCTTAAACTTATAACTTTTATCCCAATTGTTAGATTGTTGTATACTTTAATGATTAAATTGACGAATTTCATATAATTCAGGGATTACTTATAAAATTATATAATTTATGAACTAAATTGGAGGGATTGTGATAATTTAAGGGTTAAATTGGCGGTTTGGCCTATTTAATTTTTGAAATATAGAAGAAAAAAATATATTATTTAGAATTTCTTTTCGTGATGATAAAATTTAGAATTTATTAATTTATATTCTTAATTTTCAAAGTATATAAAATTTGTTCCATTTCTAAAAAAAAATGCTCCATTCATTTTTAACACCGTCAAATAAAATTAAATAAATGAAAATTATTTTGGTCTCAATTTGTAAGAGAAAATTATAAATTTTACATACTTATTCTTTACGGGTGGAACTAATGATCATTTTACAACTGTTTGTGGTGTAATTTAAACTTTATCTTTTAAGATTACAAAGTTAAATTCTTAGTTGTAAGTTGACACCTTTAAAAAAAGTTAATATTAATAGGTATTTTAACCTCTCGCAATTTTTCATAAGAATATATTTTGACAAACATTTAAATATTACAACAATAAATAATTTCATTAATTTCGAAAATTTTCATCCTTTTCTTTTTATAATTAGGACGAAAAGTTTATGTCTCCTATAAATTTTCTTCACTTTGAAGTAATTCTATTCGAAATATCTTGGACATTAAATATAAATACATTTCTCACTCAATCTATTTTAAATATTACTCATTATTTTACAAAGTCAATCTACTATAAACTTGAATGGGTTTGGAATACTCTAAATAAATTCAATTTTAAATATTTATTTTAAATAATTTTTAGTAAAATAAAAATTATAGAATGGTTTCTTGATTTAGGGATTTTCTGGTTTCTTTCTTTATGAAGAAGAGGAAGAAAAACCTAAAAAACTATTTTGCACTTAAATGACCAAAACATGAAGAAAAAAAATCGAAGGACGAATATGAAAACAAATTAATATTATTTGATTTTTTTTAAGAAGCAAATAATATTATTTGTTGATTTGGGGTTGTCACTTCAACAACGTTAAATACACGTCGGTATGTAACAAACTTTTTTTTAATGAAGTTCAACGAAAATTGAAAAGAAAAACGAAGACCATAGCGTATACATTTGGATACTTAAATGACCCATTTAAAGGAAGGGTTAAATATGTTTTTGATCCCTACATTTTGTCCTTCTTTGACAAATAGTCCTTACATTTCAATAAATGTTTTTAAAATCCCTACATTTTTCCTCCGTTAGCACAAATAGTCCCTGCTGTCAAATAATTAACGAGAAGCTGACGTGGCAGCTAGTGGATCCCATTTTTTAAGGGTTGAATATGTGTTTGGTCTTTAGATTTTGTGTGACTTTGAAGAATAGTCCTTACATTTCAATAAATGTTTTTAAAATTTCTACATTTTTCCACCGTTAACAAAATTGGTCCATGTCGTCCATTTTCGCTGACCGGACAAACGGAACATGCCACATAGATGCCACCAAGGACATTTTAGTAATTTCCAATAAAGTGCAGGGGCATAATTGATTTTTCAGCTGAACTTTCTCTCTCATCTTCATCCTCTCTCCGCGTTTTCTCTATTTCTCCCCAACCACCATCAGCCTCACACACCCATCCTCAACCACCATCGTCCTCTCCACCATCAATTTGCTCAGATATGTTCTCTCTCTCGTGTCACTGCCAGTGACATCATCTTCTCCCTCACGCTGTCAGGGAACCATTCAAACTGCAAGTGACAATAACGGACCAAATCAGAGTTAAAGTTGGAATTTTTGTGAGTTAAGTTTTGGGTAAAGGTGAATTAGGCCCCTACACTTTATTGGAAATTACTAAAATGTCCTTGGTGGCATCTATGTGGCATTTTTCGTTTGTCCGGTCAATGAAAATAGACGATAGGGACGAATTTTGTTAATGGTTGAAAAATGTAGGGATTTTAAAAACATTTAATGAAATGCAAGGACTATTCTTCAAAGTCGCGCAAAATATAAGGACAAAAAACATATAACACTTAAAAAAATGGGATCCACTAGCTGCCACGTCAGCTTCTCGTTAATTATTTGATGGCAGTGACTATTTGTGCTAACGGAGGAAAAATATAGGGATTTTAAAAACATTTATTGAAATATAAGGACTATTTATCAAAGAAGGGCAAAATGTATGGACCAAAAACATATTTAACCCTTAAAAGAAAGAAAATAAAATCTAAATAACAAATTCTAGAAATTTGTCAAAAAAAAATAATTAAAAAGGGTTAACTTTAATTTTCATTTGTAACTATGAGGTGGGTAAGATAAATTATGAGAACAATGACCTTTCTAGTTTTAAATTCAATGGTTCTTATTAAAAATTCCAAAATTAAATATGAATATCTCTTCTAACCGAGAAGCTAACAATTCAACTAGACCCAATATTCGAAAGTAATATGAGGACAATTTCATTATTTTAAATGTTATTTTTTATTTTTTATCAATCAATTTTATGATATACAATTAAAGAAAAAATCTTATATTATATTTAGGCTTTGTTTGAGAGTTTGGATGGAAGGAGAAATGAGGTTTTGTGAGGTGGAAAATATAGGGAAAAATTGATAATTCTTTCAAAAAGAATTGAAGAGTATTCTTTTAGATAATGATATATTAATTCGTACAACAACATATATTAAATTTGAAGAATTTACGTAAATCCTCCAAAACCTTCCCAAAACTATCTTCCAATACAATTTTTTAATTTCCTCACATAAAAAGGATTTTGTATTATAAAAAAAAATAAAAATTGACCCTCAAAACACTCCTCTTCCAATAATCTCTATTTTTTTTTTCCATTTGTCTCTTCCTTTTTTTCTAAAATCCTTCTATTTTTCTTTTTCAAACTCACAAATAAAGTCTTTAAGTTATATCCCAGTATTGTAACAAAATGAGAAATAATAATACTTATTGATTCGAGGGTTAAAAACACAACATGCATGATAAGATCATTTGGCATGTGGACATTAGACATGACAATTTTATTAGTACAAGCAAGAGAAAGATTGATATTTAAGAATTGCTAAATTGAGAGTTACTATGTGTCATATGCATGATATTATTATTTAACCTAAAAGAAAAGGTTGAGAGCGACAAGCACTGATAAGAAGCCTTGGCCAATTCAATGGTCACACACAATGAGGTGACCCACAAAGACAGGGCCTGGAACTGGAATGGATATTTATGGATTTTCAGCTTTATATTTGGGGTTTACAATGCTCCAGCTGATGCTACATGCCGCAAGTATAGGAACCCTATATTGTCCTTGTAGGGTTTCTGTAGTTACGTCATCACTACTACTAATAACAATTACACTTTTTTCTTATAAAAAAAATTTGTTCCTTTTGTAGTACTTTCTTATGGCTCCATTAAATTTTACAGTTTTTACTCTTTTTCCTGTGTGTCTCATTTTCATATTCTTATACTACTGTAGTACGTGTTTTGAAAGTGAATAGTTTTCGTTTTTCTTTTTTAAAAAAGTGAATGTTTTTCCGATGCAATTATGGACAATATGTGTTTGAACAAATTAAAAATAAAAATAAAACTCAAGGAAGATTTTAAATTTAAAATAAAAGTAAAAAAAATAAGTTGATTTTTTTATTATAAACGGATAATTTATATTAATAGAAAATTATATAAGAATAGAAGGCAATCAAACAATAAAATGCGTCGTTAATATTTTTTGGATGACAAAATCAATTCTTTTAAACACAATATCGACCCATATACCTAGAAGACATACCGGTCTTATACATGACCCATTTAAACTCTATGTAGATGGACAACAACCTATGGCGTTAGAAAACTAAGGTGTCAGTTGTAACTTGAGAGAAAGTAAAAATAGCATGCATGGTATCTTCGATGGTCTCACTACAAATAACACTTTCGGCGGGGCATGTAACTCCTCTAATAATCAGGCGAACACAAGTGGGAAAATAGTCACGACATGCCCTCCAAACCAGATTTTTCACCTTTTGGCAGAACTTTGATCTTCCATATAGAATTCCATTAGCCTGGTCTTCGTAAGTGATATGCGTCTCTAATGGTATATGTACATATTTGATATGCGCTATGAACAAAATATCGACCATTCTTTTCTCCCTTTCAAACCAAGGTGTCAATTGTAACTTTGGGAAAAATAAGAGTATTTTGGATCAAATTGGTAGTATGCATATCAAACAAGTGAGAAACAAGATAATCTTTCCACATCTTGGTTGCCTAATCAATCAATTTACTAACAAAAATTAAACAAAATTGTGCGTCGCCTGTCTGATGTTATCATTGTTATCAACGGAATACGTGTACATGTACCAATACACCATTTGACCCCTTGTGTACCACATTCTTGGCACTAAAGATGCTTCACCAAACATAGATGGGATTTGTTTCTATCTTTGCTCCAAAGAAGTCATTACATGGAAAATAGCAAGCTTTAAATAATTGAGACACAAGACTATCCACCTCAGTTTGAAATTTACAAGATTGCTTGCCTAACACAGCGCATTAAATGTGAGATCCTTAAATCCCACTCCACCAAAGTTCTTGTGGACGGATAGTTACTCCCATAACATCCATTGAATACCCCTGTTTGCTGCTCCGCCATGACCCCACCAAAAAACATTCATCATTTTTTCAATAGTATCGATCAATGTTTTCGGAAGAAGTAATACACCCATAACATATGACAAAATGGCTTGTAATACAGACTTTATCAATAACTCTTGCTCCGCCTTTGACAACCACTTGTTGCTCCGCGAGTTTATTCTTTGCTAAATCATATCATTAATGTAACCAAGCATAGCTTGCTTGCTTCTTCCGATCATATATGGCAACCCCAAGTATTTACACGTGCCTAGTACTGCTTGCACATTGAGAATCTACATAATGGAGGCTCCCTCTTGCTGCTCAACTGTCATACTATATTAAATTTCAAATTTAGGGAGGATTATAGGTTGGCTTGAAGCTACTTCATAAGTTGTTAGGATGTTTTTTCAGGATATGCGCCTCAGATTCAGTTGCTATGAAAAAGAGAAAACAATCATCAGCGAAAAATAAGTGAGAAATCATAGGTGCATTAACACAAATATGAATGCCATGTAAATTACCAATCCTCTCAGCTTGTTTGATGAGCGCAAATAGCCCTTTCACACAAAGGATGAACATATATGGAGAGGGTGGGTCACCTTGACGAAGTCCCCTCCCCAGATTAACCGTACCAACCAAATCATTGTTTACTATCACAGAGTAATCCACAGATTCAACACACATAAGTATCCAACGAAACGACTTGGGTGCATCACCTATTTCAGATACACATGATTGATTCGATCATAAGCCTTAATGATGTCCGATTTGAGCGCTACATTACTATTACTATTGCGCCGGTCAATTTTCAAATCATGGACAACCTCAAATGCGATCATTGCATTGTCCAAGCTGGATCTTTAGAGTACGAATGTTTATTATTTGTCAGACACACATTTCTGAAGCAATAGCTTCAACATGTTGGCAATGAATTTGGATGTAAGTTTATACACCTCATTACACGACAACCCTTCATTGACTTATGTTGTTTCCCTTTCAGAATGACAACAATGTTGGTTGTGTTTAGCGTAGGGGGAAATTGATTTTCATTTACCCAAAGTCAACATTCTTGGAAGATATCGGGGTTACATATGCTCCAAAGTTGTTGATAAAATCCAAGACTATAGCCATCTGGTATGGGGAATTTATCAGGGTGCATAAAGAACATAGCTTATTTGAACCCATGAATATGAATAAGTGTTATGAGTTCCATATTATCTTTTTCATCAACTACTGGTGTGTGAGCATCAGTAACTCGACTATATTCACTATCTTGCTCATGTAATAAATCTTCAAAATACTCTATAGATAAAGGGCACATACATGTATCATCAGTTAGTATAGTCTCATCATCTATTTCCAATGATATTATCTGGCTCACTTTCTTTCACATTGTTGCTCACGCGTGTAAATTTTTGGTGTTGAGATCACCAACCGGATACTAGTTTGTTTCAACTTGTTGCCTCCAATATTTATCCTCCTGGATAAACACTTTATTCATTTATTTCCATAGGGTCAGCATGTTGTTGGGGGGTTACAAGAATTACCATGATTACAACCAAAATTCAACGTCTTGCGACATTCCTCTACCTTTGTTTTCAATTTGTAGTAGTTGTTTTTACTCCATGAACTAAAATCACATGCGCACATTTATAAACGGGGCACTACTGAATGATGGACATTAGTATACCAACTCCCCGTAACAACATTAGAGAACCCGGACTCCACACTCCATGTATTCTTGTATTTGAACTTATGTCAAGCTCAACTCTAACTATCGGTTCCAGATTCAACAAAATAGGATAGTGGTTGGATTCAGGAGCGACTACATTTTCTAGTTGTGCATTGGAGAAGATCGAGTATCGGCCGTCATTCGGAAGAGCTCTATCCAATCACTCCTTAACTTCTCAGGATGTACCAATACTCTTAAACTATGTGTATTGGTATCCTATCACTAACACATCTGCTGATCCATAATCTGACACTGCTTGGCAAAAACGACTAATTAACCACCCTATTATTTAGGTCCAACCATTCTTCTAAATCTCAAATAAGATATCAATAAATCACCACCAATACACTAGGAAAATGAAACACCCCTCGTAATACTTATGAAAAAATTCCAAGAATCTCGACGTTATCCCCCTTTTGGGACCCATAATATCTAGTAAACTAGCATGCACCTTTAGATGGACCATTAATGAGAGCATTAATATGATTTGACGAGTAATTGATAATAGAACAATTAAAATAGTTTTTCCAAAATATTGGTCAATCCACCACTTCTACGAGTAGTACTAACAACAAGACAACAATCAAAACCGAGACTATAACAAAAATCTTTGGAACAAAACAATGAAAATTCGATTTATAGCTTGGACAAGGCACTTCAACTTTGGAACTACACTCAAGTTCCCTAAGCCTCAACAGTTCAAACTTAACAGACTCATTTAGATCTATGAATTTCAGAAAAAAAAAGGCATGGTAAAATCTCTTAGTAATCTACAAATTGCGTGTTGTCTACACCATAAAAAGAGAGAACAAATCAGTTATAACTTTGGAAAAAATCAAATCAACCACAAGGAGTTTACAAATCCTCCTAGGTGCGCAATAAAGAACACTCACAGGGAGCCATGGAGGAGATTTTGAGGAGGGAGAGCACGATGACATGAAAGTTGATACAACGAGGGAGCACCCGTGAAAACACATTTGAGAAGCGACGATGGATGAGATTCAGGTCGGCAGCACCGTTAGCAAGCGGCGAGACTTATTTATTATTCTATGAACTGATCTTTTGCCTCATAATTAAAACCTAGCACATGATATTTGTTAACAATAATATAGAATCAAAGATAATTGCTATTATATTCTTGTAAACTATGCATGATGAAAGATATACCTTTCTTATCTATTTTTATTTGGCCTTAATAATTAAATTTTAACATCTTCGATGTACGAGTCTTTGTAACCCAATGAGTATAATCTTGAGCATAATCCCAAAATGATGAAAGGCAACAAAAAATAGTTGAATCCTAAAAACATCCATAAATAAATAAAAATATTGAGGTTAATCCCCAATGTCAAAAGACGGTGAAAGGCAACCAAAAAAGAAGTATAAGGAAACTTAACTCGCTAAGATTGGTGACCCTCACCTGGATAGCTATCCTAAAGGTGGTTGATCCCCATATGCCTATAATTGAAAATGTCCACTTAATTAATATATAAACCTAGGATGCATAGTCTTGTATTTTCAATTGATATCATTATTTGTTGAAAAAGAAATAATATTTCTTTAAATTGTCAAAATTTCTCAACACTCATGCATACAAAAAGAACTTTATTCTTTTTTCATTAATGTGATGCTTGTATAAAAAAAATCTAATAAAATTGCTTGAGGACAAAAAACGGTTTAAGTATGGGGGAGTTTGATAACTCTTTATTTTATTGTATTTTGTCATAATGTTTTATTTATTTACTTTTTTTTGAATGGTAATATATATAAGAAGATAACTGTACTAGATACACCACAAGGTCGTCCGAAGATCCCGAGCTAAGAGAAACCCCGAAAGGCACCACCCCAAGCCCCTAACAACAAAAGCGAGAGAACATCACCAAGGAGGGACCACCCAAAGGAGACCCCCCCAAACCTGCGAAGCACCTGCAAAAACAAAAAAAACACAAGGAAAAACCCAAGGAACAAGGACATGTAAGAAAGAGGTAATGAACCCCCCAACCCCCCACCCCCACACCCACCCCAACCGCAGGACCACCACCACAACAACCCTACCACTGCCAACAAAGGAAGGGATGCACCTCCCACTCATGGTAAGTGCAGGAACTAGTAGGGTACTTAGCCATGAACCACTTCCAAACTAAGAGTTTAACTCTATCCACCACAGGCTCCTCTCCAAATAACAGCATGCCAAACCAGGAGCAGACCTAACCTAACTCTCTTCCCCCTCCCAATCCCATAAAAGACTAGAACTGCTGGGCAAGACCTAGGGGGATCACAAACTCCCAGCCCAACCACCTAGACACCTGATACCACACCAGAAGAATAAAGGGACACAACATAAACAGGTGCATCGACGATTCAGACGATGCATCATAGAACGCACAACCTAAGCCCACTTCTAGGAGAGGAACACCCTGCCGAACTAGGTTGAGCCTAGTTGGAATTCTATCAAGTAGAAGGTGCCAAGAGAAAACACCACTTTTGAAGGTGCCCGCGACTTCCAGACCCTAGAAATCGCCTACAAGATAACACCATCAAGTGCACCCTCAGTCGGAAAATCACTTGAAAGGTAAGAATAAGTCGACTTCACCGAGTACCGACCATCAGGATTGAGAGTCCAAGACCACATATCCTCCTATCCACACGGGAGTGCATGGCCACAAACACGAGCAACTCGTCGAGAAGATCAGTCTCCCAAACAAAGAGAGGCCTCCTCCACCTAAGATCTCAAACCCAGATACTCCCCTCCCAGGATCCTAACTCCCCCACTCTCCCACCAGATTAGTAATTTTTACCCAATTTTTATTTGCATTTTACTATATGTTGCTTTATTTTGAGTAAATAGGTAAATTGGGAGAAATATGAAGCAATGGTGCATAATATGCTAGAATCTTAAAAAGGACCAAGACTTGTTGACCAAGCCATGACCTAAAGCGTTCAAATGACAATCATAACCATTTTCAATGATCAAGAAGTGGAGAATTACTCAACATCCATTCATAATTTGTGCCATCAAGTTCCAAAATCGTCACCTAATGATGGGAGAAGCCAATTTATCATGTAATCAAGACATAAGTTGTTACAGTCACCCTTAACGAGGGGCTACATCCATAATAGCTCCATAAACACGTGTTTGTTGGATTTTCTTATTGGAACTTAATGATTTTTGTGTCAAATTCAATTCAATGTCGTACTTGTGATGTATTGCACAAATGTTCTAGCTCATGACCTATAAATAGGCTTAGGTTCTCTTTAGTTTGACATCACTTACCAACAATTTTTCCTTGTACTTGCATTGTTCTTTCAATATAGTTTTCTTGTTTTATTTCTTGCACCGTCTTTATTTTGTTATGTTTTTCTCATCGTTATGATGAGTGATTGGTTTTTCTATGTGTTGGTGTCACGGAAACTAGTCTTATGACAAAATTTCTATAATCCATATTTTCTTTCTTTTACTTAGGAAATGCCTTCACCTAATTTAAACCTATTACTTTTCACAAAAATCTTAGGCAACCTTCCGATAAGTGCAAGCGAAGGTAGGTTGCTAGAAATGTAAGGTTAAACAAAAAGTTTGAAGTATTAGAATAGCCTAAGACTTTTTTTGATGTTAAAAAAGGGATTCATGCTTAATGAGTCAAGCTAACATAGATTATCATGAGAATAAGTATTCATGTTAGTTAGACACTTGTTTATTATTTTCTTTTAAGAAGTTAAAATGAATATATATTACTAAAAATTTGTAAATTTCAGCACAAGAAGTGCAAAACAAATCAGTAAAAAGAGTATATGTTTACATCACAAAAATAAGAAACTAAGAAAAAGGTGAAAAACCGCCTCATTCCAAATTAATACCGAAACAAGATAATGGGTTAAGCCACCACAAATCATAAGAAAAAGCAAAATTTGGACGATTTGCTTTTAGCCACCAATAAGATTGCAACTTAATTTTACTAAGTAATTGTTGTAATGAAGCCTCTTTTTATTGAAAAACACGAGTATTTCTTTCATTCCAGATCATTCACACACAAGATAGCCAAATGAGATCGAGAGCTAAGCGGATACTCTTTGGAAAGCCGCCTAAAGTCCTAAACTAAAGTAAGTGATCTAATAAATGAGCAGGGTGAATCATAACGAAACCAAGCCAGCTAGTTCCGCCATACCAAATTTCCCCAAAAAAAATCGGAGAAGAGAAATAAGTGATTAACATCCTCCATTATATCACACCTACCCACACAAATATGAACATTTGGTTGAATGATGCGTCTCCTAATTAAGTTGTCTGTTGTAGGTAATCAATTACGCAGAAGACGCCAAACAAATAAATTGACTTTGAGAGGAACCTCCTTGTTTCAAATTGAGACGTTATTATCAGCCGGTGAAGTGTTATCCGAAGACATCAAGTAGTTGCAAGCACTTGAGACATTGTAATTTTTGGAAGCATATAATTTCCAAAGCCACCTATCAAGAAGATCAGGTTGCAAAACAATATTAGCTAAAATCACGCTACACTCCCTAACCTTATCCTCCTCCCAAACCAATAATCTTCGCCTCCACTTCCACGCATCACCATTCTCCCCCACCCTAGAAAATACATTTCAGCCACCGTAGCCATTTATTATCAGCTAAGTCCAAAAGGCGGCTAAAACTACTCCTAAACACCACACCGTCTATCCATTGGTCCCACCAAAATAAAGTTTGAGTGTCATCTCCTACTTCCTGCACAATATTATCATCAATCCACCTTCCAACTCCCACACTAGGCCCACCTCTAAGACTAATTAAATTATTCCACCAAACTGAATTAAACTTGTCACCTTGCGTAATACTACCATTGACCTCGCCATATCTTGCAGCAAGGATTTTATACCACAAACTCGTAATCTCCACCCTCATCCTCCAACATCATTTTCTTAGCAAAGTCAAATTAAAAAATACAATAAAAATTACCTCATGCTTAGGCATGTATCTCCAAGGTAAGAAGAAGGAAACAAATTTGGATCGTTCGTCATGATGAGGAACTCTAATGATTCCGAGAATCAATACCAAAATTGATTAGATAAATGAGATTAAATTAAAAAATTAAAATGACTAATATAAAAGTGATTTATGGATAAAAAAAACAATACTAGGCAAATGAAACTTACGTCGACTGTGGATTATACCCTCTGTCCATCTGTCTCATACTAATAGTTATGGGGGATCGAACCCATCAGCATCCCTGAACACACAACGCAGCAGCATGCATATCTTTTGCTTAACGGCAGTGTTCATATCGCCATTTACCGATGAACTGAAAAGCCGGTTACATTGCACTGTTATACTCCCTGTTTATTTACTATTCTCCTATCTTTTTATCAGTATTTTAAAATATTCAATTCATTAAAAGTTTCAAAAGTTAATATTGACACATTTTAAATAATGTTTGAAAACTTTTACTGCATATTTATTAAAGACTTTCTATGAAATGGACTCCTTTCAATCCTTATTAAAAAAAAGAATCAGAACTAATATAATCATTAATTGTTACAACTATAACTTTTTAAATATTATTATTGATATATTTTAAATAATGTTTCTTTTTTAAGGAACATTTTAAATAATGTTTGAAAAAAACTTTTTATGAAATGTATTTGACATTAATATTTACAGAAGATCAACTTTCTATGAAATGTATTTGTCAAAAAAAAACTTTTAATGAAATGTGTACTGGTATTTTTTCTTGAAAAAATTACAATTGTTTTTTCCCTGAAAGCTGTTCAGCCTGTTCTTCTTATTGAGATCTGCCCCTTAATTTTGTTGATTCTTGATTTACGGTCAGTAATATGAATATGATTACGTAATGTTATTAGTAACTGGAGTACTAGTACTAGTAGGACTTACAACTGGCTATAGGGGATTAATCTTCAATCATGAAATAATTGAGTTCGTGACCAGGATTAAAATCTTGGGATTTGTAAGCGGTAGTAAACAAAATTATTTTAATTTAATAACTATTTTTGGGTAAATAATCAATTTAATTCTTGAATGTGTGACCCGTAGTCACAATAAACATCAACTGAAGCAAAATTATAAAATAGTGTTGGATTGTGAAATTTATTAATGAAAATAGTTTTCGACATTAAAATGTTTTCTTTAACACCATAACGTACCTTAGAGCTTTTGGAGGGTTGAAAATGGTTTTTTTT
>Ga0228711_1003649_pt1 | contig 23943 bp, 16 predicted proteins | sample MedpolnodulmetaG_2_FD_177996 | JGI IMG/M metagenome (GOLD analysis project Ga0228711, IMG submission 177996) | Root nodule microbial communities from Medicago polymorpha collected in Santa Monica, California, United States - brown nodules | ecosystem: Host-associated > Plants > Roots > Nodule...
TCACAAGTTGTTTGTTTTGTGTTTGGCTCAATTGCAGTTTGGCTCTGTTTGGATAAATATTTTAAGTAATAATTAAGGAAGATAATTGTAGTTTGTTGTGTTTGGCTCAATTGTGATTGGCTTTGTTTAGGTTCAGAATTAGAATGTAGAAATTTTAGTTTTATTTAGGAAGATAAATTTAACATAAACACTAATTAAGTAATAACTAAGACCATTTAAAATGGCTTATGAACATGGAAGTGCAAAGTAGGCCCTATGATTTGGAAGCCAAGCCTTATTACCTTAAATTTTTCTTTTAGTCTTGCCATGTTTAATCTTACTCTCTTTTGTTACTTGTAGAAGTTGTTTTGGCTAAAATGTTTGATATTTGGGGTTTAATTCAGCAAAGATAGATGAATGATAATGTCCTCTCATTAAATATGAGATGGTTTTCAATACCTTAACTTAGTTTGTGTTTGCAGTCTATTTATGTGATTATGTGAATTATTAACTAGTTGTTCTTTACATCTCTATTTGTGTGATTGTGTTTATTTATAAAATATAGATTGAAACATATTGCAAAGATGGAGACTCTATAAAGTCTTCATTTTCTACGATATATATATTTGTATGATACAAAAGTAAAATTTGAATGCACAAACCATCTTGCAGGAGTATTTGAAATCAAAGGGTTAATTTAAATTAATTTTGTTGTTTACTGAATTTGATCTTTAGATTCCCACTTTGATTTCTAGACATTTTACCAAGCTGGTAAGGAACAATCTATACATATACCTCTTATGAGGTCTGTAAAGTATTTCCGGAAACTTACCCAGCCAGATAAAATTACTGACTGTTCGCATCATATTTTTCCGAGGTGTTCCCATTCACCTTCTGGTCTTAAGCACATTTTTAAGGTTGTCATTTTTTTAGCTACATTCAGTCCCTTTTTAAAGATTAGTTCCCCCAGTTAATTGATTGTATTTCTCAAATGCCTCAAACTTCAACAAAGTAATCACATTCATATCTTCTATATGTTTATGCTGCAAATTAAAAGTTGTTTGAAACAGTTAGAGAAAACTATGTTCCTTTCATAGCCAGATTAAATTTTTAATGCTACATGCTATATCAATGTTTAAGTTTAGCAAGTTTGTATGCTTCTGTTCATGTGAAATAGTGCAAATTGACTATCTTGTTGATTGGAGATCAAGTTCACTTTGTCAATCTTGAAGATTTAAACATACAGATAGTAAGTAGATAGACATGTTTTTAATTTACACATGTTTCTTTGCGTTTGCTATATATACATGTATTTAATTTATACATGTTTCTTTGTACATCTAGTTTCAGATACAAGGCACAAGAAAATCCTTAAAATACGGGGAGAGGAGAAAATATGAGCGGGAAATCATTAAGAGGGAGACCAAAATCAAATTTGCCCGAATATTATGATATATAGTTTATTTTGTTAGTTTTCTAGATTGTACGAATATTATTAAAATATTTATGATTTTGTACGAAAACTATTTATGGATTTTACAAATATTATGATGATATATTGTTTAATTAATTCGTGTGTTATTAAATTAATATTTTATATCTTTAATTTATTTGTGTTGAATTCATTTTATTTCATTAATTAAAATTAAAAAGTAGGAAGGGATCACAAAAAAAAATGTATGTTGTGCATTATTGGCGGAAATTTTCGTCAATAATGCAGATCTGTCTAAAAGTACTGACGGATTATTTTGCCAGTAATAATGTGATGAATCTGATAAGGACATTACTGAGGGATTATTCCGCTAGTAATTACTGATGGACTTTTCTGTCAGTTATTACTGAGGGAATAATCCCTCAATAATGTTTTGTCATAACTGTTTCACCACTACTGAGGGAAAATTCCGTCAGTAACATTACTGACGCCAGTATTACTGATGGATGTTTTTCCTCAAAAAATCCGCCAGTAATGTGTATTACTGAGGGATTTGATGCACTACTAAGGGATTAAATCTGCCAATAATAATCAAATTTTTTGTAGTGATATACTTAAATCAAATAATTTTTTCTTCGATAAATATATTTTAACTACTCAAATTCCTAAACCACTTTGGGGATTCACATCTTTAATCTTGTGGAATTTACCTGACAAGGTTAAATTTAAGTTTGTATAGTACTTCAAAGTTTTACTATTACGAAAAACCAACAAGAAAGAAGTGAATAGAAAGTTTTCACAATGACAACAAATAGAAACATAAACAAGTCAAACTGCATAAATGATATTCTAGAATCTGGGTCTTGCATGTTTATTATGTATAAATAATGCCAAAGAAAACTTTTTGTCCTACAGCAATTCTAATTTAAAAAATAATATCGTTTCTACCTCTTGAATGCATTTACTTTCAACTAATTTTTTTTTCTTCATGATTCATCGCAATTATTTCTCTTCTCATAATTTGTTATGGACTAAATGGAAAAGGGGGAAAATCACTGAAATTAACAAGAAAAATGTACGCATGTGACCAATGCAACTAATAATAATAAGGTTTTTCTGTAATGTATAAATTTGCACATGTTAAGAAATTTAAAATAGTAATTTTGTATTGAAACTTGTGTATTTAAATTAAATAGTTAACTTTTTAATAAATGATTGTTGTTTTTCAAGAAAAAGTTGTTACTTTTAGTTTCTTTTATTTTTTGGGTCAGGTAGCCTAGTGGCTAGAATTCACCTTATGAGATGAATAAGTGGGGTGTCTGGGGTTCGAACCCCGACCCCTGCATATAATAATGCATTGTCCTGTCAACTGAGCTATGCTCACGGGACACTTTTAGTTTCTTTAAGATGTGCAATATTGCACATGTTAGACAAACCCATAATGATATGGGAATAAAGACAAAAGAGATGGGTCATGTAATATTCCTCCCCCACTCATAAACCATATATACTCCATCCGTCCCAATTTGTAAGAAAAAAATTAAATCACACTTATTAAGAAAACTAAGTGATGCAGGAGGGTTTTATTAGTAATTTAGTAGTATTTATTATTTAGTCAAATCTTTGTAATTTTCTAGAACTTTCTATTATTATTTCGTTTTATTTTATTTCGGCCCACGGGTTTGTTATTTTTTTCACTATATAAGCAGTTGTTATGTAGCCTAAGAGGTACACTTTTATTCATTAATAATATTCGAGACTTTTCTCTCAATTCTGGTGGATTCCGGAAACCCTTATTATGATAGGTTTGTCGCTTGCAACCTGTTTGTTTTCTTTTAGGTTTAGCGCTTGCTAACCCTTGCTTCCGTACAGCATCACTAAGACATAAGAATTTGAAGTATAGTTTTTTGTGTTTTCTTTGGAATAAGTTTTACAGGAAGATGTAAAAACAATTTTCATTGGTTATTGGTTATAGAGAAAATTAAATGTAATTTGCATTTAATTTCATGAGAATAAAAAAAAAGTTTTTCTTAGAAGAGATGGTTTTTTTTTAAAAAAAAAACAAAGATTAAATAGGATAAAAGTTTATCTATTTTACTTATATTTTAAAACAAAAAAGAAATTATTTTTTCCTTACATTTTAAGACGAAAGGAGTATTTCCTTGTATACTTCTATCACTATCTATTGTTCATATCTCCTAGTGCCTCCAAATTAACACTTGGCGCTACATAATTTTCCCTTCTCTATCACGAAGGGCTGGGAGAGAAATAACAAATTATAGTAATTAAAATATTAGTGAACTTTGATCGTCATCAAGAGACATTTAACGAAAATTTCAATTTTCTTTCTTGCAGCCCGAAAGTGCTAAGATATATTTAATTGTAATTAAAATACCATATAACATTTTCTTATAAAGATTCTAAACAATTTAAAATTATCTAAAAAAGAAAAACATGGCTCAAAATCTTAAATTTGTTTATGCTTTGATAATGATAATAGTTCTTTCTTCATTTCTTGCTGAGTTCAATTCGAGTAAGTCATATCTTCACACAATTTTCAAATTTTCCTGTATAACACATGAACACTGTTTGATCTTCTCTTACTAACAATCCTTTATTGTTTTTTACTAGATCCTGATAAAATGTATTGCAAAAAAAATGCTGATTGTCCAAGATATATGTGTGTACGATCACAAAAACCGAAGTGTATTGATTTCTGGTGTAAGTGCATATAGGTAAGAGAAATTATTAAAACATAAAACAATAATTATATGTTACTTTTAAGCTTTCAATTTTATTTGTACGTAATAGTGTTTGATTTTTAAATTTTTCCTCATAATTTAATTTAGGTTCAAGTAACAATTATAAAGATGCTGGATTTCACAACTTTAGTTTACAATACCTTGAGTTTTGACAAAAGGACTAAATTACAAGACTTAAAAAATTTCAAGAAAAGTTTTTTTTTTTTATCGAGCCAAAATGAGATGTATTAATAACAACGGCGATTCATCCCATACAAGCAAAGAGAGAAGCGCCCAAAAGAGATACAATGTCACTGGTGCCAAAAAAGCGAAGACACCATCAAAAAACAACAAAAATAATTACATGTGGACACCCATACAAAGAAGCAGATGTTTCCACCAGTCATGATAACTGTAATTGAACGACACCTGATTTGATTTCAACCACAAAAAAGAATTTAGCTTAACCTTATCAAAGAGAACAAATGGATCTGAAGCCGTATTTTAAATTTACGGTTATTCCTGTCCTTCCAAAGAACCCAAACACAAGCAAGCCAAACAACTTTAAAGGATATGTGTGAAGATCGCGACATGCCCGCCATATAGGAAAACTGAACAAAATGATGTCGAAGCTCATTAGGAGCAACCGAACATATCCCTATCCAAGTCCGCACATGGTTCCAAACACTGTCAGTAATCCCGCAACCTATGAAAAGATGATATGCCGTTTCGGAAATACCCCAACCAGCTGCACACGCAAGCGCTGTAGATTAGAGAATACTCTTTTGCACCAGATTGTCTTTAGTCGGTAATCTATTGCAAAGAAGACGCCGCACAAACAGAGACACCTTCAAAGGGATGTGCTTGTGCCAATCATCGTCAGCAAGGTTCCTAACCACAGGTTCATCGGACGTAGTAATAAAGCGATATACGCCATGCACCAAGTAACAATGAATAGGATCAAGCAACCACTTCCACTTGTCAAGAACTTGTTCCTGCAAAACAATGTTATGTAATAAATCGGAACACCCCCTCACACCTTTCTCCTCCCAAGCTAACAGACGACGTGTCCACACCCATGCTCCTCCCCCATCCGCCCACCCTAGCCTCTCCATCTCCTCCACCGAGGTCTCCCGGTTCACGGCCAAGTCAAATAGGCGGGGAAATTTAATCCTCAACGAAATTTCCCCCAACCCAATTGTCGTGGCAGAACATAGTGTGACGACCATCACCAACCACCCTTTGTGTGTTGTCGTCGAACCAATTCCCAACTCCCTCACCAATCCCCCCCACAGACGTTGCACACCGTCCTCCACCAAAATGAACAATGTCTGCCCCCCTCCTTCTGAGTTTAACTTCTGAGTTTTATTTTTATCAAGAACAACTAAAAAAATAGGAAATGTTAATGAGTGCCCCTAGGACACTCTATAAAGACTATAAATAGTAAATACATTATTTATAAAAATACATGCAATCAATGTCTTGGAAATCAAAATATTTAACTTTTTAAAGAATAATTACTTATTTTAAAATGATTAAAGAGTGTACTAGAGACACTCGTTAACAAGAAGAAAAAAAATAGTACTCCTTGCCTTTGAACAATCGAAGTCTTGTCACCAATCAGCGGTGGAAGGATTTTTTTTTTTTTTTTATTTTTGAGGAAAAAAGTGGCTATTATGAACATGGATTTTCGTTCAGCCATGGATGCTCTAAATGTGCAAGGAACTTATGACCAACTTTTGTAGAAAAGGAATCAAATGTAAGTCTTGGAAACCTATGTTGTCTCGATATTATTTTTGTTGAAAAGTTTTGAAAAATCATTGATTTTCTATTTTATATACGGTACTCCCTCCGTCCGAAAATGTAAGTAAAAATGGGTCAATATAAGTTGATGTATATGGTACAAATTTTGAACAAAATACATTAACTTTTGTTGACCAATTTTTACTTACATTTTGGGACGGAGATGTACATTGGAACAACCAAATTTTCTATTATATTTTCATTGATGAATGAAAAGTTTTTTTTTTACCAAAGCAAAATTAACTATCATTAATCAACCATTGATCAATACAAGAAGGATAGAAATAAAAAATACAGTGACTAGCCCAAGAACAGGCCGCCCTAGCTAAAGCATGAGCAACCATGTTCGCTTGTCTCCTAACAAACTTCACCTCGAAGTTGGAATGTAAAGATAACTGATAAATAATACTTGAAACAATAGCACAAAATTCTGAATCACCATGGCCCGGAGACGATAAAGTCTGCACTAAAGAAGCGGAGTCGGACTCGAAAACAACCCGGTCCCATCTGTTCACATCAGCAAAGTGAATGACTAGACTAGATTTCAATTAATCAAATAGTAACGTGACTTCTTAATTTATGAGACTTCAGTAATAATCAAGTGGCCATTTATTTGGTTAGCTTCTGTTATTTCTTAAACCTTCATAAAAAATAAGGTAAATTCTTAGGTACTACACCCTCCGGTCACTATTATAAGCAAAAATTCACTTTTTTTTGATTCATTCAATAAATGATGTATGTGGTCTATGTGGTCTATTTAATGGACCACATACATCATTTACTAAATGAACCTAAAAAAATATATTTTTGCTTATAATAGTGACCGGAGGGTGTATGTTGTTTGGTTGGATACCGATAGGATGGGAATAGATCAAGTCGACCAACAAAAGCCTATAGTTAGCCTACATCAGGTAAAGTCAGACTAATCTTTTTTTGTTAAATATAGGGAAACTAAGGTCTTTTTAGATGCCTATTTAGTTAAAAAGTCCAACCCGTGGATCATAAGAAAAACCTTTTAGGCTTAATAGGTCAGCCTACTTAAAAAAATATGAATAATTTTTTATTACTATTATTATAATAAATTAAATTTCGTACTTCAATTTAAATTATAAATTTGTTAATTTTTGTAGTAATTTAGATTTATTAGTGTACCTATTTTTTCCACATAATTCAATGTAATATAAGAAAATAAAACTGAAATTTAATATCATATATAGTTAAATTCTCTAAAATGTCATGTGAAATATCAAAAGGATTAATATCATTGGTCTATTAGTTCTTCGGCCTATTTAAAAATGATCCTAATGTTTATTTAAATATGTTCATTTGAAAAAGACTTTTAAACATGCTAATATGTCATATCATTTTTGCGACACGTCTAGCTCATACAAAAAAAAATCAGCCTATGACATAGTACATGGTCAAGGACCTCAATGGCTAAAAATTCACATTTAAGGTGAGTAAGTGGAGTGTCCGGACTTCGAACCCCAACCACTGCATATATTATATATTGTCCTTACCAATTGAGCTGGGTTCACAAGGACATTCAACTCATGATTAATTCCTTACTATTTCAATATACATAAGTTCTTATAGTTGTGAACTAATTTATTCAAACGTGAAGTATAACCAATATTTTAAAAACTGGACCGACCATCAACCCGACAAAGTCATGGGTTCACTGGGTCGTTGGTTGAACAATCAGTTTACTAGTTAAACCGCAAGACTAAACAGTATAATATCGGATGACTCGACTATATAACCTAGTCTATATTAAAAATTTGTATATGTATAAAACTGGATTGAACCAGATGACTCGATCTATTAAAATTAAAAAAACTATGACATCTATAAAATATCAAAACTTAGTAGACAAATTAACATAATTTCACAAGCTAATTCTTTAAATTTAAATTAGGGTGTGTGTTTATATATATATCAGGTATAAACAAATTCACACCATATATAAATAAATATTAATAATTTAATTTGAATTGTAGCACAAATATATTTAAAAAATTGTATTTTTTCCAAAGGCATTTGAACAAGTTTATTAAAAATATATGTACTTAGCAATTCAATAAATTAGAAGCATGAACTCAAAATATATTGCTATAAGGTAAAATGTGAGTTAAAAGTATAAAAAAAAAATTGAGTATAAAAATAAAGGCTTAAAGCATATATCTGTTATGCGTAGAAATGAAGGACAAGTTGTATAAAAAAATTGTAGGACTAGTATTGTCTTGCTTGGATTGGGGTTAGTGGGGTCGATCCCCTTGACATCTCTGATCACTTTGTTCAATTCACTTATATGTTAGGATCATAAAACCATATAGTGGTGTAGTGGCTGAGTGATGCAGCTTTTTTTTTTTTTTTTTATAAATAATAACGTGGTCAACTACTACAGAAATGACATTTAACATCAGTTGAAATCGACATTTCACATCGGTTCCCACCCGATGTGACTAAGGGTGAGGTTGTATGTCTGTAACATTTCACATCGGGTACGGAACTGATGTGATAAGTCATTTTCCACATCGGGCAGGTAATCATAGATTTGATATGTGAGAATTAAATACTACATAAAAGGTTTTCACATCGGCTGTACCATTGAAACTGATGGCAAATATGTATGTTTCACATCGGCTAACATGCCCACCGATGTGAAAAATACTGATAGTTTTTTTTATAATTTTTATGCAAGCTTACTACAGTACCAAATCTGCTTCATACAGTTGGAGACCAATTAGATATCTAATCAATAAAAATTATTATTACCAAACACAAAATCATAATAAAAGGTCCTGCATGTAGCAAAAGCTTAATTCATATACAAAAGCTTAATACAAAATACCTATAAAGCCATACATACTAAAGCTTAGTTCAAAGGATCACTAAAGCTTCATACATATTAACTTTACTAGACTATTTTATTATCACACATATGCTTTGAACTTTGTCTAGCCCTTACAATTGTATATTATGTCTTACCTATATAGCTCAGAATTTTTGTATATCTCATGAAAATCAACACCTAATGCAACTTCTTGTGCTGGACTTGTCACTTTTAACATCTATGTTGCTGGGTTATATCCATCTTTTATTTTACTTACTCCTTCAATACTCTAGACAACAGAGAATATAAGAAAATGAGTAAAGGATGATTCAAGAATTATGGTTGTTCACTTGTTGAAGTAAAATTGAATTTAAGTTGCATCAAATCCAACCTCAAAATACTTGATCAATTGATAAGAATAACAACCTAATGACCCATCATATATTTCTTGTCCTTCACTCTTCAACAAGAATAACTAGAATCACATGTAACATATATTAGATTAGAGTCCACATTAGCAAAGAAATTTTCATAAATACGTTCATTTCATTATATCATTTCTTACCTCATCAAAAGATTCAAATATAATTGTTCTTCCTGTGTCAACCGTGTTCCTAACGGTTCTCATAACAATTGCAGCAGCTCTAGCATCTAATCCAGATGTAAGCTCATCCATGGAAATTATTGATGGATTGGCCACTAATTCAACTGAAATAGTTAACCTTTTGCGTTGTTCGGTTGAAAGACCGCTCACACCAGGCAAACCAACCAGTAAGTTCCTCAGCGGATTCAGCTCGACTAGTTCCATAACTTCCTCAATGAACATCTACAAGTATTTGTTAGATTCAAAGTAAGAATAACAAGTTTAAGTTTGAAAGCTAAGTTATTTAGAATAGTTGAAGTTATCGATTTTTATATATGATTAGTATAAGAGAAATAATAAAGACTTGAATCATAATAATAAAGACAAGAGAATATGATACAAAAGACTAAATGTTACTAACCCTTACTTATATGGGTACAAGACCTATAATCCTAATCGAATATGATGCTAAGATAGGAAACTAATCTTATGAGATGATTCATGATACGCAAACATAATGTGAAGATATCTTAAGATATTTCATATCTTTAAACAAGGACTTCAAAAAATATGTAAAAGGGAGAATCATATGGTGGCTTGAACAGTAAATGCTAACCTTTCTGGCATTGGAATCAACTTCTGCTGGTAAACGAAGCCAAGCTGAATACAACAAGCACTCATAGACAGTAACATGAAGGGAGTGGATATCATTCTGCTCACAATAGCTAGAGATTCTAGCAAATGTTACTTGCTTTTTAGGGTAACAAGAAATTTTTATGCTCCCATCAATATAACGACTAGTTTTCCTACCAGCCAAAACAACCATCAAAGTAGTTTTATCAGCTCCACTAACACCCATCAAAGCTGTGAGAACACCAGGTCTAAAAGCACCACTAATTCAATTTCTTGATTTCTATCATTTGGTGTATTATTGCCTCCTGATTCTTCTTTTATTGTTGCTTGTGGCAACCCCCTCACATTTCACAAACAGGAACATACTCAATAAGACAAAAAACCAAGGCTGAAACCAAACACAACACATGTTCCACAACAAACAAAACCAAAAACATATCTTGGCAGCCACTGCACTGACAGCAAACTACACCAAAACAGCACCCAGAAACCACCAACAACCAAGCTAAACACACACCCCACTACACACCTAACTCTTTAAACAATCATCAGGATCCCAACACCATTCATAATAGAGGCAAGGAGGAATTTTAAGCCTTTGTAATGACCAAATCCACGAGAGAACTTTGACTTCCTCTATCAAGTAAAACAAACAAAAAAATTCAAGTTATTAAAATCAGTGGATGGTCACATTATAATACTCATATTTAACAAACTTCAAGTTATTAAAATCATTTAATCACTAGTCACTAATATCACACGTGGTTTCTATATCTCTTCATTAGTACATTTAAACATTAAAAAATTCAATTAAGTAAAAACAAAACTAAAATGGCAATCCCATAATATAATAAGCCTTTAAATTGATAATGTTTTATAGATCTCACTCAAATACATAATTAAATTAAATCACAACAAAAACCATAAATATATAGACATTATTTTAAAGTCACTGTTAGTAACATACACATAACCAAACAAAAATCAGAGACACAACAGATTTATAAAGATAGGTGATATACCAAGTGGCTGGAAGGGATGGCTTCAAATATAACAATAACGTTGTGAGTAGCTTCAAATTCTTTGATTAGTTGATAAAGAGAAGAAATTTAAGAAGAGGATCTCAGCATTCCCAATATTAATTATATAGACTACCTTCAAAATAGAAAATTTAACAACCCATCTAAAAATTTGAAGAAAAAAAGACAATTTGGCTTCATCGATGACAATTTCTCCTTTTTGGTAAGTGATTAATGAATAGATAGGAAAATGGTGAGGCTAGAGCATACATATCTAGTTTGATTCATTTAATGAACAATTTTTCGGTTCAAATGATAAAATATAATAACATAAAATTGAAGAAGAAATATACAATACCTCATCACTTCACCTACCAATCTCCCATGAACCTGCATAATCAATTATGAAACAAACAAAAAAGGAAAATATTGAAACACAAAACCCAATGGATTCAATTATGAATTAAGTAGAGAAAGTGAAGGGCAAAAAACACAAACGAAAGGAGGTCCATTTTTTTGGTGAGATAACGATATTATATACTTCACAGTGGCAGTATGAGTATCATCTAGAATAGCCACATCGAACATTAATTTAAGGAAAAAAAACTAACATAAATTAAAAAAATATAGTAAAATCTTTTTTAAAAAAAGTAGTTAATCCAAGTTCAAACACATATTCATAGTATAGTGATGCTTAAAATTTGAGAGGGTAATGACTAATGACTTAAAATTTGTATTTGTTAAACAATAAAAGTAGATGCTAACATACCCAAAACATCAATTTCAATCCCAAACATCATTAAACACAAAATTCACCAAATATGGTGACTAAATAATCAAATTTAACATAAAAAATATAAAAAATAAAAGAAAATAAAATAAAAAGGGTTTCAATTCAAGAGAGAAAACGTGAATTGAAAAGAGGAACTGAGAAATACATACAAGCTGATTCTTACACCTCCACCGTTGCAGAGAAGAAAGCATCTTTTGTAGATCTAGGGTTTTGCTCCAGTGAGAGGGAAGTGAACTCAATCGATCCTTCCATCACACTTGAAGGAAATTGGAAGAAAAAAAAAACTCAATTGAAGGATATTTGTGGTGGTGGGTATGAATTTGGGACTGAATTTGGTGGTGGAGAATACAGGGTTTTGGTACTGGGTCGGGAAGAGAGAAAGAACGTGAGTGAAAAGAATGAGCTAGAATTTGGTATTTGTTTATTTTGTTATGATTTCCCTTCAGGTGACTATATCCACTGATGTGGAAAATGTTAGATGTAAATTTCACTAGTATTACGAAATTTCCACCGTGTTTATCTTTTCCCTCATGCATTAGTTCCAATGATGTGAAAACCCTTTTGTATCTATTTCCCCCCTTCAGGCATTTCCTCAGCTGATGTGATAACCTTTCCTCAGGCATTTCCCCTCAGGTATTTTCCCACTGATGTGAAAGCTCTGATGTCAAATGTATATTTTCTAGTAGTATATGATAACTCAATAGTCAATCATGCAATGATATTTGTGGTGTATGTGCATGCCATGTTATCTGTCTATTCTATACTTCTTTCCACGGTTCATGTAGCAAACACCGGTGGCTTCAACGTAGAGTGCAACCAATATATGTGAACTGTATTGTTTGATATTAGATCACTTTTTCACTTGGCATCCTGGTTCGGATCCACATACGATACTTATAATAAGATGCATTTCAATATATTAGTACGTTTATATTTATGCTTTAAATTACTTTATACTTTTTATGTCACACGCAAGATTTGTAGATTTTCATAGTGGCTGCTAATTTTTATTTAGAACTTTTCTGGGTTCCTATTCTTTTAGCAGTTAGAGTTTATTTATTCATAATGCATTTCTGATTTTTGAAAATGAATTTCAAACAGATTCAAAATCGCATGTTTGAATTTCTTAGTGTCGTTGTTATAAAAACTATCACTCCATCGTTTCAGTTGAAAGATGTATTTTGTTTTTTGGTAGATAGACGAAATGGCAAAGCCATTATAAACTCACACACACAAGTGGAGGTATCGGGGATCGAACCCCGGTTATGGCATTCGGCCTAACAATTTCGGCATTTTGCTAGTTGTGCTCAGAGCCGGCCCAAGGCAAGAGCTTCTAGGCCCATGGCATAGGGCCTCCAATTTTTGGGGGCCCAAATTTTTATTTTATTTTTTATGTAAAAGGCATTAAAAAAATACAATATATATTATCCGCGTAATATCATGTTAGATTTGTTCAGTTTGGTCCAGCGGTTGGGGAGTGCATATACATGTTCAATGATATGGGTTCAATTCCCACCAAGCACATTTTTTGCTTATTTTTTTAATTTTTTCCAGCATTAATGGAATTTTTAATTTGGGACCTAATTTATTGTGGATTTCAGCCCAACTCTCCTCCAATTTAACCAGCATTAATTTATTATGGATTTGGATCCCAGCATTAATTTTTTTTCTCTTCAGTTTAATTCTATTTTTTTTTTAAATTACAACAGAGCCTCCGAATTGTTTAAGACGGCCTTGAATTATGCTATCAACATTACTTAAATAAGTCGTTTATCCAAAAAGAACCTAACTGGAACCAACTATCAATAGATAGGCCAGGTCTTAATTTGGCTTTTTCTTGCTATAAATTAGGCACAGTCCTTGATGTTGATAAGTATTGAAAATTGTAACATGATGTCAGTTTTTGCTTTTTCTTGCTATAAGTTACACACTCTCTTGTTCTTTTGTCAATCACTCTATGTCATTGTTGTAAAATGAAGAAAAATTTGATTAGATGAGCTTCTTCATGAATATGGTAACCTTGTTTTTGTTTGGTAATTTTACATACAAAAATTGTTTCTCTAAACTGTGAAAACAAGTGACGTGGCTGCATATAAATTTGATAAAAAGAAGTTTAAGGATATTTGCCGTAGGTATTTCTTCTAATTCCGTTACTTACTTCCCGTTATACCAAAATTTTGAATTTTCCATTTACTTGCATACACAAACTTTTGTGATTAACATAGTAAATAATCCATTTAATCATTAATGTAGGTAAAGATTTGCTCCATATTAACATGATGAAGACTCCAAATTTGAACTTGGAAGCTGAAAATAGTTTAGAAGTAAGCAGCCAAGTAGGTTCCAACATATACTTACAAGAATCATCTCATGATCTTACCAAAGACAGTGCCACAACTTCTTCTTGTCTTACCAAGGCAGACATTAATCCAGGTTCTATTTCCCTTGACCTGACTCTCAACTTCGATCCGAGCGATGAAGATTTGAAGGAAACAAGCGACACAAACAGTGAAGTACTAGGAGCTGATCATGCCCGTAACACTGCTTCCGCTCCAACGATTCATAGAGTTTTCTCTTGTAATTATTGTAAGAGGAAATTCTTTAGCTCACAAGCATTAGGTGGACATCAGAATGCTCATAAAAGGGAGAGAACGATGGCAAAGCGCGCTATGCGAGTTGGGATGTTTACCGAAAGGTATACAAGCTTAGCTTCTTTACCTCTTCATGGTTCTTCTTCTTTTCATTCTCTTGGTATTCAAGCTCATGCTGCAATGCACCAAAACCACATGCCATCATCGTCGTCGATGCTGATGAGGGCTCATGACATGAGACCTACAGCGAAATTCGAGAAAGATTGTTTCGGACCAGCACCGATGTTTATGCATAATGATGATGTTGGCGTATTTTGGCCTGGAAGTTTCAGGCAGATAAATCAAAGTGTTCATAATTCAAATTTGAATCATAACTCAAATTTGAATACTAGTTTTGTAGCAACTGAACCTCCTCAACAAACATCTACTACATATCCTGATCTTACTTTGAGGCTTTAATATTTTTGTATCTTAATTAAATTCAAATATTAGTTTTTTTTTTGTGGCAATAAACAGCTATATTTCTCATGTTCATTCTCTTTGGACATGAAATTATTAATTAACTGTACTTGCATTGTACAATTAGATGTGTATTTCTAGTGACATGTTTATCTCTTTTGAAATTTTCAGTATTATTTGTTTCTTATAGTATGTGTTTCACTTCACCATTGATGTCGTTTGGTTATAACTCCTGAACCTCAACCTGAATGTGAAACAAAGATATAGATGTTATGTAGTTATTTCATAAGATAAGTATATTTTTTAATTATATTTTTACAATGATCAAGTTTGAATTTCTCAAATAATTTACACTAAGAGTGAGTAAATACCCAAAATGGTCCTTTGCTTTTGACACTTGCATCAATCAAGCTATTTTAAAATGGTCCCCGACATTGCATAAAGCTCTCCAAGTTAGTCAGTCCTTGTCACTAACTTAACAAAGTTAGTTATGCTTACATATCCTTTCAAAATGTTCACACATGTCTTTGCAACATTTTAAAAAGATTTATTAAAATGTTGCAAACTAGCCCTCAAATTTAACGTGGCACCTACATGTGGGCGCTAGCGCAGTGATGACTGTCTGAATTTGTAATCTAAAGGGACAATATTCAAAGACCATCTAAGAGTAATATTGTATGGCATTCACTCTCCCTAAAGAAATATAATGCTGGTATGAATGAAACTCTTATACTTTAAATATGGAATATTATATGAATAAGAAAAATAAACAACATCAATTTTTTCATAAAGGAGGAATATTATATGAAGAAAAAGAATATGGAGACGTATTTGAATCTGAAACATATCAGATGTTGATACTTTGTAGATATGTGGCCACGAAGTATTTGAATTATTTTTTTACTTTTAAAAAATATTTTATCATATATTTATAAGATACTCCTCTACCGATACACACAAATTCTTATAAGTTACTTCATAAATATGTATCCTAGAAAATATGAAGGGTAAATAAAGTGAGGCAATGTTATTAGAATTTGGAGATGTGTACACTTCAATTTTTTTTTTTTTTTTGGGTAGAGTGTACATTTCAATTTAAGATATGAATCAACAGAATTGTATCTCGACAAACCAACTTAAAAGTTTTTTATTTTATTTTTGTGGATGAAAATAGAGAGATATTCAATCAATCAACATTAGATTAAATTTTATTGGAGTGTTTTCAAAGATGCTTTTGTAAATTGTGATTTCTATAATTATATATTAATGAAGTAATCAATGCTTATTACATGCATATAAGTTTTAGTATAATTTTTTTAGAGGAAACATTCACTTTAGTCCCTAATTGAGCACCTCGTTGTTACAATGGTCCTTGACTCAGAAAAAATACAAAATAGTCCTTGACAATGTACCTGTTTGCCTGTAATTTCCTAAAAACACCGGTAAACAGTACCTCCGTTAGCCACTTTAGCCATCGACATTAAAATTGGTCGTTAAACATTGAGCTGCCAATTGTTTAGGTTGACAAGGATGTATGACATGGCTCTAGGACCTAAGTAACATAAACCAATTTGAAATTAACATTTCAAATCCTAAAATCCCAATTCATCCCTCCCAATTTCAAATTTGTAATCTTTCTCCTTCTTCCTTCTCATTACGTTCAATCTTTTTTTTCTTTTCGATCAAGGCTAGTAAAATAAAAGAAAACCAGGAGATGCCTGAACCTTTTTACATCAGAGAAACCCGAAAGTAAAGAAGACCAAGACTACCCTAAGACAAAAAAGAAACAATGAAAGAACAGAGGCAAACACTGCCGAAACAAAGCTAGAACATTGGCTGCTACACAGACTTTTCTAGGAATATGAGTACATTTAAATTCTATATAATCAAAATTCCAATCAATTTGAGAGTTAAGATTCCCAAGGTCCCTTATGTTCCAAAACAACAGAATCAATGTGAAGGTTTGTTGGAGGTACCCTTCTTTGAACGGGTGATGATTTCCTCCACAGGTGAAGTGATATAATTTCTTTTAGGTTGTTGATTTTTCTTCTTTTGGTGTTTCAAGGTCAAAGGACAAGCTTCCTTTGAGGCAGCGGGTATATCCTCACTGGTAACCTCAAGGCTACAATCTTCACCTTCTTCTATCTCATCTGGCCAAAATTTGGAAAGGATTTTCAAACTTTTTAGGGCTGCAGCAGATGGGATAGGGGTGACAGATGCAGGTATCAAAATATGGCTAAAAGGGAGTTTATCACTTGTCAAAGCATCATGGTAAGTAGTGATTGGTTGAGGCAAAGGGTCGAGCATGTCATAGGGCAATACAAAAGATTCATCAAAAGCAGGGCCCTTAGCCAAACCAGGTGACACCTGCACTAGAGATGAAGGTGAGCTTATGGGGAGCTTCCCATTAGCAGCCCCTACTATAGGTTGGTTTGAAGCACAAACCACATTCTAAGAGGGCCCACTCTTCCATTTTCCAAGAGCCTCAGAGTTTGTGATGTGCAAAAAACTAGCCTTCTCTATGGAAACAACCACCTCATTATCACTGCTCAAATCATCCTCATTAATGAGTGGGAGTTTCCCATCAACTTTTCTAGCCTCCTCTATATCCTCACCAACTTCCAGTAATTCAAAAGAATTATTAAGTGTTAATTCCAAGTGTAAAGGGTTACCAATAGCAATGTGTTTTGCCTGGTTAAGTGGATCATCATTCCTATCACTCTTACCCTTTAAAACAGGTGAGACTTCTCCCTCCTCTAGCTCAATGGTGGTGTCAAGATTCTTCTTATGAATATCAGCATTAAAGAATTTGACCCTCTTTTCAATCTGATTGCTAGAGCCACTCACAACTTTCTTTCCAGGTACACCAGGTCTGGTAAATTCAGTATGGGATTTTTGTGTAGGGGCCTTTGATGTGTTAGGAGCAAGTTTGAAGAGTGTGCCCTAGCATCTTGCAATGAGCACAAAAAGTGGGGTGTTTTTCATATTGAATTGAAATAGATAATGCATGGTCTTCCCTTTCACTACAACAGATTCAAACAAATTTTTCAGAGAGGTCCACATCAATTAGAACACGTGCAAAGATACCAAAGCATCTGTTTTGTGTGGAGTCATCAATGGATAGAGGGGTGCCCAAACCTGATGCTATTTCAAACAATGTCTGCTTTTCCCAATATTCTTGAGGCAAATTCATGAATCTTACCTAGATTTGTGTGTGTGTTTGAGTTTGTGCTTGAGGAGCGAAATCCTTGGACCAACAATAAAACCTAATCAACCCAGGCTTGAGATTAACTGTGCCAAGGGACCAAATCTTTCGCATTTCTTCAATTGAGCTGAAATTGAATTCAAAAAAACCTTTGCCAAGTGGGGTTAAACTCCAATTTTGCAGATGAGGCCATTGATTGCTAAGTTTCACTTTCAGAGCTTGAGTAGTAAATGGCGCATCCCCTTTGTGTAGGATTAACCGTCCATGGATGTGCGTCTGCCAATATTCAAACTTTTGGTTTTAGTCTCCAATAAATTAAATTTGACCGACAATTTTGATCTCTGCCTTTTTTTTTGTACAAAAGAGGACAAAAGCTCATTGATCTCTACTTTTATGAATCCCAAAAATAATAGGAAAGTGGAAGAAAATATAAGCAAGAATATATAAAATTTTACAACGTACCGTAGGCTAGTTATAGTTAAATATAAAGCATTTCTTTTAAGAAATATACATAAAGCATTCATTAAAAAATAAAATAAAGCATGACAGTTTTTTTTCAAAGGAGAAAACATGGCAGATGTTTTATTAAAAAATAAACTATGAACTTGGCCGTTATTTTTTAAGCCATGAACATGTTGTTTTATTAAAAAATAATTAAATTAAATTAATAGGGTTAAAATTGGAAGAAAATATAAAAAACTACCAGCTATAAGCTCAAAAGCTACTTGAAATAGCTTCTCAAAAAACGCTATAAGCTAGTGAAAAAAGCTTTTTACCAAACACATCTTATTATATCAAAACAAGCTTATAAGTTAGTCCAACAAGCTATAGGTTAGCTTATTCGTGTTACCAAACACAGCCATGATGGGTTGAATTTGATGTGAAATTTTAATTGTTAAAAGCCATATAGTGTAAATTAATTAAGATTGTATACCTAAATATAATTAAATAAAAATAAAAAGGTACCTTATTAAAATTGATTTTTTTATAGAAAAATTGACTCATTTATTTAACATTTAATGTTACATTTGTATATTACATTTTGATTGGTTGATATTTTGAAAGGGTAAATACCCCCTAAACAAGAGAGGGTAATCTAGACCTCACCTGTATTAAGTGATATTTTGTTGGAGCTTGTCTTGGTTCTCTATATTCTATTTAGTAATATTAACATAGACACGAGGCACTTTTATGGTGCTTTGAGCACTTTCAAGATACCCTCATTTATTATTATATTTTGCTAAACTCCTTTAAGACTCACTGAAAGTAATTCTTTCTTGTTTTGGTTACGAATCATGTCATAAGTTTTTGAACCTGTAATGTTGTATCTATTTCATAGAAACTTTATATGAGTTGAAACTAAATTTGGAGTTGCTCTTTAAAATTAGCAACATCTTAAATTTGGGGTGGGGTACTAGTAGAACTTGGTTATCAAAAAATGAAAATAAAAGAAAATAAAAATGAAAGAAAAAAGTAGACAAAACTATCAAAAAGTGGTCTACACACAAAAAAGAATCAAGATCCAAGAAATTAAAAAATTTGGTCTCTTCTGAGTAAAATAATAAAAAAAAGAGTAGTTTTACTAGTACCCGTATTGTTTTGCCAAGAAGGGATGTTGGTAATACTTCAAATGTTTAGGGATCCGTAGCTTATAATCTAACTCCAAGTTTATTGTTAGTTTACTTTCCCAAATATATCACACTTTGACATAAGTCACGTTATAACCCTCGAAGATCTCTAAAGTGTGTTTGCAATGCTTGACTTTGAATGATTGTTTAGAACTTCCTCAAGTTTATAGAAAGGTGCATTAATATGTCGACGAATTGGAAAAATGCTATGACCATCACTACTTACTTTAGGAACATACAATGGAAAACGAGTGTGGCTGAGGGTATGACCTATCTTCTCTAAGTCTCACATGCTTGCATGGAAGTGGTAAATTAGTCAAATTCGGAAGTGGAACAAATGATGATATGAGCACCCCCTCCACAAAGGTATGTTCTCTAAAAAAATTGTGCAAATTTTGTTCTTAGTTATTTTTGTTACATGAGGAAAAACAACAATTTAAGTTTTGGGGTTGTGATGACAGCTTATGTTATGTTATTTTAGGTATGTTTTAGAGTTACTTTAGTAGATATTTGAAGTTATCATAAAGGAGTTTAAGATAAGTTTCTCATGGTTTATGAGTCATTTTGTATTTTAGGTATTGTTTTCATTTGCCCCATGTGTATTGCACAAAGATCTAAGCTTTCTTTTATAGAGACCATGCACCTCATGCATAGCCCATGTGCCCCGCGCATGCTATTTCGGGAAAAATCAGCTTTTCCCTATGCGATGGAGGAAAAAGCCTAGGATTTTAACCCAAATCCAGTTGTAAATATGCATGTAAATATATCTCATTTGACACTGAAATATTCATTCAGAACTTGCCAGTTCAAGGCAAAGTAAAGCATCTGGAGAATCAGTGAGGAGTTTCACACCTTCTCCACTTTTGTTCTAAAGTATGTTTTATTTCTTCTTGCCTATGTATTTTGTTATCATTAGTAACTAAACACCTTTTGATTATGGTTGTTATGATTTGAGTTATATTTAACTTCATATGTTTCGCGCTTAATGCTTTTCTCACTATGAATTAACGCACCTAGGCCATGAATGAGACTTAGGTTAGGGTTGAAGATTGTCATCTTACTTTAGCCAGAATTGTTACATGTGAATTTTATCCAGTGTCTTTATTTATTAGAGATACTTAAGGTATGTGGTTATATTCTAAGACGCCTGTTTGATGTGGATCCTTTAGATGACAATTTAGGAGCTTCACATTTGTCTTGTGTCAATCACCTGTGAGAGTGTATATCCATGCTCTAATAACGATAATCATGTCTTCGAAATCCTAGAGGATTGACAACCCTTTACCCCTAGTGCATGTATAACTTTTACAGTGATTGATAGTTGTCTTGCGTTAGTCCAACAAAGAGGTAATTGCGCTAAAGCTCAGAGCCAACCCTTTTATATTTACTTTGCACTCAAAACTTATTTTACGCAATCAAATCAAACTTCCAAACTCCCCCAATTTACAGTTTTAATTTATAAGTTTAGTAAATTGTCGAGTAGAAACAACAATCCCTATAGAGATAATAACTTCCTACTTTAATACTTGAATGGTTTGATTCACTTACCAAATTGATCATCAATCATCATATATTTTTTATGATTTATCAAAAACCTTGGACAATTGAAAATTAAGCATCTATTTCTCAATGGTTTTAAACAGAACAATACTACCATTATCTTAAATAAATGATCAAAAGACCCAAACATGTTGTTCAAATTAAATATTACATAACCATTAACTAAAAAATTTAAGGGTTAAATATGTTTTTGATCCCTATAAATATGTTAACTTTTCGTTTTAGTCCCTCTAAAATTTTCCTTCAAATTTTAGTCCCTATAAAATTTTCAATCTTCACTTTTGGTCCTTCTTTTAAAGTAAACTGATATGTAGAATTCATACATTTTAATAAAAAAATTTAGGAAAATTCAAAATATTATAAGAATCACTCCAAAAAAAAAATTAGAATTTTTTAACAAAACGTGAGTTTAATATGAATTTTTAATTTTTTTACGGTTAAAAATTCATATTTAATTTGTGTTTTGTTAAAATATTCTATTTTTTTTAAGGAAATTTTATTAGAATATTTTACATATTTCAGCACAATTTCATTAAAAAATACAAAAATTAAATTAAAAATAGGGACCAAAAGTAGTGATTGAAAATTTTATAGGGACTAAAAGTTGACATATTTATAGGGACCAAAAACATATTTAACCCAAAAATTAATATAAGAAATTGTTCAAAATGAGTCAGCTTAGTATCAAACTGGTTATTGCTTTGTTCGTTTTCATGGTAGACGTGGATGTAGACATACGTCTAGCTTCAGAAAACCACAACAAAATGCCACAGTAAACACACATCCATCAAATCAAAAGTTAATACAAACATACTAAGAAAGAAAAAAAGAGTAAAAACTTATTAAATATCGCCAAGTATAAGGGAGCTTTCAGTTCAATCAATGCATCTTTCAATTCAATTCTCAATATGAATTTATTTCATCATATTTTTCTTCTCCTTGGGTTTCAATGCCCTCCTCTAAGCCATCATCACCAACATTATCACCTAAGCGTGAGTCTGAACCCAAACCTTCACAACCACTATCATCACCCTCTTTATCTGCTCCACTATTCTTAACTGAAATCGATAACTAATAAAACTGTAGAGACGGAGTTAGAAGAGGGACCAACAAAGGCCACAGTCCCCTCAATAATTTTTGAACCTTTGGGAAAAAAATACAATCTTAATCCATGAAGATGAGAAACATCAGAAAAATGTGGAACTAAATTAAACATTTTAAGGAATAGAATGACTAAAACCATACTTAACAGGACCATTTACTTGATTAAATTAATGAGAAATGAGTTGACAAAGAAAACCAGACGACAGAGGATATAACACCTTAGCGTCAGACAATAAATGATGAAAAACACGTAAATCGCTCTCATCATCTTCAATCATTTTAACAGCAGAGAGAGAATACCTTTGTATAATGACTTAATAAAATTCATGTTGTTTGCCTATCAAAAGACCATGGTAAATGCCCTACAAAATCATTTTAACTAAGAAAAATATAAGGCAAGCATGAAGTTTATTTATTAGAAGAAAATGTTAGTTCTTTTTATATATATATTTTTTGTTACAAAAATTTTAGGGTGAGGGGATGGTGCCCCAGTCCAATGCACGGAAGACCTTTGGGCTCAAAGAGCATTTACAAATGTATTTACATTTACCTCCCTCCAAAGGTACTAGCGGGGCTCGAATCCGGGATCTTTCAGATTCAAGACCTGTCTTTTTACCACTAGACCAAGCCTTTCGAGTTTCTTTTTATATTTGTTTCACAATATTAACTTCGAACATATTTTATGATTTCTTAATTTTTTTTATATAAATTGTACATTTGAAATTTATTTTTTTCTTTACTAAATTAGACTTTTTAAGATTATTCTCCCATAAACTTAATTTCTAGTTCCTTCCTTGAATAAAAGAATTATAAAAATAAAAAGGATGACATGGCCTAATAAGATTGGAGTGTGTTAACAAGAGGTGTCAATATCATGGGGTCTTGAAGTTTAGGCAAGGGGCCAAAAAATCCACAAAATTTCCACTAAATTAATGTTGGACCACAATTTCCATAAAAAAAATTTCCTAATTTTTCTGTGCCCACAAAAAAAAACTTTTGGTCAACCGACGGTCAACGTCGGAGCTCCGCTGTTGGTGGTGGTTCACGGCGGCGGTCTGACATTTTTCCGACGGGAAAACTGTGGTTTACGGCGGCTAGAGCTCCGGTGGTGGTTGGAAGTGGCTGGTGGTGGTTTGCTTTTTTTTTTTTATTAATAAGAAAATATAAAAAATATACTATTTGTTTTTTATAAATATTTTTATAATTTGTTTTTTTTTCCTTCAAAAATATAGATTATAATTAGTGGGCCTCAAGCCTTTATTACAAAGCCCACACAAAAGAATAGTGGGCTGGGGCCAAACAAATTAATTTTAACAAGGGGGCGACATTAAGAGGATTGCTTTTTAGGCCCCTCTAATATCTCTTTAGGCCCCTTTAAAATACGAAAAATAACCTTTATAAAACGTCCGATAGTTAAATACCGGAGCCTCCAGTAGGTAAACACTAGTAGTTCATTTTAATTATTCACATTTTGCACCTCCGGTATGTACATACCGAAGGCACATTTTCACATTAATATACATATGGTATTAATGAAGAAGAAAGAGATGGAGAATTTGTTGCTTCAAAGATCTTCT
>Ga0228711_1003650_pt1 | contig 23941 bp, 7 predicted proteins | sample MedpolnodulmetaG_2_FD_177996 | JGI IMG/M metagenome (GOLD analysis project Ga0228711, IMG submission 177996) | Root nodule microbial communities from Medicago polymorpha collected in Santa Monica, California, United States - brown nodules | ecosystem: Host-associated > Plants > Roots > Nodule...
GGGTGGGGTGGGGTGGGGTGTATAAGTGTATCAATCAGTTTAGCGTATAACTAGATTGAACCTTGTAATAGTTGGCTGTATACAACTGCCATATGTGTTGTCATGTAACCGACAGGTGTCAGTTAGAGATAGGGTAACCTGTTGTAGCAGGTATTCTTCCAGCTTTCTATATAAGCCGTGTTGTAACAGAATTACTCATTCAATGAAAAGAATCAAAATTGAGATAAAATTTAGTTTGAAATTTCTCTCTCTTTTTCTCATTTTTTAATGGATGCTCGGGAATAGCTGAAACTGTATGTATATTCTTATTGCAGATCACAGAGTTAAAGTCACAGTGGTTGTTGGAGATAGCCCCTCACTATTACCAGCCCAATGGTCTTGAAGACAGTATGCTCTCTTTCTCTTTAGATTCCTAATTTGGTTTAAAATATTGACATCCTTTTATAGGCCCTTAGAGCATCCACAATGACCGTTTAGTTTCTAATGGAGTCCATAAAGTGACGTGGCTCTAACTCCTATCGAGAAAAGGAGATTGTACTACTGACTCAGTTTAGGACAGAGTAGAAATGAAATGACAGTTGTTGCAAATGAAGAATTTTGTAAGAGAAATGATATTTGTACAACCATTTTGTGACAAATTTTAGACAACTTTCTCTCTCATACTCACATTATATTCTTACTCTCTCCCATCCTTTTTATCTCTCCATTGTTTTTGACCAATAAGAAGAGAGAAAAAGAAGGTTGTCATGAAAGTTGTACCAAATGGTTGTTCAAATATCATTGCTCATTTTGTAAGCCCTAATTTATAAACCCAAAGTAGATAATTACACACACCCCTCATGTTCCTATCCTTAACAGAATATTCATGCCTATTCCCTCTCTTCCTAATTGACTTTCCCTCCCAAATCATTTTATGGGCCTGCTTGAAAAATACTTGGAGGGGCTTTCAGTGTTAGACTCAGTGACATTGGAGGCATGATGAAATCAATTTAGATTGTTATGGAATTGGAAAAAGGAATTAGGGTTGTTTAACAGAATGGATATGTGGCAAACTAAGATTGGTTAGAACAATTCAGGCTTTTTCACGTTTTAGAGTTTAAAACCATCAAGCTCAAGGTAGCCAAGACATTAGTCTCAAAGTTTGCCTTGATAACTTCAACAATATTGAACTTGTAAAGTTGATAAATCGGGAAAGGGTGGTTGTAATTAACCTTTTCAATTGAAATATGTTTTCATCAGTTCTACAAGCTCTACATATAGCGTATATATTGACAGTTTTAAATTTGTTGGTTATTATTTAGAGATCACACTCTTGATTTATGCCATTAAAATTTGAGACTAATGTGAATCAAACTTCTCCCTTTATCTATTTGAGTTGTTGAATCAAATTTTGTCGCAGCTATCTCAAAGAAAATGCCCTGTGGAGAAGGACGTGCAGAGAACCACAGGAAGTACATTCGTTAGAAAGTGGTTTTGCTGGAGGCAGAAAAAAATGTTGCTCTTAAAATTGAAAGAAGATGCATTGTAAATATATTTCTTCTGTGAGCTGTGATATGTATTATGAAATTTGTTTAGAGATTAAGCAGTATACACTTACTTTTAGTGTAAATTAGCTTCAAACTTACATCCAGTGACGGATCCAGGATTTTTGAACAGTGGGGGCACTATATATAAAAATTTGTAGTATTAATAATTGTCCTCTTCGATTATTCATGTTATAGAAACTTTGAATGATATGTCCATGTAAAAATAACTAAACAATCATTTAATCAGTCATCCCCTACTTGATTTCGCATCTAATTCTTAATAATAGTTTGAGATATATGATGATAAGTGTGGGCCAAGAGATAAATAATTTGTGATAAATGTGATTCATGTGGTCAAAATATCAACTATTGATATATTATAGTACCGAAAAAAATGTTTCTACAAATTTTGTGTGCAAATCCTATAACCTGCACCTGTCCCTGCTTACACCCAACAAAAGATCTTTATTTTGCCAGGTCATACTATTTATTTAAAGATTAAATTATAAAACTAAGATAATGGTGGTTTTTCATTGCACATGTGGATAAAGATGGTTTGTATTGATAGTGCTTCATCTTTAACCTACAAATACAATTTTATTTTTGAACTTATGTCACAGATGGTGTAAGTATAAGACCTAACCATTTGTGTCAACAATTGTTAATTACAAATTCTTCTCTATATATTTAGTTGTCTTCATGCTTGAGTTGGTATCCATCCAAGATCAACCTTGCAAAGAAGCAGAATAACTTATTAGTTTACAACCAATTCCTGTTATTTGTAAATTCTTCCCTATTTATGGCAGATTGTATATATTATTAAACAAAAGTATTATTGCAAATATTACTGTCTTAATGGCTGACTTTTAAATTGAGGCTTGTTATTTGAACAATTATTTGTTTGACAATTTTTGGACAACCATAAATTTACAAAGAAAAGTAGGTATTGACACGAAAACCAAAACAATAGAATGAGAAATTAAAAACATAATGTGAGTATGAGAGAAAAAGTTGTCACAAAATAGTTTTACAAATATTATTTCTCTTCAAAATTTATGTTAAACCGTTTTAGAAAAACAATTTAATAAATGCAATTGTGTTAGTATTTCTAAAACCACAATAAAATAAGACTAGATAAGGGTACAAGTCAAAGTCAAATCAAATGTATTTATTAGAGGTGAACTCTAATATATGGAGTGTATTAGGTGAGAATTCTTATCTATTGCGAGAAATGAGAACTATGAATTAGAACCAGATAATTTAATTTAATGGTAAAGATTAGAATAGTATCAATTGTGTTTGTGTCCACCTAATTACCCCTCGTTCCTTCATTAATATTTACATTCTAAAGGATAGTAAATTTCACATTGTTTTGTTTGTGTTGTCCAAATTGCTTTTGTTCGAAAACTGCATTGTTTATCAAAAAATGAAAAGAACATTCAGTATTTTTTTTGTAAGACAAAAGAATATTCAGCTATGTCCTTGAAAAATAATGCATTGAGATAATGAAGTTTATAAATCGTCATCTCTGTGTTAATGTAAATTTATTCTGTGATCGTATTTTACCATTTTTTATTGGTGCAAGCAAGATTTATTGGCAAAACATTGCAAGATTTGTATACTTTCCCATTATTTATATTATCATTTTCTTTCTTAAAAAGAATACGTTCATAAGACTCTCTTTTCCTCATGACAAAATGCAAAAGCAGAGAATATCATGCATATAAAATACGTTTAGAAGATGAGTCTAAGATAACCACAGAATTAATATTCGAATGTATAAGTATAAGCATGTTATCTATTTTCTCATTATGATCCAATGGCTTAAATCCCAGCGTATCTACTAACAAAACAATACTATTATTCATGCATTCGGATATCTAATTTTATGGTAAGTATCTATCATCAATCAACAAAATCTTTGGATTGAGTCAATCACAAAAACATTGTATTTTTTGAGTTTTATTCCCTCCATCTCAAATTAGATGTATTTTTTGAGTTTTATATGATTATTAAGAAAATTATTAATAATGTTAATTTCGACGGTCCCTTAAAAAAATGTTAATTTCAATGGTAAAATGTGTTTCATTTATTAAAACACCTTTATTTATTTTTGAAGGAGTTAATGGATTAGTTAAATGATTAAAATGCAATAAATAAAATTATGTTAGTGGAAAAAATAATAAATGATGTGTTGATATTATAAAAGAGATAAATAATTTGATACAAAGAAAAATAGTAAAGATGACACATAATTTAAGATGGAGAAAACACATTCAATCGAAACTATCTATTTACTGAAAATTAAAAATAGAAGTGTTTTTTTCCCTTCCATTTGGTAGTAATCTAGAATTTCACCATAAATACACATTAACAATAGAAGTGTTTTTTCTTTCTTTCTTCCTTTTGGTAGTAAACTAGAATTTCAATGATGAAATGTTGTGAGCTTGAAATGCTCCTTCTCTATGCACTTAAGGTGTGTCTTGCCACTAAGTTTTTTGAAAACATATATTTAAACACGGACGTAGGAGCCGAAAAAGACTGTTGGATGTATTTTAATATTTTATCTCAAAAAAAATGTATTTTAATATTTAAACTAGTGTTCATTCAAAAACTATTAAAAAAAAATCGAACATAATCGTAAGCGACTGAATCATATCCACTCTCAAAAAAACATATTCATGTCCAGTAAATACGACTATGTTTTTAGGCAAAACCTACAAGGACATTGATATAAATGAAATTTTCCACTTCTCCACTATTAGTCTAACCACTAGACTAATTGACAAAAAATAACATATTCCTACTAGTTTCACTTGTTCAATTTCAATTATTAAGTTATAGTTTATTATTTAAAATTTGGAACACAATTAATTTTGAAATGGACAAAATTTAGGTACAATTCTTTAGGTGCTTTTTCGTATGGTTTTTTTAACTAAAAAAGAGCAACAATGGAATCCTCAGTGGACATTATGAGCAAAGTTTACAACCTTACGGACAAAGTTGATTTTAAAGGGGAGGTCATGTGATCTTGGAGACCCAAATCAATGTCAAACTAAAAAAAATGGAATGGTGATTCAACTGGATTTTAGAATATGTGGATAATTTTAACGAGTATCTTGACGAATATTTAAGAATATTTGTGTATGTATTTTATTCTAATACGTGGTCGAGTCACCACATTAGTCTACTTTTGAGTTTGACACTGATTTTGGCCTCCTTTAGAACATCTTTAGTGAGACATCTAGAGACTTGGATAGCACTCCCCAAGTGCATAGTTTCATTCAGTAGTAATGGTAAATATAAAACGAGGAGGAGTGCTATCAGAGACTGTAACACGCTATTCTCAACACAAACTTTTTAATTGACCGAAATTCAAATGAGTTATACTAAATTACGTAGGTTCCACATAAATTTCATGGGACTCATTTAAAAATATCAATTAGAGTGCGTGTTGCAAAGTGTATGTTAGAAAATTTGCAACTGACATAATCTATATAAAAATATGGTCTTCACATGTATTGTGCTATTGAGTGCCAATTATTTGTAATCCAATTAACTAAACGGAACCAATGGCATAGGTAATAAACAAAGTAAATAAAAAACTGGAAACTGGATTACATCATATTTATTCAGCAACAATTAAAAATTACAAACAAACAGATATGCAGGTTACAAATATGTGCAAACAATAAAATGTTTAGAATAACCATGCAAATTTACAGGATGGGCGATTTAACACAACGAATCCATATGCAAAGATAAAGATCTGTACAAATGAAAATAAAGATTACCAATTAAAACACAGTTTTCGTCGGAATACAAATAGTGGGTAAATGATAATGCAGTTAAAAAACATCCTATGCTTTTGTGCAGCATTCTTCCGATTACCTCTTCGAAACAGATCTTTTTCCTTCCTACACCTTTTGGCTAGATATCGCTGGCCCAATTTGTGCAGGTAGCCTGGCAGTGATACATGATATTTGACTGACACGTCATACACTACCTTGATGTAGTGGAGCATCATTTCTTCCAATTGCTCCTAAAAAATAGATATTGAAAAACGGTTATACTTATGACTATTAGGACTGATGCATATATGAATAATTAAATATTCTTTCAAACAGAATGAGGCATGGAGCATGAAGCACAGGCAAATCCACAACTTCATTTGCTTCTAAGTTGCGACAATAAGAAAAAGGAACCAAAAAATTGCTTAAAAAATTGAATGTGAAAATTCCATCATGTTTGACTTAATTATATACAGGTGTATTTCATACAAAGGAATCAAATTCAAGGCAGGTTCTACTAGCATCTATACTTTCATCATTGAAGCGATGTCTAACAAAGGAAGTGATAGTTAACATAATGTGGTTTGATGTAAAGGAAAAGGAAACTTACATATTCAGCCGCATGGTTAAACCACTTCTTTCCTCTTTAAGGAATAAACACACTTTATCCCTAAAACTTGATAGGATTGTGTTTATGGGAGTATCTTTCTCCTCTGCTATTTTCCTCATGGCTGCTTCAATGAAATTACCTCCTCTGCTCTGATGTGCAGAGACATGCCAGTCTGACCGCAAATTGAATATTTCAGATTTCTTGTCATAGCTGATCGGGAAGGATCTAAGCCTCCCCCAAGTTGTATTTCCCCTCTCCTTTGCGTAAAACTGCACTTTGCTGTAAAATAAAAAATAAAAAATTATGAACACTAACACAAGGTCAAACATAAAATACTTCAACGACAACCAACTTCCACCTTTTAATTCATCAGCGTATGTATTTAAGCGTAAAGCTCACCAAAATTGTATTTGTAGTTCTATATGGTTAAGCTTGGTATCAAATATTATGTGATTCCTAAACACTTGCTAAAAATTCTCATTAATGGATTTGACTCCTCTAAAGTGAGCAATTCACTAGTGAATGATATCAAACCGTTGCTTAACAAATTAATGGTTTATATTATAATTTATATGCACATGCATAACAAATCAAGTTGAAATTTAACATGGTTTTCTCAATTTACTAACTACTCATTTTAGAAGAGTCAAATATCTCATTAGTACTAACTAGAACATACTCCGATATACACTGCATGTAATTTGTCACTATAGATCAACTTGGGAAATAAAATTAGTTCCTCCCCTCCCAATAGTAAAATTAAACATACAAGTTGTTCCCAATTCATGCAGTAGTAATAACCAACACATAGATAACCGCAATTCAAAAATAGTAAATACTGCCTATTACATATTGTGAATATGTGACTACTTGACCTGGGTCATCAAAGCATGAGCAATGATTCAACCTCTAAGTCCATGTTATGTAACTCAGATAAAATATCTTCAGAATTTAACAAACTAATGGAAGGGGCTAGATTCCCACAACATGGCGAACCAAGGTTCGAATCTCGACTGGGTGAGATACCACACTGGTGCCTGACACACCTCAAATAGGATTACCTCCTGTGGAGGAAACCTATGTGAAATTAAAAAATTATAATAGGTTTTAAAACCCAACCTGAGCAGAAAAATAATGAGCCTTGAACTGGTTTTACACTTTTATCTGCTGATAGCATCTTCTGAAAAGATGCTGCATCCCATTAAAAGACATACAAGTCACTGCACACGAAAAGAACAAAGCAATCTCAAAATCATTAAAAACACCATGATCTAAAAACACGTGAATCCCAATTTCAGAAAAGAATTTAAACATGATCGTCTCAAAATTCAGAAAAGCTCTGGAAACAACAACCTGGTTCATTACCAGCATAAACCAAAAAAATAAGGGCACATGTTAAGGTGCTAAAGATGGAAATTATGCCTTGGAAATTGTGTCAATTTATTTCTTAAACTTTTTATAGTTACTATTTTGCAATAAATATTTACTAGTTGTGGAAACCTTAACATGTGCCCTATGTTAGCAAGACCCAAAAAATAATATCCAGTAACAGAAGTACAAAGTTCATACTTGGCATAAAGAAACTTCCAATTCCAAAAAGACATGATAACAGAGGAAGACAGATTAGAAAAGATGAAAATTAAAACTTGGAAGTGCAAAATATAAGATCAATTACAAAGTTTTTCAACCTTCCTAAATGATATTTATCCAGAATCAAGCGACTAATAGATTCAGGAAGTGCAAAATATAAAACACACAAACCTGGAGAGTTCATTAGTCATATGTGCCACAACTTGAGAACGACCAGCATTTGAATGAAATGTCCGAAGGTTAGGAAAATAGTGACTTTCGGGAAAACATGGTTTTTTTTCCAGAACTTGGCACCCAGTGATGTCTAAAGTTATAAGCATTATAAGGGCTTCAGGAAAAAATACTGTCTTGTTTACTTTTCAGCCAGTCTTGATAAAAGCTAAATGCCCTTATTGGCTCCCCCAATTTGCAGTATTTATTAAAAAGAATCTGAACTGGAACATGATCGCTCCATAAACCAGATTTCAGTATTCTAGCATACCGCTCTTCTGCTTCTTCAATGTTACCAATGATACAATACCCCCTAATAAATTCAGTACAAGTTATTAAATCTGGTTCACGCCCCCTCTGCACCATCTCATCACATAGTTGATGCGCTAAATTGAGATCTCCTATATTAATAGCACCGCCTATCAACAAATTATAAGTAACCACATCAGGACGAAGACTTTTTGTGCACATCTCTTCCTTCAGAGAGCGAGCATTGTGGATATTTCCACTCTTCAATTGTGCAAGAATTAAAGCATTATAAGTAAATACATTGGGGAGAACACCAGAAGCCAACATCTGATCTCTTGTTAAAAAAGCATTTCTAAGATCTTCACATCTTCCATAAGAGTCAATGATTAGGTTCCATGTTATAGGCTGGGGCACCATAAAATTATTCAACATACACAAAAGCAAGTCTTTTGCTCTCAGAACATCTCCATTCAAACAAAGGCCATGAATCATCATCTTGTATGAAATTTGGTCAGGCATAATTCTCATTTTAGACATAACTCCAAAAAGGTAGCAAGCTTCACTAATTTTTCCCTCCTTGCAAAGAGCATGAATAAGAATATTGTAAGTAAAAACGTCAGGAATTAAACCTTTCTTAAGCATCTCACATGCATATCCATATGCAAGATGCATCTGTTGATTCCGGCAAACTCCATTGATAAGAACATTGTAAGCAACAACGTCTACTTTTGTACACTTTTGAATCATCTCATTCCAAAGACCAAGAGCCTGATTACTTTTCCCATTCTTAAAGTAATTATCCATAAGTGTAGTTGAAGCCAGTAAATCAGGTGTAGCTTCACCGTTATCATCATTTAGTATTTTATCAAGCATGTTTCTAGCTTCCTCTAGATGACCTTTCTCACACAATGCACGAACAATTATGTTACATGTAACCCTGTTTGGCTGAATACCAGTATTGGACATGGTTCTGAATAGATCATCAGCTTTTTCTGTATTATTGACAGCGTAATAGCCCTTAATTAAGGTGTTGTAAGTAATGCAGTTGGGATGAGGACCAGATTCTAACATCTGTCTTACAAGAAAATCTGCATTCTCCATACGCCCATTTTTGCACAACCCATTTACAATATGGTTGTGGGTATACACATCAGGGAGAAACCCTTTTTGCATTATTTTTATCCGAAGCCACCAAGCAGCTACCAATCTACCTTCCAAGCACAAAAACCTAATGGTGGCTGCATTTTCAACATTGTTATATTCAAATGCATATCCATGAAGACCTATCTTTACCAAGGATATATTTTCCCTGCAGCATTCATGTAATAACCAAAAGTGTCATTGGGTTCAGAATCTGTAACATCTTTCTTCTGATTACTACTAATATACTCTTCAAACTTAATGACATCAAAGCTAACCTCATAATCTTGAGACGCTCTAGACTAGACTTTAGCATCGTATCCAACACATTGAAAACAGCACGCGGGCCCTTCTCACCACCAAAATTCTTGGCATGCGACGAACAATCTTGAGCGTTCAGCTGGCACTTTCTCCCAATAGCTGACACTGTATCCTCGTCGTGTAATATCCTACATCCAAACATTAAAAACACCAAATGGACATCACTAGGACATAAATTAAATCAAAGGTTCTTGAAAAATTTGTGTTCAGAAGAATAGTAAAATGAAGTATTAGAAGTGACTACTTTGAATCAAAATTAACTTCACCTCCGAAGTTGGACTAATTGTATATTTGGAACACAATGGCATCATGATTTTGTTGAAATTCTAAAGTATAGATTTTGCACAGCAGCTCACCTTGATTTTCTCAAACTCAATATGAATCCAAACACGAACTAAGTTTTCGGAATTGACTTATTTACTTACATAAACTCAAATAAGTTGAAAACAGCTTATGAACAATGTCATAGGCCGTTCTTCCAAAGTCTCACAAAACTTATGTCAGTAGATAAGCTCAGCTCAAATAAGCCAATCCCGATAACTTAGTGCATGTTTGGATTCATAGTGAGTTTGAGAAAATCATGGTAAAATGTAGTATTGTTCAGAAGTTTGTCAAGGTAGTTTATGAAAAAACAGTTTATAAAACTACAATTTTCGTTAGCAAGAAGTTATGAATTACCATCAAAGCTTATTTATTAGCATAAGCTAAAAAATAAGGCAATACAAACGGGCCCTAAATTGTCGGGATTGGCTTATTTGAGCTGAGGTTATCTACTGACAAAAGTTTTGTGAGACTATTTGGTGGAACTTACGAAAACGGCATATGACATTGTTCATAAGCTGTTTTCATAGACAGCTTATGAAAACAAGTTATAGCTTATACGAAAACAATTTAACTTCATTTAATAGTTTGCAATAGAAATAGCTTAAACACAAGTGATTATGATTGTAATTAAGTAAAATGAATTGAAGAAAGTAGCACATACCTGACATGTTTGATGTCTTGGTCTTGAGAGGAGAAAAAGCGTTGATTAATAGATTGAATAGTGCGATTAATAAATCTTAGAAATGCGATATGCGTCGTTGTCATCGTTTGTAACCAATTCGGTTCTCCGCAAGCAGCAAATAAAATTGAATTTGTTGCCATTCATTCAATCATATAGAACTTGACACCATCTGTATAGAATAAGAATAATGTGATTTCATAATAACATTAGATTCATACATTTCTATGTGAATGGGGGTTGATATTGATAGTACCTGCTTTCTCCACAACTATGTTTTAGATTTGATCCCAGCAAAGAATGAGGTTTGAATCAATCAATCTACGGTGCGGCGGTAACAAACAATGCGTATTCATTACCCGCACTGCCAGTTCAGCAGTGTACACCATTTTCCTTTGGGCCTTTCTTTTAATTTTTTTTATTACTATGTGCACCCCTTTTATACATTTTCTCACTGGCGGAAACACGGGCACTAACCGTCTAGACACATTTTTTCCTCTTGTATTTTTTCTGTATATGTGTTTTATAGTAGAATATTTACTTGAATTTAATTCAATTTATGTGTTCCAAATTTGTAGCAGAGAAATTTTTCAACTAAAAGATGTAGTGAGTTTTTAGACTTTCTATAACTTTGGAAGTAGAAATAGATTTAAAAAATAATTAATAAGGGTAATTTTATCAAGAAAATGGTCCAACCAAAATGTAACAGTTAATTGATTGATAGTAACTCTATAATGGTATAGACATCATCCTTCCTCTAGTCCAACTCACGTCATGATTTGTCCTCAAAGTCAGAAAAAAAAGTGTTTTTGTCCAAAAATATACTACATTTAAAGGCAGAAAAAAGAAGCTCCAATGCTTGACTCCAAACAGTTTCCTACAGTCCCACACAGGCTAACCGTGCGAATAGCAAATGAGACAACTTCACCTAATATTGTTTTAACTTAACCTTCCATAAACTATCAGTTTCAGCGAATTATAGAGTAGTTAGCCTATTCTAAACTAAGCTTTTCACCATTTCCACCAATTAAATACAACAGCACGGCTAAAAATAAGGATATACAACCTTGGCGTTTGACCATTTCCATCAATTTTGAACAGATTCTTTAGCATTTTTTAAACCAACCTGATTGTTGGGTTCAACAAAACTGACCGATTAAACCATTTAGCGCCGTATTCTGATTTTCAAAACTATGGGATTACTTGACGGACAACATTAACTCTACACAAAACTGATAAATCATTTGACTCTTACATACAGTTCAACTCTTTATGACCGTCCTAGCAAATAAAAAATACATCAAACGATAAATCAAATCCCAAAATTTTCCATAAATCACATGCAAGATATGCTATCCTACGTATTACTATTTATATATTATTACAAGTTTCAAAGTAATACATCAACACTATTCCTGTCACAACCAACTGCAAAGTTGCTCTCTTTATAGTCAGTGAGTCTCATGGAACAAGGGGCAAGACTTATGTATTCAAACAACCCGAGTCCAAATAAAGATTCTTTTTCAGCTTTCTTCTTTCCCTAAATTAGTCCACCCTTCAGATATTTGCTGGCACTCAGGGGTAGCATCTACCGGTTTAATGTTACTGACCAAGCTATCAGAAGAAGCGCAGATACTAGCATCTTTAACTGCCTCTCCGTCTTCTGTTTTTGGGGACCCCGTGTTTAGCGAATTAAAACCAGAGTCGTGGTTTGTTTCTTTCTCTAAATCAACTCCTTCAGATATGTGCTCAATCTCAGGGGTAGCCTTTACCAGTTTAATATTTCTAGCCAAGCTGTCAGAAGCATCGATACCAGCACTTTTAACTGCCTCTCCAGCATCTGTTTTTTGGGGCTCCGAGTTTGGTGAATTAAAACCAGAAACGGGCTCAGCCAATTGCTTTGGTTTGTTCAGGGCGTGACAGTGTGGGCAGTAGTAAGTTATAAATGGGTAATCCTCTCTCCGAGCAAGACCTGCAGAGAAATAAAGCAAATAAAAAACACTTTCCCTGCCAATCCATTCAAACACAGGCGCGGTGGACACACTTATAATATGTATGTGTCTATGCATGTATCAAGTAAGAAGGGTATAGAATGAAAGGGTTAAATATTGATCATTAGATCTTATCATGGTCAAAATTCTGAGAAAATCATGTGATGACCATTAACTAGTAATCTTTCCTATCTATATATTGTTGCATAGTCAAAATCTATTTCTCTTATTATTGAATAAAATGCCTTCTCGCTAGATATATCCTCCCACACACAAGAGAAAGTCCATATCAAGTAAGAGCACACAAAGTGAAAGGACCTGGTATTGACAGAACAAGTATATATGGGACGGTCAAGATCAGTTATGCTTAAACTTAATTTTAGCCATCCATATATAGCTGTACAATAAACATCAAATTCTCTCACCCTTTCATTTACTGCAATAGATGTAAGAGAACAAAAGTCTGTAACATTAAACCTATTCCACTTACCATTATGCATATAGCAGTTACCACATATGAGTGCGTAAGACTGCAGCGGATCCTCACCCACAAGCAATGCTGCAATTTGAGCAATCCATCCTCCAGCATACTTATTTGAGCTTTGAGGTTGGTGATGCTCAACAACTACAGGCTGTTTCTGCACACGAGTCTGAGTTTGATCACCCCCAGAAGCAACTAATTGCTGATCAGTGTGATTTGGGGTAGTTGTCCCCAGATTAGTGGATTGAGTTTGCCCTTGTTTGCGATTTCGAAGTCCACTAGACTGCACAGGTTCAACATTATTGGCCTTTCCTGTTGGAGCACCAGATTTAGATTCATCTTCCATATACAATTTCAAACCCGAATCTGCACCCAATTTGGATGCCAAACTAGTTGCAGCAGCTGCCTTTGCTGCAGGGTCTGTGTCATATTTCTGCAATCACAAGTAAAATACACTAATATTTAAGTAGTTGCAAACAAATATGCCTTCCAATAATGCTATTCAAAGCACAGGTCTCTACTCAGCTCAAGATGAAAAAAATAATCCAGGATTCTACTCATAGAATTTATCATGTGATTTCAATCATTTTCACTGCTAAGGAAAAAGTTCTGAAAGTTACTGATTAACAAAATAATCAGGCTCAAGGTGACGGAGAATAAAGGATTTTTTTAGGGAGGCTGAAATGAATGTTCCAAATTTATCCTTTAACTAGGTTGTGTTCCATTAAAAAGTAATTTGAAATATTATATATAACTCGAACAACCACTTATAATACAGTGATAAACAAGCACTGCAAGAGTTCATTTTTACATAGTCAACATAGAAGAAATAGTTGACAATAAATCTAAAGGTTAATATAACAGGGGAAAAAGATTTTTGGAATAACTAGTAAACATTGAACAATGAGCTAATAGAAAACATTTATCGGAATCGTAAAAGATTGTATGTTTGTGTGCGTAATGTATAACATATCAGGAAAGAGCATGCTCGTATGAGAAGAATAATAGCATAGTGAATATCAAATAAGCTCCCTCCACCCTCGTTCACATCATCGACTATTCCCCCAACAAAAAGCAAGCAAAATTAGATTAAGAACGCAAAGCAGAACAAATTTTAGTGAAATCTGGCACGAGTTCAAAAACATATATGGTATACTGGTTTTCTTTATCTTTTTTTTTTTTTTTTATGGCCCCTGTGTAGTAAGTTGAATCAAGTACTTATAATGAGGTGGTGGTGGTGGTGGATGACTGGTGGCATTCACAGCTTGCTGCCAGTTAGTGGGATTCAAATCAGCACAAGGGCAACATTTTCCCCTTATTGGTTGATATCAAGTGATGCGGGAGTGAATGTTAGGGTGTCAAAATGTTCAACTGGATTTGATTATACCATGAGATACCAACATATCTAGTTACAGTAGCATATAATTAAACTAAAAGATTCTCTCCATAAAATGGACCAAATGTAGCCTTAAGAATGCAACCCCAAAGATATATTGGCTGTTCAACAACAAGGAAAGAAGGTGATACATTGAAAACCAATAAGCCATCTAACAATCATTGCATCGAACAATCACCTGAATGAGTTGTTGAGTAACGTAATAATTTGTCCTCTCCTTGAGCTCGTCAATTTTTTCCTTCCTTTCAGCTCTCAGCCTATCAAGAATTTTCTGGTCCCTGCGATCACCTATAAAATCACATCTTCGTATTAAAATTTCATCTGATATTATTTGCACCTGGCAAATCAAACTCTAAACAAGGGCTTCCAGTCCAACAAACTGCACCATTAAATTGAAATCTAATGTTGCAAAAGCGTATTTAGAGTCAGGAATCATAACAAATTTCTTTGTTCAAATACTGCTCCTTCAAGCACATTTTTATTTACAGAGAAGTTTCATCGGAGGTATTAGTCCTAAATTGCATCAATTATGAGCTCCTAATAAATGTACTGATACATGAAAATCATGTTTTTATTGGCATTTACTGCAAAACTACGCCGTGGAAATCAGAGATTCTACTTTTATTGGCAGAAAACCCACTTAAACAGATGACAACAGAAATTCTACTGAAAATGATGAAGTCTGAACTATTTCCGAACACTTTAGTTAAGTGTGGCATATATAGGATGACTAACACTATGCCAGACCACAAATTTCATACTAACAATGACAAACAAAATGAAAGGTTTTATTGACCTGGATGTTGACTGCAAATTCAACAGAGCAGCCGACATGATAAAGAGAAGGTGCTCTGCTTTATAAAAATAAATAAACTAGCTTCTGCAAGATATGTGTATTAATTAAAAATTGCCCGACACCTACACATCCTTATGAAGCTTACAAATGTTGAATATGCAGCAGATGATAAGGCAGGCAAAAGAAACATCGGCAAAACTCGAATCGCCCTCATTTTCCAATTCATATCTGTGGATCTTGTGGTCATAATCGCATAAGATACAGCAATTATCTGAAAAAGTTGAAACTGTTTTAAGCAAAATATATTTTTCCAACAATGCCAAAAAAATTAAACACTTGGTAGGACAATATTAATATATGTTAAAATAATTTATAATTTGAGCAAACCCCTTGGATAATTATACATAAGTTATAAACATCACAAGTATTACAAAGTTTAGTCTTTTATCATTAGTTTTGTAACCAAAATGTCATCTTCTTCTGTTACTCTCTCTTGAAAGATAGTAAGAAAGTTAACAAAATGATTAATGGGTATGTATGAAATTCCATTGCAAACTTATTTTTGGGTGTCTAACTAAACAATATAGATACTTAAGACTAAAGAGTCCAAATATACATTCTCATAGTTTCATATTTTCAGATGTAAATCAAACATAAACTAAAAGATAGCACCAGTTCAAATTATCACCAGTCTAAATCAACTCCAAAAATCTTCCAAAAACCAAGAGATAAAATGATTGCATTTTCAGACAACAGGGGTTTAGAAGTCTAAATTTTAATTATATTATTTCTTCTTGAAAACTCACTATAGTGATATGACCTCATTACTAGTAATTATAATAAGTACCAAGAGAATACATCCCTAATCTTAGAAGACAATTTTTTTAGGGCTAAATTAGACATGTTCTAAATCTAAGATTATACCAGAGTGTACCTAAGACCCGTTTGACCACATCTGACCTGTTATCCGGGCACCTAGGCCGCACTTCATCTAGTCCTCGCCAATAGGGGGTGCTCAAATTTCACATAGTAACATGGTCTAATGAGTAATCACTGGTGTATATCCCTAGTTTTGTGGAATTGAGTTAAATCCAATATTATCAATGACAACTTATGGTGGGCATCCAAAAATCCGCCATATAAACATGGCATTGCGACTATGGCCAAAACACGATGGATATGGCCTATAGCAGCCGGCACAAAATCCATCATGCTATAATGCCATGGTGGAAATTTGACAACATGGTTAGGTCCAACCTATTTAAGTTTTCTTGGTTAAGTCCAGCCTAATTTATATTTTCTCCGGGAATTTCCAACCCAACTTTTTTTCATACGCTCCTTCTATTTGTTATAATCTTTATTTCAAGGCGTATTTGATAATGTAGTATCTCTTGGCCGAGATTCAAACTTGTTATCTCCAACCTAAATTCATTTTACTTTTTACACATAGCTTAGTGGCTAGACTCACACGTGAAAAACCCCGAGTTCGAACTAGACACCTAAATATGAACGTCCTTGCAGCCATGGACTAGCGTTTCTGACCTAAATTCTAGCACTATGAATCATAATAATTAATTTTTTTACAAGAGTATTAAACAAATAATTAATAAACAATTAACAGATAATAAACTCATACAGTAAGAGTAAAAATCGGAATGAAACTGAAAAAAGAAAATTATATACCTCAAATAAAACAGAGAAAAGAATAATGTGGCGAGAGGTTCGCCTCCAAGAACGGGATCTGTTATTCATTCTACTCATAACAGAAGTTTCTTCTTTCGAAATACACTGAAGCCTCTTCTCAAAATCATCTTTATTAGACCTAAATACAAAATTCCAAATTCGAGAAACGAAACCTTTACGCTTCTTCTTTCCATTTCCCGCCGGAGAAGTAGAAGTAGTAACAGTGTCACTCGCCGTCGATTTCTTCTCGCCACCGGCGGTAGTAACCGTTTTCTCTTCCGCCATTACTTCGCGTTTCGCGGTTGTGATTGATGATAGGAAAATGAGTTGAAATGAAAGTGAAAGCGCGTTGAATGAGGTTCGATCTGAGATGGTTCTAGAAGGTTCGGTCACGCGCGGGCACGTGATCAAGTTGACGAATTACGAAGTGCGTGTGAGTGTGAGTGTGAGATATGGGAGGAAGAATCAATCGATGAAGCGTAAACATCAATAAGGATTCGAATTTAGTTGGGGGTTTTCAGTATTTAATATTTTTTCTTACATTCATTTTCATTATTGAAGGGAGGATCTTACATTCATTTTTTAATCATTTTCTCACGTTAGTCATTGTTACGAGTACTATTATTTTATCATTTTTTGTCGGCACCCTTTCAAAATACAAAAAAAAATGTTGACAAAAAAATGTCAGCATGTTGAAAAAAAATGTATTTATCAATCCTAAATGGTTGAGTTGCACCAGATTCATACGTGGGTTAAAGCAATATGCGGTCTTAGGGTTGTCAATTCTAAAGTGGTTACACACGCATTCGTTAGTTTGTTGTTTGAGGTCTTATTCTTGTAGAAGTAATTGAAACAAATGAAAATAAAAATTCATAAATTGTAATCTAAAGGCTCTTCTTTATCTATGAATCTTATAAGTACATCAACATGCTTTATTTTACTTTAGTAATTCTACAAACGGACAGTCCAATGTCGTTTACCTTACAAAGGAGAAAATAGTAAAATAATTATGCAACGTCCGATTTCATCGTATTTGTAAGTTCAGACATCTTCCCAAGATATGTCACCTTGGTAGGTTTGATGAAAATATTAAGACTTTTGCATAATAAAATTAAAAATTAAACAGAATACATAAAATAATTGAATAAAAGACTTAAATAAAATTAATCTAACAAATAAAATAGAGATTCGTCTTAGAACCCTACTCAAATAGGGTTTAGCTACTCATGGTAACAAAATATAAATTACAAAAGAAATAAAATATACTCTAAAGACTAAGGTTAAGGAGAAAAACTTTTCCCTTGAAGTTTCTAGCGCTTGCCTTCCTCTTGAACCGCTTCGTTTGAAATGAGAATGTGTGAATGATAGGAGTTGTATTTGTAGGTTGATATCCATGTGGATTTGGGCTGAAACACTAGGCCTTTTCCTCAAACTCGCAGGAGAAAAACAACAAAAAGTTGTTTTTTCCCGGCTGTGCATGTGCCTCGCGTATGGATTGACACCTGTGGAGCGCCAATGCGTTTTTTGCACACTTGAGGCGCGCCCCCACAACCCAATAGTGTGTTTTCACATTTTTCTTCGTCTTTTGAGTGTTTTCTTCTATGAAATTTATCTTGAAATTTGGAATAGAGTTTTTCCTCTTTATAACATCTTCTGTGGCCTCTTGAATCTTCATTCATTCTCTTCCAAAATCCTCTTGAGATGCTTTGCTTTGCTGTTTTGTATGATTTTGCAGTGAATTGCTTCGAAAAGACCTTAGAATTGTCCTGAAAACTATAGACAGATGTTCTAAAACTTATCTATTTTAGATCAAAACATAAAGACAATGACTGATAAACATGCTGAAAATAACGTAAGATGCTTTGCCATCACAACCCCAAAATTAAATTGTCGATTGTCCTTCATTGTACTTTTGAATTAATTTTTTTACGAGACTTTTGAAGTAAAAAATTGATGGTAGGATATATATTAAATGACGTGGTATATGATTTAATGATGAAAAAGATCAACATTGATAAAATTGTAAAAACAAATCCTTAATTTTTTTTATTTAATATATGACATACAATCATATTTTAGACTAAATATTTGATGGAGGAACCAAAACTATCAATTTTATAATAGAAAGATCAAATCCATAAAATGGTAAAAATAGAGATCAAAATTCTAATTAAACCAAAATAATTAACCAAGTAACAATAATAATTCACAAATAGTAGTGCGTTTGTAGGCGTACAATATACTTCATGTCATATGGCCATACTATTCGAAATCATAATGGATTCTCCTCTTCCAATCAATTTTTTTTCTTGCACTTAAAAGTTAAGGATCAAAAGGAGCCTAAGTCTCATATCCCTTAAAAGTTAAGGATCAAAAGGAGCCTAAGTCTCATATCCCTTAAACCAATTTATCAAACCAATTTATTAATGATACTTTAATCCTCTTATTATCAATCAACATTTCAAACTAATTTCATAAATTGCAAGATGTTGATCCAATTGTTCCTTTATTGCTCTTTGCAAGGACTGTAAAAATACTAAGTTGTTAATATTTGTGATTTGAAATTAAGTGAATATGTCATATTTATTAAGAATCAAGATAGATGAACTAATCCTTTAATAATTGTAACATTGTATGATTTTATAATTCATTTTAAAACAATTGTTTTCAAAGAGACAAATTGAGATAAATTAAACCATCACATGGCCTGCCAGTATAAGGTGTGCAAAAAAAAGGCCAACGACAATGTCAAAAATAACAAAACAATCTCACAAAAGAAATAACAAATCAATTATGAAGTGATTCCGATGCAAGATAGAGGATGACACCACCATACATGATAATCAAAAGCAAAATTAATTATTTTTGCCTTCAACCGCATAAACCATAACAACTTAACTTTACCCAACATCTAATGTAACTCCAAAGCTTTATTATTGAAAATCCTATTTTTCCTTTCTTCCCGAATCGTCCAAAGATAAGAGAACCAAATCAATTCAAGAAATGTTCATTTTAAAACATTATTAAGGTAGATAACTAAGTTGATAAGGTCATGACTCATATGGCAAGATTAAATATTAGTCGCTGTCAACTGTGTTTGGTTTAAGCAAAACGTAACCAAGCTTAGGGGGCATAGAAAGTGAAGTGATGAATATGTGTTATGAGCTCAATCAATTCAACCACCAAGAAAATAACAACACTATAAACTTTTTCTTGCAGGAGTTGGTTATCTGATGGTACTGTTATGACGTTGAACTTGACTTAAACGCAAACTAGTTCTCTGACTCAAACCATATGAACTGAGGTGGCTTACCGAACTTTCAAAACTAATAAATGAAAGATGTAAAAATTTGAATCTAGATTTTCATGTTCGTGGCAAAAATTGGATGTTAAAAATATTTTTCTACGCAGAGACTTGAAGAGGATGTATACAGAGAGATTTTCCCAGAATCTAATCTCGTTCATTAAGGAAATAAAGGGCGTAGATTAATCTAGAAGTCTTAGTTCAACTGGCAAATGCCGAAATTGCAAAGCTGGACGTCGTAACCCGGGTTTTAACCTAGGACCTCACAGTTGTGTATGAGTTTAATTTTAGTAGATTACCACTTCATCTAAGACAAAAAAAAAGGCATAGATTAAGACACGCTTGTTAATTTTTTTCTTTCTTTAAAGATAACAGTTCTAGAGAATTTATTCCTTAGCTGAATTAACATTATCTCACTCCTAACTATGTAAATTCATCTATAAAAAAAAACTATGTAAATTCATCATTTGTTGTTGGTTATATAAAGTGCAAGTTTTGACATATTTGATTTGTTTTCTCTATCGAAGACAATTTCTGCAACGTTGAAATTGACTTTTGTTAAAAATGAACAAGTGTTTTGACCATTATTGAATTTCTAAAATTAAAATTCATATCCTTTTAGAAAGTGGACAACTGTTTTGTCATCAAGGTGAAAAATTATTTGTTTAATTATTTAACTAATCAATTTGTCGATTGACAATTATCAATCTTTAAAAATTATTCTTAATATAAAAACTATACTATATTGTATTAAACACTAATTAATTGATGTGTATGTTGAACTTTGTTTTTGAATGAATCACAGTGAGTTTGATTATTCTACTAAGTCAAATGAGAGGTATATGCTCTCATTCGTGTAGCTACTTATATGCCATTCCATCATACATCAATTAAAGTAGTTCACCTATCATATTATCTCAGCATGTGTCTTCGTAATCTTAAAGATAAGCACAATTTTTTTATTTATTGTTTGCGATGTAGAAATCTTATAATTTGTATCTATGATTATTGGTTAACCATTAAGCTCCAACATTGGAAAGACGTTGTTTTACTCTATTTTATTGATTGATTTTTTTTCCACGATTTTCTTTCTTGTATTGATTAACGATTTAAATGGAATACATGTTTTTTAACGGATAAAAGGATAAAATGATTTCGTAAAAACAAAAATTATAAGTGTTTGTGGGTGGATTTGAGTTGAGTTTGGCCAAACTCAAAACCAACTAAATAGGGTTCTTTAGTTTGGGTGAGGTAAAATAACCACCCGTTATACTATTTGGTGGGTTTGAGCAAACCCACTAATTTTTGGGTTGGGTTAAATTGGGTAATGAGTTATCCAACTTATTTTTCTATTTTTTAATATTAAATGACTAAATGACAAGTCCTCGTAATTTTGTTTTAAAATAGTACTCTACTTTTTAATTTTCTTAAAAAAAATGTTTAATTTATTTTATTATAATTTTATGCATTATAGAATATCAAATAATAAACTTCATCATAAAAAATTTGCAACAAACTAAAGTTGCATGACATAAAATTGCATTAGTATCAATATATAGGGTACACTGTGTATGTTTTGAAAATATAACTTTCTTCTACCCTATGAAAATAAAGATAAAAAATATTAACATTATTGGGTAATTGAGTTTTTTGGGTCTGGTTTTACCCGAAACCAATTTATTTTTATGTGTTTTACATTTTTAGAAACCATACCCACCCAATTACCCAACCCAACCCATTTGTTTGGATTTTTTTGGGTGGGTTTGACCGGGTTCTATGGGTTGACCCAACTCATGAACACCCCTGGTTTGAACTCTGAACCTTACATATATTATGTTTTGTTCCTACCAACTGAACCAAGCTCACAAGGACCAAACAAAAATATTCATAAAAACAAAAAACTAAAACATGGATAACAAGTAGCATTCAACTCATGCCAATTATTTTGATCTCTCCCTCTCAATAATCCTTAGTTTATAGTATCTTAATCTTAATCAATTTACTCTAGTTGAAAACTGCTCTTTGCTGGCCCATTGGTGACAGAATGAGTGCTACCTTAACTCTCCTATCAACTTCACATTCTATTCCATCTCACCAATTTAATTGGTTCACATTCTTTTTCTTTTGCTTTTCAATATGAAAAAAATAAAATAAAAAATCACATCAATTAACCCAATTGAACTACAGCTACCCTAGACAAAGGACATATTTATTTTGCAAATAGAGGAAAAAGGAATCAAGTAATGCAGATAACTGTGATGACTGATGCCCATGTGAATGCCTGCTAGTTGTTACTTACACACCAACTGATGATGATAGCTATAAATCTTTTAACAGTGCAAAGGGATTGGTTGTGTTTAATATTAAGTTTTTTCATCTATCTAATTTTTGATCAAATATCAATCAATCATCCATTTTGTATGCCATCCAATAACTTGTGAGCCCAATGGAGAAATTATTAATTTTTTTACAAGAAAAATAGAGATTTTTTTATTTTTCTTGTCCATAATTATACCACAATAGTCAATGAAAGATGAATTCGTTTGTAAGAGCCGACTAATCTGCAAGATTGTGAGTTCAACTCATCTCCGTAAATACTCTTTGAGCATTGAAGTTGCACTGATCATAGTGAGCTTCCTAAACCCAACCTACAAGCTTTCTCATTAGCGTAGATTCAACCTACAATACAATAAAAATCAAGATCACCAAACACAGAATAACATATAACAAAGGGTTGAGTATCTCAATTGTTTTAACCCAAAGAATAAAGTGTAGTAGATTTTGTTTTTAAAGGAAAAAATCAATCTAACAACTAATTATAACACATGTCATTAAAAAAAGCATATCATACACAATGAATAGTGGTAGAGAATCAAAGTGTTGAAAAGAAACACTTACATAAATACGCAATTTTAGGATTTATCTTTTCAACTTCATTAGTACCACGAAGAATGAAAATTGTCTGATGCAAACATCAACCAAAATTGTTTTAGTGGTGTAATAATTTTGAAATTTGTTGAAAACACAAGACTAAAAACATATTGTTCCAAAAAAAATAGCGTGGAAAACGGGTACAAGTTGAGAATCGTAAGGTTTGTTGTTTTCTGTATTATTGTGTGACATGTTGAGGTTGCTATAGTTGAACAAAGTGAACAGAAGAGAAAGATATTCATATGATGTATTACAAATCTTGAGCTTAATCTCAACCATAAATCTTTGAAATACTAGCCTTAAACCTTACAAGTACAAATCGTAGTCTTACAGAACAAAAAAAAACCAAGAAAAACAATAAAAGCAGAACAGAAACAAAAACATATAGAAAATAATGCAGTGAATCGAAAAATAGAAGAGAAGAGGAGATGAGAGAATGAGTGAGACTGGAGGTTTGTTGTTTGTTCTTTTTATGGCAGAGAACATGTGCATGGTTTATGAGAGTTGGTAGAAGTGTAGAACAATATATTGGAGATTGAGTGACTTTGAGGCTAATATCGATGACTTTTTATTTATTTATCTCGTGATCAATAATCCTTTTCCATCAAAATAATTTACTTTAACATGTTGATGAATGTCTTTTGCACCAAAAAGTTGCGTAATTATTTTTAAAATAAAAGTAAAAATTTATATTTTTAAGACAAATTTTTTATTAATGAATTCTTTAACTCGTTAACAAAACCTTTTATTAAGGAAATGTTAAAGAATACTCATAGACATTGGTTAAGAGGATAAAAATAGAAATATTGTATCGAAAAATGGTAAAAAGTGATTTAAATTTTTGAAAGTTAAAACATGGGTTTTTCTATCGCAAATTTGCACATATTATATTAGGCCTCACAAAATTAGTTAAAACTAA
>Ga0228711_1003651_pt1 | contig 23932 bp, 25 predicted proteins | sample MedpolnodulmetaG_2_FD_177996 | JGI IMG/M metagenome (GOLD analysis project Ga0228711, IMG submission 177996) | Root nodule microbial communities from Medicago polymorpha collected in Santa Monica, California, United States - brown nodules | ecosystem: Host-associated > Plants > Roots > Nodule...
GTGATGTTTCTTATAAAGCTTTTTCTGCTCAGCAGTGTGAGCTTTCCTATCAAGAGCAGCACCTTCTTCATCCAATTTCAAATCTCCAACACCTTCTTCAAGAATATCCCACAACTCATCATCCATTTCCATGATGTGACTGTACATCTTGGTCTTCCACCAAGAGAACATTTCTGGGTCACCATTAAACATGGGAGGTTTGTTGTGATTGGCAGATCTTTCATGTTTGTTGGTGTTACTGCTGTAGTCATATGGTATAGCAGCTCCACCACCAGAACCAGAGCCAGCGCCAGAGCTAGAAGCATCTTCCCCAGACATGTTTTTCTCAGATCTTACTGTAACACGGTTAAGTGCTAATTACAGAGGCAAAGCACTGTGAGAAAAACCACAAGAAAGGGGGGGGGTTGAATTGTTTTTTCAAAAACTTCTTTCTTACATTCTGAAGAACTGCTCTCAGGTTCAGAGTCTGAAATAGTTCAGAGTCTGAGTGAGTTCAGAGTCTTAATACAGCGGATAAATGTAAGAGAACAGAGAAAGAAAGAACACAAGCAATTATACAGGTTCCTTCCACAAACCGGAAGTAGTTCTGTCCCCCTTGCACTTCCAAGGAGAGTTCCACTAAAATGTAATCTCAAATTACAAGTTGCTCAATCACACAAGAAAGAGACTTCTCAATGCTCAAGGACAACTCCAAGAGACTTCTATGCTCAATCACACCTGAAAGAGACTTCTTTTGCTCAAGGACAACTCCAAGAGACTTCCTTTGCTCAATCACTACTTGAAGAGACTTATCTTAACAATTACAAAGAATTGAATAAGGTTTTGAATACTTGATATACAATCAGAGGTATTCACAATACAATACGAAACAGAACAGACTTTGTTTTTCTAGACACTTAAGAATTCTAAGATATGAACTATTGTAAGAATTCTCTAAGTTGTTGATTTTTTGTTTTCGACGTTTTGCACAGAGAGTATTGGCCTTGTATATGCGTGTGACTATTTTTTGTTCTTCAAGTCTTTATCCCTATATATAGAGGATTTGAGAGACGTTGAGAATTTAGCCGTTACATCAACTTGTCTTGCTTGAAGCTTTGATTCTTCACCATTGATCTTTTGCCTGATTTGATAATTGTCCTATAAAGAACTAATTTCAAATTCATTCCATTTGAAAAGGAACAATGTCTGCACCAACGTTACTGTTATTCTTGTCTTGATGTAGAGACAAAGTTGCAGAGATGGTGGTTGTAGAGTTCGAGGTTGTACACTTCGTACATTGTACTTTGTCAACTCTGGTGAAGTAGCTTCTGGTGAGATGCTTCTGATAACCATTGCTTCTGATGACCTTGCTTCTGATGACGTGTCTTCAGGAGCTCTATCTTCAAACTCGTTTCTTCAGACGCACTTCTTCAGACGCATTTCTTCAGACGCATTCTTCCAGACGCTCTAAGCTTCAAATAAAATTCCTTTGCTTTTTGACTTGTTCAATCAGAATTTTTATGAATAGTACTTGAAATTGGATCCTGTACACTTGAACAAATTGTTTAGCATATCCAATTGATAATTTTTAATACCTTGTTATCATCAAAACTCAAGAGGTGATTCTGAGAAACACCCTTTGTTCCAACATACTCTTCTTGATGAAGTACGCCTTCACCAAGGTCATCCACTAAGTAACAATGTTGAATACAATGTGTTTACAAGAGTTCCTTGAAATTAAACCTAAATCTTCAACCCTTATGCAAACACTCCCCCAAACTTCAAATAACCTTTGAATTTGGTGCTCCTTGAATCTTCGAATCCTTGATTACCTATGCACCCCTTCGAACTCTTCACCCAAGTCTTCGTTGTTACGTCCGGTAAACGAATCCCCTTCGACTTCAAGAACGGTTAGAAAGAACCCCAAGTCCTTTGGAGGTGGAATGAGATTATTCACTTCACTTTGGAGCCTTGATTAAACCCAATCAATCTCCTTGAAAGAACCAACTTACAATCCCTACTAGCACCCTAGAAAATCAAGGGGACTCAATGTACAAAGTGATTCTAAGAAAAAGTGTTTAATCTTGAAGAATTTATGTGCAATGAGTTTTTGAGACCTATAGAGAATAGTTGCAAATGATTCAATCATTTGAGAGTTATGAGGAGGAGACTATATATAGTAAGGAGTGACAAGAGTAAATTTTCGCACAAAAACAACATGGTGAATTGATTCACTAAATGAGTGAATCGATTCAGACAGCAAAAATACAAGTCAAAGACACATGAATAATGATACGATTCAATGCATATGTGAATCAATTCAAGTGAGCCAAGGATGAAGAATGATGCGATTCAACCTTTTGTTGAATTGATTCAGTGCAAGTCAGAGGGTTTTATGATACGATTCAAACTGTGATGAATCGATTCACATCTGATACGATTCAAAGAGTGGTGAATCGTTTCATCTGAAATCAGAGACTCTGATGATACGATTCAATGTATGATCAATCGATTCAACAAGTGAAAAGATTAGCAATGACACTTTTTCAGGTAAGCGAGTAATGCACATGACACAAATGAATCCTAAGACAAAGATACATAGATGATGGGTGCTTTAACATGCTAAATACTAGGCAATCATCAAAAAGATAAACAAAACTAAAGAACATCATCAAAAACATATAAAGTAGGGGGAAATACATTCACCTCCCCTCAATTATGGGTAAATAACACAAACACCCCCTCTAGTTTGAAAAAACAACAACCTCCCTTGAGCTGTCACAGAGTTAAAAATCTGTTTAAAAACCATAATTGTACCATCGACCAAGACCAAGCACTAGCTTGCTGCAAAATACAATCTCTCAACCCTTTTTAGATTACAATTTCACTTTCGAATCCATACATTTATCTATGTGGAAAAACATGAACAGTGCACAATTCTTTTTCATGAAGTTTTAGGAGTTTGCAATTATTTCACAAGCTTTGCATTACTTGAGAACAAAATTCCATTCTCACCAATCTGAGATCCTTAAAACCCATTCCTTTGCTCTTCTACCATTTTAAATTCTAAACTACCATTGGGTTAAACGTCTATCAAAAATACAAAAATGAAAACTCGTTATTGTCTCCACTTTTATTTTTGCAAACAATGGTATGATGTTATTCGATCTCATGAAATCAGTGAAACCTTCAATATGTGAAAAATTATCATTATAATCTTTTGTCAAAATAGACACCGTTAACTTGAGAGGGGTAGTGAGTGTCTATTTTTTTAAGATACAAGGGTGGTTATTGTTCAATTAAAAACTAGAGGGGGTGTGAGTGCTATTGAGTCAAACCTCAGGGGAAGTGAGTGTAATTTCCCCTATAAAGTAAAACCATGTAGGCTTTCATATCTTATAAATTCAATATTTATCGTTTTATATTGTTGCAATGCAATGTTTATATCTATGTAATTTCATTTCATCTTAAAAATTATAATTTTATTAATACCTCATTTTATATTTGCTTTGAAGAAGTTTAAGAATGAGAGTTTTTATTCTCGTATAAGTCGGAACACATCGATACTGAAGTATCGCTGATGCAACGAGAGTTAATTGCTATTGTTGTTGGAGGTAGGGTGGGCAAAAAAACCAAAAAACTGAACCGAAATGTTGAATCGAACCAAAAAATAATCGAACCATTATTAACAATTCTAGAACTGAACTGAACTGTAACAGTTCGGTTCAGTTTAGTTAAGTTTGGTTCATAACAATTCGACACAGTTCGGTTCGGTTTTAAAAGTTTTAAAATTCAATTTCGTTTGGTTTTTTATTTTTTTTCCATCGGTACAAAAAATAACAATTCGGTTCAATTCAAAATATCAACAGTTCAATTATTTTAAATTTATCAAACAATTCAATGTGGTTTGATTCAGTTTCTAATCCCGAACCCAACCATACCCACCTTTAGTTGGAGGTAGAATGATCATTTTTTAGAACGTGAGAGAGCAATTCTGACAGCTTAAAAAACAATTTTATTTACACATAATTAACCAAACAAATCGGGCCATTAAAGAAGAAAGAAACAGTCCATGTTCAAGCCTTCGTTGTCGCACAATTACATCTTCAACTAGAACAACAAAATCACAGACACAAACATTAAAATAACAATCAACCTGCTACCATTGCTGTCATCATAAAATAATCTCAATTTATCGGTTGATTTTGTCACTATCTTCACACATCCATGTTCCTCAACTTAACTCTTCAACTCCTTTTACTTTAATTAAAAAATTCAATTCAAACCCAGTTGAAAACCTAACAAAAGTAATAATAAAAAATTAACAATGATGTTTCATAGAAGAAAAAAAGAACCAAACACAAACACATTACCTCTTTCAACTTCACCAATGCCTTCCAGATTCAGAACTTCATCACTAACGACGTCGTTTAAATCATTCCTTTTAGTTCTTTCATTACTTCTTAATTTTTATTTCCTTTTAATTCTGTGGGCCCCATACTCCACCACTTTAGCACCTTCCGCCGTCGTATCTCGTCTCACTTCCACCACGCGCCGCCATGTTCTCTTCGCCGTCGCTTCATCTTCGCTCTCATGGCCGCACCGTCAATCCTACGTTAATATCTGGTACAACAAGAAATCGACACGTGTCCTTGCTTTTCTAGACGCGCCGCCGAGGAATTCGTCGGGTGATTCACCTCCGGTGGTTATCTCCGGCGATGTGTCTGGATTTCCGTATACGTTACAGGGAGGACTTCGTTCGGCGATCCGTGTGGCGCGTGTGGTGAAAGAAGCGGTGGATCGGAATGAAACGGATGTGCGGTGGTTCGTGTTCGGGGACGATGATACGGTGTTTTTTGTGGAGAATGTGGTGAGGACGCTTGCGAAGTATGATCATGAACGGTGGTTTTATGTTGGGAGTAATTCGGAGAGTTATGAACAGAATTTGATGTATTCGTTTGAGATGGCGTTTGGTGGTGGTGGTTTTGCTATTAGTTTTTCACTTGGGAAGGTTTTAGCTAGGGTTTTGGATTCTTGTTTGAGGAGGTATGGGTTTTTGTATGGGAGTGATGCTAGGATTTATTCTTGTGTTGCTGAACTTGGTGTTACTTTGACTCATGAACCTGGGTTTCATCAGGTATGTAGATTTCGTTTTTTTGTTTTGTTTGATTTTATCTTTTGTTGTGTTGGATTGGTTGGTTATACTCTTATGTTAGTTACATGGTTGTAATGAGTATATGGTTCTTAATTGCGGTCCACAATTGCAATTATTAGCACAAACATCTTTTATCGAAGGCTTGTCTGGTGTTTGACATGTGTCAGTGTCTGACATCGATACAACACTGAAATGTGTGATTACATTCAATTATTTTATGTTTTCAAATTATTATTGGAGTGGCTGTGTCTGTGTTTGTGTTTCGTAGCCGCAATATCATGGTTTTAGAGTTATTTGCAATAGCATCACAATCACAAGTGGAACCGCATTTGCTTCATTTTGCCATGATATCAATGCTGCAGTGCAGGGTAGTTTCAATCGCAATTAGAATTGTGATTGGAATTGTTGTTAATGTTGTGTTGGATTCTTCGGTTGTACTTTTCTATTAGTTACTTATTTGAATGTTTGTAATGTGAATGGTTCTAAATTGCGGTCCACAGCTGCAATATTCACCGCAGACACGTCTTTTCGAAGGCATGTTCAGTGTTTGATATGTGTTAGTGTCCGACATCGACACAAGATTGATATGTGTGATTACCTTTAATTAATTCATTTTTTTCAAATTATTAATAATGTTGATGTGTCAGTATCTGGTGTCCATGTTTGTGCTGCATAGCTGCAATATCAAGGTTTTAGAGGTATATGCAATGGCATCACAACTGCAAATGCAACTGCAACTGCATTTTGTCATAATATCAACGTCGCAGCATAACCGCAATCGCATTAAGAACCCAGATCGGAATTGTTGTTATTGTGTTGGGTTCTTTGATTATACTTTTTTGTTAGTTAGTTACTTGCATGTTTGTGACGAGCATGATTCTAAACTGCAATCCACCACCATAATATCTTGGTTTTGGAGGTTTTTGAAATGACATCCCCAACTGCAATTGCAGCCACATTTTGCTTTATTATCAAAGTTTGCACTGGAATCACAATTTAGAACCTGGCTAGTGAGGAAAGTTTACATAAATTGATATGTCATTGACTTTTGGATTGGTTAGGTATCAGAGTAATTGACATATGGTTTGTTTTCGACTCTCTTATGCTATGCTTGTTTGAGTTTTGGGAAAAAAAGAGAATGGAAGTGGGAAAGGTGTGCGGTAAAAATAGGTTGGGAAATGGGAAGCTTGCCTTTAAGTTGTTCATTGGTATATCTCAGAAGTGATTTTTCTTAATATATTGTGATTTGTTTGCATAATATTTAGCACAAACCCTCAATTTGGTCCTTTAATTAAGGTTCGAACATCACTTTTTCTTTGGTTATACTTTTTTATTAGTTACTTGCACGTTTCTAATGAACATGGTTCTAAATTGCGGTCTGCAATTGTGATTCTGGCCACAACATCAAGGTTTTAGAGGTCTTTGCAATGATCTCTCAACTCCAATTGCAGCCGCATTTTCTTTCATTTTGCCTTAATAGCTATTTGGAACCATGACTTATTCAAAAAAAAAAAAAAAACTATTTGGAACCATGATAACGAGGAACGTTCACCGAAAAATATATATCCCATTCACTTATAGATTGGTTAGGGATTGGACTCATTGACGGAGACCAGGATATATAGGTTATTTTCCACTCTCTTCTGCTATGCCTGTTTGAGTTGGGGGAAATGGGAAATTGGATTTGGAAAAGGTAGGCAGCGAAATTGGGTGGGAAATGGGAGCTTGCTTTAAGTTATTAGAGCCTGTTGTGATTTATATGCATAATGTTTAGAATAAATCCTTACTTAGTCCCTCAATTATCACTCTCTCGCCTATTTAGTCCTTAAATTATACACTTCATTAGTAGTCTCTAAAGTGTACTCCTGCATCAAGCAAGTTTTTCTTTGAAGTATATGAAAATATGTCACAGCTGGGACTAATCAGGCTGATTTTCATATACTTTATAGACTACAAAATATTTCCATATACTTTAAGGATTATATAGGTGAGACAATAGTGATACTTGAGTAACTAACTTTAGAGTTCGCCATACTGTTTACTCACTATGACTTAAAACTAACTACACTTTTTCCACTCATGAGCATGAGGTATGCAAGGAATACTACTTCTATTTTGGTTTGTGGTTTCATCTTACTAATTTGTTTAGCATATTAAACCAATATCATGGGAAGTGCTTAAGGATACTGTCTGGGTATCTATTGTAATTACTTCTTTAGGATCTCTCTCACTTAGGCTGCTTGAGCATTTTTTTTATCTTTCAGAATTAAGTCTACAGCTTACTATGCAGAAAATTAACACTGCGTATTTTTTACACCAGGTAGATATGCGGGGGAACTTGTTTGGGGTATTGGCCGCACATCCATTATCACCTCTGTGTTCCCTTCATCACTTGGACGCTGCACAGCCTCTCTTTCCCGACATGAATAGAACACAAGCTTTGAGACATCTTATTGCAGCTACAAATGTTGATCCCACTAGAATTCTGCAGCAAACTGTCTGCTATGATCGTTCGAATTCATTGACATTCTCAGTTTCTTGGGGCTATGCCATCCAGGTTTTTCAAGGAAATGTACTTCTACCTGATCTCCTTGCGGCGAAAAAAACTTTCGCGCCGTGGAGGAAGATTCATTCCAATTTCATGTTTGACACAAGAGACAATCCTAGAGATCCTTGCAAAAGGCCTTCTGTATTTTTCTTGAAAAGTGTTACATCTGATAAAAGAGGTATTTGGAGCAGTTACAGTAGGTATGTAGAAAAGAAGTGCTCTAAATCAAATCCTACACTTCCAAATGAGATCATTGTTTTTTCAAGAAAGCTGGATCTTAGTATTGAAGAGGTATTGTTAATTTATTGTTACAAAGACATGGATTTAAAAGTTGTTATTCTTTTTTGTATCCTATCTCTATCTGCATTCTTGTTCAAGTTATTTAACTTCATTTTGTTTTGTTGGGTTGCATTGCAGATGAAAGCTCCCCGTCGTCAGTGCTGCAACGTTTTGCCATCTAAAAATGAAACAATCACTATTCATATAAGACGGTGTGAAATTAATGAACTGATATCCATGGAGTCATAGAATTTTTGAGGGAGTTCTAAATCTCATTTAGGAAACCAAATTCATGGAGTTCCTTTTCGGCCATGTCAGTGAATTGAAATTTTGTCATAGTTTTCTAAGTACTTCTACTTCCAGAAATTGAACCGTGTTAGTCACAGCACTCGTGAATTTGCTTCCCTAAATCTCACCCTAAAAATCTTGGAAACTTTCATGGGCTTGAATGCTTGATCGATTTCGGTCGTGTTGAATTTGATATAGGGTGGATGGTTCTTCATCAAGGGTGACCTCAGAACTTTGCTTCAATAGGATATACTTTCATTTAAAACTTGAGTTTCAAAGTTGGATTGAAGGTAAATAGATTTCTTTCAAGCTTTCATCAATTCTCAATTAACTTTGTTATGTCATTCAACAAAAGCCGTTCAACAAGGGACGCTTCCATAGGACTGCGAGCAATTTGCAACTAAGTTTATGTACACTTTAAGGTAAAAAAATATGTACTCAAAGATAACTATAAGATTGTGCTGGTGATCAACTTCTAACAGACAGGTTTTGGTTCACCTGGAATTTGGTCAACAACCTCTCACAGCATGCCCCAGTTGTGTCTTTTTTAATTACCTGTGTAGCTGCAATTTTAAAATGGGTTATTTCCCTGCAGTTGTACATATTGTTGCATGTATTCATATACACTTCTGATGCACAAAATTTCATGGAAGATTTCATATTTGGAGTGAGGTAACCTCCTACCCAAAGGACCAATTTTGCTCTGGATTATAATCCCAAAGGGGACCATGTGTCACTGTAGCTTGTAAGATACCTGAGGATTTGTCTTGAAATTCTGCAAATGTATTGTAACTTTTTTGCTTGTTGCATAGTTGATACATTTTTTTTGGTCAACTAATAGTGGTTAGATTCACACATTTTAAGTGTGGATGAATTCATAGTTGAAATTTTTTATGCATGACATATGATTCCGATTTACATCTCATACACATGAAAAAGTCCAAGAAAGATTACTAATCTAATGTAATTCTTTTCAACATTTAAAACTGAAATTTGGTCATAAATTTAGTTTTTATACAAATTAATTGCATATTTAGGTTTACAGGCTGTTTGGAATAAGAGTAATGGAGAGGAAAGAAGAAAAAGAAACATGTATTTGCTTGTAAGGAATAGATAGAGAGAAGAAACGTCAAACATAGGTGTTGGGAAAAGAGAGAAGAAAAGTCAAACATAGGTCTCATTTTTCACTAAACTGATGAAGCGTTAGTCTGGATCGGTTTAATTGAATTGAATCAACTGGTATCATAACAAAAAATTAAAAACTTATTTTGAAAAATATAATAGAGTAGATTTTCTATCATTATAATATGTGAATAGCTTCCATATAGAAATAATACATGATGATTTTTTTTTTGTCAAGTAGTCTAGTGGCTAGATTCACACACATTATGTGTGGAGAAATGGAGAATCCGGGATTCGAACTCCGGCCCTTGCACAAATCATCTCTGGTAGCATGATGATTTAAAAATACATGAATGTAACATAGTTTAATTTTTTAATTAAAAAAAACATGAGAATAGCAAAGTGTTTAAGTTAAAGCTACTATGTATTGGTTTTGTTAGAGTCGTTACAGCTACTTATGTTTAAGTTAGCTACTATGTATGAAAATTATTGTTCTGACTATGAAACCTTTCTAATAACACATGGAAATTCCAAAAAGTCCCCAGTGGTAGTTAACTACCGCTCAGGTAACTGACATCAGTTAACTACCGCTACGGCCAGCGGTAGTTAACTGCTGCTGCGTTTTTTCCCGAAAACCAGAAAACCCCTACCTCCTATTCAGTCATCACCTTACCTCACCATTACCATACCTCAAAAAATCTCCATTTCAAAATTTTTGTGTCAAAATCTTGGTTCCAAATCATTGTTGATGGATTGCTAGGACGTTTCTACACACAATATACATAAAAAAAAACAGGTATTGCAAGTTTTAACTCGTTTACATTTGATTGCTTTTTCTGTTTTTTTTCTTCTGACATTCACGTTAGCGGCAGTTAACTACCGCTCAGCTCACAGACTGTTAACTGCCGCTAGAAACTTATAAAAACATTTTAAATTTTCAAATGGCAGTGCTACTGCCTCAAAAAAAATTTTTTTTTGGGTCTGCTTATGTTCTTATATGATATTAGATACATGTTAATTAATTATTTTAGCAATTATATGTTGTTTATTTATAGATATGGTTGAGAATGCGGGTGATGATTCGGGTGATCGAAAACTCAATGTTGTCGATTCCATTAAGGTTGAAGCTCGCATTAAGGTCGAAGCTTCCGTGAAGGTTGAAGTTTTCGTTAAAGTAGAGGCTTCAAGCGTCAATTCCGGTGTGTGGAAACTTCGTGACAACGATGTGGACACAGCTCATTTCTTTTTGACCCGAGATACATGGAAAGATAAAAACGAATTGCTCGGTTGGGTTTGTCGACAAGAAAATAGGGTTGGATTTACGGTTATCATTAAAAGATCTTGTGAAGGTAGAAATCTTATGTTGGAGTTGGTTTGTGAACGGAGTGGCGAGCACAAAGTACCGAAGAGAAAAGTGAAGCATGAAGCAATGAGATCAAGAAAATGTGGGTGTTTGTTCAAGGTGCGTGGATATGCCGTCAGGGAAGACAATGCTTGGAAATTGACTATTCTTAATGGTGCTCACAACCATGAGATGGTGCCTTATGTAGCAGGGCACCTTCTTGCCGGAAGATTAATGGAGGACGACAAGAAGATTGTACATGACTTGACCAATAGTTCGGTGAAACCTAAAAATATTTTGACAAATTTGAAGAATAAAAGGCAAGAGTTCATGACAAATATCAAACAAGTCTACAATGAACGTCATAAATTCAAAAAGGAAAAAGGGGTGACTTGGCGGAGATGCAATATCTAATCTCAAAGTTGGAAGAGAACAAATTTGTTTATTACATAAGAGAAAAAAGTGAAGGTAAAACTGTTCAAGACATATTTTGGACTCATCCAACATTGGTAAAGTTGTTTAACAATTTTCCGACTGTTTTGATAATAGATTCCATGTACAAAACCAACTTGTACAGGATGTCATTGTTTGAAATAGTTAGAGTCACCTCAACCTATTTGACATATTCGGTTGGTTTTGCATATATGACGTCGGAGAAGGAGGATAACTTTACTTGGGCTTTGCAAATGTTGCTTAAACTTCTTGAACCAAATAATGATATGCCTAAGGTGGTAGTGACCGACAGGGACACGACTATGATGAATGTTGTGGCAAATGTTCTCCTCGATAGTAGTGCAATACTTTGTTATTTTCATGTTGGAAAAAATGTTAGATCAAAAATCATCACCGATTGTAAAGTCAAACAAAAGGTTGTGTTAGTGGATGGGCAAAAGAAGCTTGTCGACGAGGTGAAGCATAGTAAGATAGTTGATACCATATTTGATGCATGGAAAAAATTGGTTGAATCTCCTACTCGAGTTATATGCAATTAATCTAATTGAATTCCAAGATGATTGTAAGGATTATCCAAAGTTTCTTCACTATGTTCAAACTACCATTTTGGACCCTTTGAAGGACAAAATAGTGAGGGCATGGACAGACCTTGTGTTACATATTGGGTGCAGGACCACAAACAGAGTTGAAGGAGCTCATGATGTAGTGAAGGAATATTTGTCCACCTCAAAGGGTGATTTGGGTACTTGTTGGGAAAAAATAGATGAGATGTTGGCAATCCAGTTTGGGGAGATACAATCATCGTTTGGTAGGAGCGTTACGGTCTTAGAACATAGATATAAAAATGTCACTTTGTACTCTCGGTTGGGGGGTAACATGTCTAGACAAGCCATGAACTATATTATTTTGGAATAAGAGCGTGCTAGGAAAACCTTGTGCATTGAGAAGAAAACTTGCGGTTGTGTTCAAAGGACGTCGTATGACCTACCTTGTGCATGCTTCATTGCTATGAAAATCCGTCACAACAAGCCCATTCGATTGGATGAGATACACCCGCATTGACATAAGTTGTATATGGGTGAAGAAGAAAGTAATGAAGATTTGTTTTCAGTCGCAGAGGAGTGGAGTGGTATTCAAGAACGTCTCAAAAGAGTTTCAAACCAAATGAAACTAGAAATCAAAGTGGGTTTGCAGTTGTTAGCATTTTCGGAGACCACAATGTTGTCACCACCTCCAAGAAAGGTACCAACCAAAGGAGCAAAGAAAAAAAAATCAAATCTACACCAAAAACGACACGTAGGATCCCATCTTCGTGGGAGACTATTGATTCTCAACATCCGTAAAGTCAATCTTCACCACCAAAAAAATCTTCACAACCTAAAAGAAAAGGTGCTCGTATTGGCATTTCTCCACATTCATCGATTCAAACTCCGTTTCCATTCCTAAGCCTATCTTGATTCCAAGAAATTATGATCCATCGAATCCTATGTATCACATGCCAAAATTCATTAGACCATATATTGAGAGAATTGTGGATGTTATTGGCGATGGGCATTGTGGGTTTAGGGCTATAGCCGAATCTTTGGGTTTGACGGAAGAAAGTCATGTTATGGTGCGGAGAGCACTTATTCAAGAGGTGAAAGAGCATAGGAACGACTAAATCAAGATATATGCGGGTGAGCGCCGTTATAACTACATCTTGAATGGATTGTATCCTCCCAAAAATGGTAGTGGTTTTGCACCTCCCGATAAATGGTTGACATTGCCGGATATGGGACACATCGTTGCATCTTGTTACAATAGGCCGGTGGTAGAGATGACTACCCTTGATATTGGAGTCTCAGAGACTTTTTTCCCACTTAGAGGTAGGCCTCCGGTTAACCCAAAAAGCAACATGATTTGTCTTGGTTTAATCCTAGATCATTATGTCATTCGTTTGTTGAAAGATGATTGCCCACTACCTCCATCACCTACGGAGTGGAATAATCACAGAAGCAGAGAGGCGATAACATGGGAGGATGAATTTTTAGATCAACACGACGGTTTCCGAACACTCATGGAGATTTAGAAACAAGAGAGACCGGTTTCATCAAAAAAACCAACAAATCAAGACAATCCTATTATGTTTGATGACACTCCGGTTAAACCAAATGAAGAATTTGAAGATGTTGTGGAACATTCGATGAAATATGACACTTTTTGGTCAGTGTTCATCCGTTTTTTAGTCGATATGCACCGACGTATTTTTTGGGATATATATGTAATGACCATTTTTTGTGGCAAAGATGTAACTTACCTTTAATGAATTTTACTATAAATATATATATCTATATATTTGACTTTCACATTTATTATAAATTTATGGATTTTTAGTGTAATGTGTTGCATAATGTGGAAAATTTGGAGAATTTCAAACAATTGTGTAACGTTAACGTATTATCGGTTTTGTGTAATGTTATCGAATAATTGATAAACTATGAAATGTTGATGTTTGTAATTGCTGGATGTTGTTGATTCGGTTTGATTTCATGTGGAATTGCCGTTTGAAATTACAGGTAAAAATAAGCCAAAATGGTTGGAAATCACAGTGCAGATTGCACTGGTTTTTTTACTGGTGGGAACGACAGTTAACTGTCGCTGGCGCCAGCGGTAGTTAACTGCTGCCGGTTACATGAGCGGTAGTTAACTACCGCTGAGTTTTTTTTTTTGGGAATTTCCATGTGTTATTAGGATCATTTTATAGTCAGAACAACAATTTTCACTATGTATTGATTTTGTTAGAGTATGTTAAAGCTACTATGTATTGGTTTTGTTAGTCTTTGTTTGCGAGTTTGGATGGGAAGGAAGAGGAAGACTTAGGAAAAAAAGGAATGAGTAAGTGAAAAATGGGAGGTGAGGCTTTGGATGGTTAACTTTTCTTCATAACTAGACCTGCACCCATGCGACGCACGGGTTGGATCTGATGTAATACCTAATACTATGTCGTGATTCACTATGAAAATATTAATATTGTTGTTCATATTGAACTTATAGTCATTGAGAAATAGAAACAACAAAAAAACATTTAAAATCTAAAAGTATATACAAATTATTACACATTTCTAAGAACTTTTCTGTAAACCACATTTGATGTAACAGTATCATCTTCACCATCTTCATTGATTATCAATAATTTCAAACCTTTTCTTGAGGGCACTTTTGAAATTGCAACATATAATTGACCATATGAAATTCCAACATGTTTAAGTGATTGTCATTGACTTTTATTAATGATCATTGCAACTTTTATTCCCATTGAAAACTCTTTGTCATGATTCAATTTCTCTCTGATTTATTTTTCTTCCCTTTATTTTTTGCCTTTTTCTCATCTTTCTTTCTCCATTCCATTTCTTGATCGTTTGTTTTTCTCCTACTCTTCATCCATTATTTTTCATTTCTACACATCTCCAAATATTTATCATTAGGGAGTTAGGATTTGAGGATAATTTTTTTATTTCATTGGTGTGTTTCTCATCCATCTTTCTTTTCAAATTTCAGTTTCTACATGCAAATTAGAGGCACATTATGATCTATAAAATATTTTGTTAGTGGGATATGTGAGCTCACTGTGCGTTAATACCATTTTTGGTAAAAAAAAAACTATTAAAATTCTTGTGCATTGAAATTAGAAGACTAAATAAATTGAATGTTTAATTGATTGGAAGTGGAATAGATATTGAAAAGAAATTAACCTCTGCTGTATAGCTTCCTATATAACTATGAAATTGACTGAATTATTACTTTTATAGTTATATTCAGTATTATATTATCAAACTACCTCAAAAAGAAACAAAAACAAAAGATGGATTGCAATAAAAAAAAATATATACAAAAGTCAGCACCAAAAAATTGGTCCTAACCGGAAAGGTTGTTAAATATATAAAAATGAAAAGGAAAAAAACTATTATGTCGTAGTCGAAAGAAAACAATAATAATGAAAAGGAACTGCTATGTGGTAACTGAAAGAAAAAAATAATAATAAAAAGGAATTGTTATGTGGTAATTGAAAGAACAAATAATAATGAAAATAAACATTTATAAAAAAAAAAAAAAAAAAAATTGCAATGGCATCAGTGACTTTAAAAAAAAATGAACTTTTCATGTGCTACCTGATTCAATTCCTTGCACACCTTTTTTCATTAAAAATTAATTATGCCCACCAAAAAGGGTGGGGTTATGGTTGTTAGGTTCAATTTCATGATGGTGAGAAATGATTTAGGGATTCTGAGATTGAAAGAAATAGGACCCAAGATTTGTGTTGAATACATAACATTGAAGCAATCACATGTCATCAAAAACATTAGTGCCTTGGTGGTAAGAGTTGTGAATTGGAAGGATGAGGTACCTGATTCAGTCCCCAGTTGGACTTTTTTTTTCATAAAAGGAGGGGAAAAAGTAGGGTTTAGAAAAAAGTAGGGTTTGGGGTAGGAGACTTTGTAGGATTTATATATATAAATAAATAAATACTAAACCCTTCTTATTTGGAGGAACTACAAAATTGTATTGGAGTAGGGTTTTGGGGGATTTATATCGATTTTTTAAATTTAATCTATGTTGTTATATTATTTTTAAAATTAAAAATATAGTAATCATATGCATTAATTTATCAGTCTCGTCCCCGTGAGCTTAGCTCACTTGGTAAGTGATAATGCATAATTTATGCAGGGGCCGGGGTTCGAACCCCGGACACCCCACTTTTTCACCTTTAAGGTGAATTTCTCTAGCCATTAGGCTACTAGACCAAAAAAATATATATATCATTCTCTAAAAATCTACTACTATTTAATTTTTTTTAAAAGATTTCTCCATTTTCCCTCATATTTTCCACCCCTCAAAGCCTTCCTTTCCCCTCCTCTCCAAACTCGCAAACAAAGCCTTAAAGTCTTGGGGTGAGAGAAACTCTTACATACACACGAACCTTAATAAAGTTCATATGGGTACATAGATAGATGATAAAATTTAAAAGTGAAATGACGTTCAGTGATGTGATTAAATTATTCTCTTTTAAATTTTACTATTTGGGGTTGTGTTCATCGAGGGCATCAACAATGGAGATATCTATTTTTAGGTCTTTAAAGGAGTCTCACATGTACACATAACTTATTTATAATTTTTTTAATAGTAATACCTAATAAGCACTCAATCCCTAACTTAGTATCACACAATATTACTAAATGAGATCCATTAATCAATTATCACTGATTTTATATCCTTATATTTTAATTTTTTAATATTAAAAATATGTGGGTCTCACCAAGTCTTTAAAATGTGAGACAGGTCTAAGTCTAAGATGGTCTAAGTATTTTTCCTTAGGTGATTGATTTGAATGGTATGAAATTGATATCTGAACCAATAAAGATCAGATTTAATTGGTTTAGTTCAGTTCAGGTTAGATCTGTATATGAAAAAGACAAAAAGAATACTAAATTAATTGATTGAATTGGATCTTTGGATTCTTAAGATCATTCTTTCTAGAAAATTGTTGTTCACACACATAAGAAAGCTGAAACACACATATAAAAGACCGTAATACCCCTCGGTAGTTAACTGCTGTAGGATTGGTAATCCTCGACAGTTAATTGTCGTTGGTTCCCTGTTTTCCTCAACAGTTAACTGCCGATGTGCCCTGAAGTTGTAAATTGGCAGAACCTACTGATGTAGAACCTGTTATATGTGTTTTTACACATTGTAAACATATTGCTTCAATACCAAATCATAAAATTAATAAACGAAAATTACCAACATCATTTAAATTGAAAATATGATACGAAAACCAACAATTCTCATAGAAATATGTCATCGAAATACAAGAAACCAATGTCATGATAATTTATAATAAACCAACAAATCCCACAAAAACTAAAAACAAGTCATAAACATAAGTCCTAACATGAGTCCTAAACATCAACCCCTCCCTCCGACTAGTCCTGGTGTTGCTGCTCCTACTCGGCATGCTGCCTCCTCAACCTCCGACCTCGCCTCCTGGTCAATATCGGTGTGATTTGCTCCCTAACATGGCGCATGGCCGCAAACCATTGCTTAGGGCTCATCACCTCCCGACCCAACTGCTCATCAGCATAGGCAACAACACCACTAATCATCTCATAAATATCAAGCGAGCCTCTCGCCTCGTACTTCTCCCACTGATGTGCAATGATCTACTCCTCATTTGCTGGCCTCGGAGGTAATCCTGGAATAAGTGGCAAAATCTGAGGGTGAGACACCCTAGTGTACCATGGTATATAGCCATCCTCCATCTGCCATGCCGACTCTCATGCCGGCTGACCCAATCGGGCTCCTTTATCATGTGAGTACGAAAGACAATGAATGCCTGCACAATCTGAGTCGCTCACAGCTCAACAACATCCGTCGGATGTCTAGGGATGTTTTGCACGTATCTGTACTGCCGCCTAACTCTCTCATGCAAGTGACGATACACCCTGTCAACACCGCATATAATCCAGCCTGAATACCAGAAAATCTCCTCAAAATCATGGATCTCCCTGTGCTCTTCGTACGACATCCATGTAACGTCATCAAACCCCAATTTATCAAGCAATGAGCGATATATCACCCCCTCTCCATGACCCCTCTATATCTCCCATTTCGCTGCAAACGGATAGTTTTGGATATAGTCGGGATTAGGATCAACACGGTAAAAGTCAGGAAAATGCACCAAAAATCATCCCTGCACAATCCAAACAAATCACATTTATAAGTTATTACGCAGGAAAAAAACAAAAAAAAATGTTAAGGTTCAAAAGTGACAATTTATTACCATGAGCAGTGTAATGCTACCTCCAAGAGCTTTTCCTCCAGGGAAAGAGACCTCAGATAGACAGTGGTATAGGTATGCCAATGCCATCCCTCCCCAAAAATATTACGCATCCCCGCGTAGTCATCCATGATTGTTAGATAGATCAACTCAATGTGTTTGTTGCTTTTATCACCAAACAACAAACATCCAACCAAGTACAAGAGGTAGGACTTCACACAAGCAATTCTAACGATTTTTTTTTTCTTCTGACCCTCAATCCAAAAAAAATGATACATCTGCCCTTTGTTGAAAAGTATTGATAAAAATAGCCTTGTTAGCCAAATGAATTGGCGAAAATAGGTTTTTTTCAATTTTTTTTTATACATGCTATACTGTGTGTTTGGTGAACATTTAGGTGTGCAGGCTTTGCTATGTTTGTTCTTTTGTTTGGCGAACATGTAACCTCCTTTTTTTTTAAAAAAATTACACGAAAAGTCTTTTAAGTTGTTTAGTAATTGTAACATGTAAATCCTTTAAGTATTTTTCGCAACGCGTAGGTTTTTTAAGTTAATTAATTGTAACTTTTAGACCAACGAAATATCATTCTTATAGTCAAATTTGCTTAAAGATATAAATAGAAGAAGAAAAAGTTATCCCAAAACGGCTTATAAATACATTTTAATTGAAACATTTTAATTCATATTTTAATTAAAACATATTTTGATATCAAAAAAATATTTATAATCCTTATAAAAATATCAAAATATGTTTTTTTTAATAAAAGAAAATAAAAACTAATTCAATGTTCGCCGGATTATAAATATAACACAAGAATTTTTTTTTAACAAAAGATATGTTGGCCATTTGGTCCTTGTAACATAAAAAAAAAATTGCATGTTCGCCAAATTAAGGAACAAACATGAAAAAAGCATGCAACTTTTCTGTGTGCACTGCATGTTCGCCAAACTGAGCATATAACATGTATAAAAAAATTGAAAAAAACCTATGTTGGCCAATTCAGTTGGCTAACAAGGGTATTTTTATCAATACTTTTCAACAAAGGGCAGATGTATAATTTTTTTTGGACTGAGGGTCAAAATAAAAAATTTTGCAGTCTTAACCCTTCCCATCTCTTGTGGAGTCTATGGATCCGACAATCTAATAGCATCATCGAGGTAGTCCACATAATACTTCCTTAGCACCTTATAACTAATGTAAGCACCGAACTCGCCCTTGCAATTTTTCACAGCCTTCGCCTATGTCACACCTATGTGTTTCACCATCAGCTCCACTCATCAGCCTGAGACACCTTCTTTGGATGGTTCAACATGATCCCTTCAATCGGAAGATGCAATAGACAGACGACATCATCCAAAGTAATGGTCACCTCCCCCATATGCAAGTGAAAACTGTTGATATTGGCAAACCACCTTTCGCATAAAGTCATAAGCAAAGCATGAAGCACAGTGGCGTAGCATGTGTAAACCAAATCATGTAGCCCACTCGCCCTAAGCGAACCCTAAAACCATGCCTGATTATGATGTGGACGTCAGAGATCCAAAATCTTAACTCCACGATTAATGACTTTTACTTTACGCTCCTTACAAATCTGAAATAAAAACAACATATTTTAAACAACATAAACATTGTAAACATTTAAATAAGAAAAATAAGACATAACACATTGAAATATAAAAATCACGAATTTAAATTGGCGCACATATTTCTATTTTAAGACATAACACATTTAAAACTTAAAAAAAAAATACATAACACATTTAAAAAACTTAAAACATTTAAATTTACACGCACATGTAATTTCAATTTATATTACGCGCGACATTTTAAAATTAAATTTCGCCCGCGAATTTAAAACATAAAAAAAATAAAATTAAAAGTTGATATAATATTTAATAAGTATTGCATGTGATAATTTTAGACAATTAAAAATAACACTTACGTTATCTGAATTATACTAGAGCCGCAATGCAACATGGTTGGCATAAGAGAACATGAAAAATGTATCTTCTGGTCCTCCAGGAAAGGGAGGTTGATCAGGTAACGTCTTTGGGGTTCTCGCTGCTGCAATGTCATCCTCGTCTAATACAGGCACAACATCCTCCGGAGTATGTTGGTCGTCATACCCACCATCAGTGACATCGTGTATTTGATCCTGATAATTAGCGTACTCCACCTGCGTAGGGTCAGCCACCTGCGACTATTCAGGCTGTGTAGCCTGAGAACTCCCTGCACCATCCCCCATCCGACCTTTACCTCTTCCCCTCTTTGGGATGTGCACGTTTTGCCTTGCCTGTCTGGCGCTATTTGTCATAGCACATCTACCTCATATAAGCTTAGATGGATCAATCGGCTGCTCCTGATCCGGACTAGACATATCTACACAAATTTTTAAAAAATTAACATCATTCAACTTAAACATAAACTAAACATCATTCACAACATACATTCATCTATAACATTCAAAACCACATTCAACCTAAACATAAGCTAAACATCATTCCATCAACTACAATTATCTATAACTACATAAACTAACTAAATAATCAATATAATTCTCATTTGGGCATTTTGTCAAACACTTTGTGTGCAAAGTATCAAACATATTCAAATTGTGTTCATTTGGCACCATTCAAAACCACATTATACTTAAAAATCATTCATACATCAATTACAACAACTACATTCATCTATAACATCTTAACAACACATGCAATCTACCAAAAGTTCAATTTCAACATCAACCCTAACCACATGCAAACTACTCAAAATTTTTTTAAAAATAAACCTAAACAAACTAACATTATGATTACAATGATTAGTACTACTTACTTGTGATAATGTGGGGATGATTGGGTTGCAAATCGTGAAAATGGATTTGGTGAGAATTGAAGAGAAGTTGAACAATTGTTGAAGAATACAGGAACTAATATGAAACTGGTGCTTTTGTTTCTGTGTAAAGGACGCATCGGCAGTTAACTGCCGATGAAATCGACAGTAGTTAACAGTCGGAGTTTTCCTTGGTAGTTAACTGTCGCCAATTCTTTTCCTCGGTAGTTAATTGCCGCCGAAGCATTTAAGTCTTTTACTGATGTTTTTCAGCCTTCTTTGGTGTGTCAACAACAAATTTCTTGTTTCTATTCTTACACTCTGAGTGATTACCGTGCAAGCATCCAAACATGCAATGCATGTGAATAGAAGAAATCATGATCTAACGGCTTGAAGCCTTGAACCCGTTTCCACACCTTGAGTGCCTATACTTCCAAAGTTCTAAATACGCGTTTTGCAAACCCAAGCACACTTCAACAAGTAAAATAATAATCATGTGATGCCTCCTTAAAAAAAAAAAATCATGTGATGCCAGTGTTAATTTTATGCATTATATTACAACTTACAACTAAGACAAATTTGAACAGCTCAGTCTTTAAATTGGTTTCAAAAAAGAGTTGGGTCATGCTAACCGGTGTCCCCGGGGCACTGGTTAAGCATTAAAAAAAAAAGAATTTATTACCATAAAAGGAAACTTTGTTGACTTATTTATGGATTAATTACACAGTTTTCAATGCAATAATTACTATATAATTTCCCTTTTTAGTATCCTTAACCAGTGCTCTGGGGACACCGGTTAGCATTTCCCAAAAGGGATATAAGACGAGAATAATGTGAGGAAAAGGAAACGCAAAATGATAAATGTAACCATTAATCAATCCTTTCAAAAAAGATAAACGTAACCATTAATTTCAAGGAAATTAAACCAAAAGCAACAAAAAAAAACCGTAACAAACGAGTAAAAACCTTTAGTACTATGAATAGTGCTGTTATACCTAAATATGCGTATGAAACCAACACAAGCCACCTGTTTCTCTTGGCTGTTAAATGTTGGCCAAACCAAAGACCTTATTAAAGTTGTTGTGGTGCATGGTCTGATTCCATACATTACATGTGTGACAAGTTAATTAGATTTTAAATGAGTGATGTAGATTGTTTGAAGATAATTTGGTACCGATCAATCTCAAATCAATGATTAAAATTATTTAATGCGTTTAATTAAATATATTTTTTAACGCAATAAATTTGGATTTGAATAGTAACGATTCATATTGTCTCAGATTGAAAATTCGATGGATTCACGCAACTAGCGCATTGATAAATGATAAATCGAGATCAGACGGTTCATATTTAAAGTTAATTTTATTAAATATAAAAATATAATCAAATCTACATTAAATTAAATTAAAATTTGGTACATTGTACAACCACCATGTGAATAGTAAATATTCACTTGACAGGTGGCCTACCTATCTCCTACACCTAAATTAAAATTTTATTTTCATGGTCTTCACTATAGTCAATAAATATTTATTCAAAGACTTGACTAATATCCAATGAATATTGACTATGGTCACTCCTTACTAGCCAACCGCAAAAATCTAATTGGTAGAGAAAATATTTCAATCTTATACATGGAATTATAACTTACTCAAAACGTCAAAACTTGGCATGTTTGTTGTTTCTCACGCCGTGGATTACGGTGCTTCTCTTTGCTTAATTATATAGAAAAAATTCACAACATAACCATATTCACAATATTCATTTTCTTAAGTATTCATTGTGAATTAACATGCAGTTATTTCAGAAACACACAAAAGCACAGTCTCTAATTAATTTCATATTAGTAACATCTTCATTTTGTGGTTTTTATGTTCTTGTATCAGTATTAATATTAGGTACATCAAATTCAAAGCTATTAGTACATTTGCACCATTCTTCAGAATCATCACAAGACATTTCCATCAAAAAAACAAACACAACTCTAGATGATATTGTGTTTGGAATTGCTTCAAGCAAGAGTTCATGGACAAAGAGAAAAGAGTATGTGAAACTATGGTGGAAAAACAACAATGCAATGAAGGGTTGTGTGTTTTTGGATAGTCTACCACAAAATGAAGATGACCCTTCTTCTCTTCCTCCTCTATGTGTCTCCGAAGACACTTCGCGGTTTCGATATACTTGCAAAGGTGGACTTCGATCAGCTATCCGGGTGGCGCGTGTTGTCGCGGAGACTGTGGCATTGAATCATTCAGATGTGAAGTGGTATGTGTTTGGAGACGACGACACGGTTTTCTTCCCGGAGAATTTGGTGAAGACTCTTTCGAAATATGATCATGAGCTTTGGTATTATATTGGTGCACACTCTGAGATTTATGAGCAGAATCGGTTGTTTGGTTTTGGAATGGCTTTTGGTGGTGCTGGTTTTGCTATTAGTTCATCTCTTGCTAAAGTTTTGGCTAAGGTTTTTGATTCTTGTTTGGAAAGGTATCCTCATCTATATGGAAGTGATGGTAGAGTTTACTCTTGCTTAGCTGAACTTGGTGTAGGGTTGACACATGAACCAGGTTTTCATCAGGTAACAAATAGTTAATTGAAATCATGATTAGTTTGAAATGCTGCAAATTTTGAGTAATTTTTTTTAGGGGAGTAGTAGTTAATTTTGTCTATGAAATAGTGGTGGATTCTAAGACAAGGGAGCCCCTCAACGGTGGACCACTTATTTTATACCATCAGATTTTTTATAAGAATTTAAAGGTTTAGATTTGTTGAAAATAAAAAAAAAGTAACACATATGCCTTCTCCCACTCAATCATTATTCTTATTGTGTTTTTTGGAAAAATTCCCATTGACGGCAAAGAAACTGAAACACTCACTCATTTACATGATCATTATTATTTTAAATCTTAAAAAACAAAATCCAAATTTTGTTCAAGTTGAATTTCAACCAAAGTTTCAAAGAAATGAAAGTTTCCAACGAAACTTTGCAAAAACTAACCAAATTCAATTTTAATTTCTAATTACAATTGTGAAGTTGTTTCAATTGCAACAATTTTTTCTTTCTTGTTGTTTATTTTGTCTTTTCTCCTTTCCTGTTTTTTTTTTTTTAAAATTGTACCAAAG
>Ga0228711_1003655_pt1 | contig 23917 bp, 13 predicted proteins | sample MedpolnodulmetaG_2_FD_177996 | JGI IMG/M metagenome (GOLD analysis project Ga0228711, IMG submission 177996) | Root nodule microbial communities from Medicago polymorpha collected in Santa Monica, California, United States - brown nodules | ecosystem: Host-associated > Plants > Roots > Nodule...
AAAATCTTCAAAGTCATCAAAATCCTGCAAAGTCTTTTAAAATCCTCAAGACTTTTTCAAACAAAAATTGTCCTTTAAAATCCTAATCCAATACACCCTCCTTAGGTTTTGAGATTCATTAAGGGGTCTTGTTCTTAGTTGATCACAGATATCCATCGAGCAATTGAATTAGGAAAAGTGCAAAAAGATCCATGTTAATCATGCATGTTTAAACGCATAATAGGTAGACTCTTTTTAAATTCATCGATTTGCATTTCAAATATTTTAATCACTTTTCATATCTTTAAATCAATTCTGGATTGTTTAGAATCAATTCAATTAAGGCTTGGATAACATTTTTGAAACAAGACCACATCTTGAATTGATTTAAGAATTGTTTGAATCGATTCAAGACATATAGGAGGTATCCTTAAATTGATACATGCATTTGATAAAGGCAAATTACAGTATCAAAGTATTTTTAAATTATCGATCTACAATGACTTGGTAATTTGAACTGTACAACTATTTCAATTATTTTAGGTTAAGGTTTAGTGAAAAGTTGCTTGTCAAAGTATCAAGCTAGAAAAATTTGTAGGGATTAAGTTTCATTAATTAATCCGCTAATGTATTTCCTTTATTGATTATATAATCCTAATGTTTATATTATACCTTGATCTATTGCTCTCTACACATCTCGAGGTCTCACACATAATGAAAGATCTATTTTATTTTTAAACTTTCGATGTCCCGCTCAGTTAGATGATAAAGAAGCATTACGTTCCAATAGTGTGTGATATCAAACATATCTCAATGTCTCACAACTAACATAAAAAAATGTTCATATTTCATGTACCTTAGATAAAAATATTATGTCTAGCACTTTTTTAAATCAAAATATCAATTTTGGAGTGCAAGTCAAAAAACATTAAGTATGAGTCAATTCAAGTGTTTCTTAAATCCATTCAAGCTTGTTATTTCGCAAACTCTTGAAATTCTTGAATAGATTCGCTGCTGATCACTTAGAGAATCTTCTTGTTCTGCAACTTTAATCTTTTATGTTCTGATTCTTCACTGACTCGTTTTGGCTCGCCTAGCAAATTAATAATTCAATTACAATTTAATCCCTACTTTTCTATTTTACCTTTTTCTTCCTTCTTACGTGTATAGGCATATTGTCATGAATTAGTAGACACACTTGTGAGGGTGCAATGAATCACAAACAAAAATAAAGTGGTATGTGAAGTAGATTTCTACGAGCCAAAGCTACACAATATCATCCCATGGAACCTACACCAATTTGTGCCACACAGGTGACTAGTGCACCAACTTGGAATTATATGTGAAGCATTTTCATTGAATTAGGTAGAGAAATTATTTGGTACGCCTTGTACTAGGAAGCACACTCTCATGTGGTAATATATTTCATTTTAGCTTCTTCAAAAAAAAAGGTAGAGAAATTATAATACAACCTGAAATTATAATGTGAAGCAACTGTGAAACATTTTTAATGTTTTTTAAATAAAGGTTAAAACTGGAATAAAAATATATAATATATTCCATTCCGTCTACTTTCCAAACAATGAAGTGGAAAGTTGGAAAGTTAGCTATGTTCCATCATGAAATATCCAAACGATGAAATGAAATCTCTATTCTACTCTACTCAGTTCTTAGTTATAAGGGGTGAAATTAGTATTAATCGTTGCCTTTGATCAAAATACAATGTTTCTAGTGCCTATATCTAAGCGCTTTCAATGAGTCAAAACAACAAAATTGACCACTCAAATATTTTTTGATATAATTTTAAAAGTTAATCCTTTTGTTTGGAGTTTGTTACGTAATCGTTTACCAACTAAATACTAATTTTTATATGGGTGAAATTAGTATTAATCTTTTTCGTTTTCTAAGTTTCCTTTGAACTTTCTGATTATATTACTCTAAAACAATCTTTAACCAGATAATACATGAGACATTTCGTATCTATTATCAAAATTTTAACTTTCCACAACACTCCCTTTAGTGTGACTGCAGCATTTTCTGCTATTCGGACGGTAAGATCCATATTTTCCCTTTGTTCAAAATATCACCAAGAATCCAGTTCCATGTTTGTTTCTTGTGGATAAAAGACTTTTTTACTTGTACCTGACTAATTCATTTAGTTTTTTTAGTTTTAAATTGGTCCTTTTATGTCGGTAAAAAAACTAAAGGTTTATAACTTATACCAAGAATATGCCTTCAGAGCAGGTTTTAGTGTAAGAAATTATGATAACGAGAGAAAAATCATACGTTTCAAAGTTTTTTTTTTTTTCCTTTCCAAAGAAGGGTTTAAGAATAATGAATCTGAAGATGAAGTAGCTTATGAAAGAGTTGATTCAAGAACAAATTGTGAGATTTAATGTGATCAAAGGAGTATGATAAATTACAAAGTTACTACTAGATCACAACCATGAATTTGTACCACCTGAGAAAAGACATTTTTTCCACTCATCCATGAGAAACATGTCAAATGTCAAAGGAGGATTGCACAATCATGTCTACATTGAAAAGCTGAAATTAATTGAATTTAAAGATGCTTAACTTGCGGATTTACAAGTAGTTTAAAAATATCTGATACGTACATCTTAAAAAGTTAACAAAAAATTTAAGATTTGTTATATATGAGCATATAAATAGACAAAGATTCAACCCAGAAAAATTCAATTTTCTCTCAGGCCAAAACCCCACTGAACACCACAAAGGGAAAGAAAACAATAACATCCTAAAAGAGATGCAAGAGCTAGAAAGTCCCTGATCATGACAGACATTATAAAGACATGAGAATGATAGCAGCACCTCAAAAAACAGCATAGTCGAATCCTTAAATAGAGTATATTAAAAATTGTGCATTAAAGAGCGTATTATTAGCATTATTCATCATATTTTCTATATTTTATAATGTTTTATCGATGAAAGAACTATTTGTAGTTATAAGACAAAATTCACACAATGCAACCTTGATATATAACATGGTAAACCCTGTTTTTATTACTAATTTCGTATCAAAATAATAACGAATAATAACGTCAATTAAAATCCTATCAAAATATAAATTAGTCTCAAAAGAACAGCAACTCGTAACATAATATCTTAATCTATCCGACCCACAATTAGATCATATGCAAATCAGCAAACTACCTCCAAAAAACTGTAATCATGTTAATAAATAGTTTTCCTCGCTATCTACGAGTGATGCAATTGATTATGGTATAAGATGTTAGGATCTTCCAACAAAAGGATTGAGCACTTGTCCCATAAAAAGGATTGTTCCAGTCAAATCTTCTCTAATTAGAAATAGGAAAGGATGGTCAGCTACAAAGTCTACTCTAGTTGGAATAGACATACTCCTATCCCAACATTTAGTTAGACGCATATCACTGAATGCAGCAGCTTCAGTGCCTTCCTCATTTACTTCAATGAAAGACTTTTGAAATATTTTGGAAACAACAAGGTCTTGATCTGCAGGAGAGTCCACCATTTTTGTCATACCTCCATGAGTGAATGGTAAAGTTACTCCATGAGTCATACCTCCTGGAGCTCCTTCAACATACGAGAAGTTTCAAGCCCAAATGAAACTTCGAATTTTGGAATTTTAAATTCACCTACTTTGACTTGTTGGAAAGGAAGCTTGTGTTGTAGTAACTCAGATTTAGAAGCTACCTTCTTAACCAAAGCTGGCAAACCACATTTTCCATTTGGAAGAAAAATATACATAGAGATTTGACGTTTATCTTCTCCTTGCTCATAAGGAAGACAGAGAACTTTAAAACCATTAAAAGCACTAAAACGTTGCTTCTCCTTGCTGGTCATGAAGGGAACCTTGACCGAGTTACCATTTAGAAGGTGAAAATCATAGGGTTTTGTTGTCGAAGCGTCAAAACTTCTGATTCCATGTTCCTTTAAAGTACAATGCATTTGCAAAGATGAGTCTGGTTAAGTTGTCAACTGACCCTTGAGGAAGAATTTCTTTAATAAGACCATTTGTCTCTTTTTCAGCCCATAAATTCACTTCTTTAGTCACATCAACAACCTTATAAAAATCAGTTATGCAAATCAGTCATCAAATTTAAAAATTAGGTATGGAAATAGATTAGTTGAATTCTTTTCACCAGTATCTCAATAGAAGAAATGTAGTTTTTAATTTGTTAGTATAATTTTCACATATTATGATGCTAAATCAATATAATTTTCATAGAAGTTGATCCTTGTTATGTTGCTCTAAAATCATTTTTACCGTATAGTCATATACTAATAAGCACTTAGATGTAAATTCAAAACCTAGTCAAATGAATATAGATTTAGGAAGTAAGAGTACCGACACACACGTTAATTTGTGAGTGTACAGTTTCCATATTTTAAACCTTCCATTCTTTTCAAGAATAGTATATCTTCATGCTAAGCCCCACAAAGGTAAAATTCTAGAATATGAAAAGTATAAGGATCTCCTTTCATTCCTTTTGAATGTTATTCATGAAATGGAAAAGATTGTATTAAATTAAGAAGCTTATGAGCCAGACTAAGGAAAAAATAACAAACAAGGCATACCATAGCATTACAAATCTGATAGATGCAAATCACAAAACCAATTAATGTTCTAATTACCATTATTATTAATTAGTTTCACAAAAGCATACCATAACACATATCTACTGCAATAGCAATAATAATGATATACTATATATCTAGCCATTGAATATTTCTATTTATTTATTAATAAATAATATAGGCTTAAAATTAATAAACGTGGCATAAAAGCAAGGCATGTATTGCCGTGAAAAGGGGGAAACATACAAACATACCTTGGTTAGGAAATCAACTGAAGCTAAAGTTGCCTTATAATTAGAAGACACAATTTGTTTGAAGGAAGGTTGAATAGAAAGGGTTTTTTCTACCCATACACCATTGACGAAAGAGAGGCGAGGTCCGCCTGCAGGAGCAGCGTCTTTGAGGATGACGGAAACGAGCTTAGAAGCAAAGGAGTTGAGACGGTCGATGAATTCAAATTGGAGGAAGTCTAAAAGTCGCTTTTGCGTGGGACCCTCAGAGCCTGCAGCGATGATGCTGAGAATAACTTGAATCGAGAGTGGAGAAAACACTAAAAGCAAGGCTTGGTTGCTGCTTGATTTTCTTATGATGGAAACATACTCGAGGAAATTCTTTTTTCTCCGCTTGCTGCTTGATTTGCAGTGGGAATTCATTCTTTTGCCTTTGGTCATTGTTTCACTTTGCAAAATACAACAGCTTGTAAGCTTGTGATTTGTCAAGCAGTAAAAACATTAAATCAGTAAACAAATTAAAAGGCATCATAACAAATCAACAGAGAGAAAAGGCCAGCTATTCAAGAAAACCAGTAAATCAGATGAAATAAAATAAGAAAAAAGTAAATTGACCAAAGGAGAAGAATTACGGTGTGAGTTTTCTATGAAGCACGGCGTGAGGGGAATCACGGCTTCTGAGTTTTCTCTATACTTTCAAGGCCCTCACTTCTCTAAAAATAAGTTTGAAATTAGGGTTTAGAATAGCTTCACCAATGATACGTGAAGCCCAAGTCAAAACTTACTTTTTTCTTAGTAAAGGTCAAAAACTTGTATCTTAATTCCTATCTTCTTCATCCAAATTCACTTCACTTTCAGTTTACTTGATATAGTATTTTTTTTAAAAAGATTTGATATAATTATTTTAACAAACAACACCTTATTTTGCATAAATATCTCAACAAACAAATATTATTGTGATCTTATGCTTATATTTTAAATACCTCATGCGGTCCTTTAAGTTAGATAAAGTGTCATTTCATGAAGTTAGGTTGAATTCTCTCAAAAAAAAATGAAGTTAGGTTGAACAATATGCCCAATAAAAAGTAGGGTTAATAGTGCTTTACCCCCTGTAATTAGGTCATTTTCGGTTTTTCCATCTGGAAAATATTTTTTTTGGATTTCGTCCTTATAATTTGAAGATTTTTTGGTTTTAGACCTTCATGAAAAATTTTGCCCCCTGCAATTTGAGCAAATTTCGGTTTACCCCCTGTCATATCATCAATTTTGTACAGTCAAAATTCATGAAGGTCCAAAACCAAAAAACTTCAAATTACAAAGACGGAATCCAAAACGAAAATTTTACAAAAAAAAACCGAAAATTACCTATATTACAGGGTAAAGTACTATTAACCCTAAAAAGTATAGGGTGACTTTAAACTCTTCCACTACAATCGTCAATTTTAGTTGTCACAACTTTGATTCTATGGACATTCTTTGTAGTTGTGGATTGCGAATTTAGAACATCAAAAATATTTTAAATATACCCGACCAATACATCTTAAAAAGATGATAAAATAAAATAAATAAGATTTGTTATATATGAGCATAAAAATAAGAGTTCAAAAAAGATTCACCCCGACAATTCAATTATTGGTGGTTATGATGTCGGCCTTCTTTCCCACAATGCCATTATGAAGTCGTTCCATAATTTAGTTTTAGAAAGTTAATGGTGTAAACTTTAACAGGCTAAAATGAATAACTTGTTGTGAAAAAGTAATAATTAAAAAACTAACTTATTATAAATATCTAACTTAAAAAACCGTATGATGTAAACCTATCTTTATAACACTAAAACTTTTGCAATGGACCAAGTTAAGTCATCTAATACACAACTTGAAAACTATTTTAGTGGTTTCTTAAATAAACTTGTGTATTGAAAAATAATGTAAGGTTAAAATACTTAAGTATTCCTAAGCAGCTTAGAAATCAAGATTATGGTACACAACTATGCATCATATATAATGGGTATCAACGGATGCGGATGGTAGTCATCTACCACATGTTTTGTTGGATAAAAACAAAAAGGGTTATGTTAACTTGTGCCCTTAGGGCACATGTTAAACATTAATTTCATTCCATTAATGATAAAAATTTAATAAAAAAAATAATATTAAATATTTTGAGTAATAAATTAAAATAATTTCCGAAACATAATTTCTATTAATAGAATTCTTAACATGTGCCTTAAAAGCACAAGTTAACATTTTCCAACTAAAAATTATATAATAAAGAATCACCGATTTCTCGATAAATACACCAACAGAATCCCAACTAACTAAACCAAAAAAAAAAACGGGAAAAGACTCATTAAGGTAATAAGCAATAATATACTAACAAAATAAAAAATTACATAAAATTCTTTTTTTCTATTTTTTATACTTCCCCGTAAGCTTCACAACCTAGACTATGCAAAATCAATGAGGCTAAACTTTTTATTTGGGAAACTAAATCAATTTTCTCTCAGTTAAAACTACTCAATTCTAGTTGCCAAAACCCCACTGCACACCACAAAGGGTAACAAAACAATAATCTCTCTGATCATGACAGACACATTATTAAGACATGAGAGTGATAGCAGCATCCTCTTTTATTAGTTAAAATTTATATGAATCATATGGGTTGCATACAAAATTGATGGGATTCATATGAATTTTAACCAATTCAATAGTGTATTAACGATTTTTTATTTTTTTTATCAAAGTGTGTTAAAGAAATATGTATTAAAGAGTGTATGATTAGCTTTATTCATCATATTTCTATATTTTAAAATGTTTTATCGTTGAAAAAACTATATGTAGTTTATATGACAAAATCCACACAATGCAACCTTGATAACATGGTAAACCATTCCTTAAAAAAAAGGTAAAACATGTTTTTAATTTCATATCGAAATAATAATGAATAATAACCTCAATCAAAATCCTATCAAAATATAAATTACCCTCAAAAGAACAGAAACTCCTAACAAAATCTTAGTCTATTCGACCCACAATTAGATCATATCAAAATTGGTAAACTACCTCCAAAAAATTGCAATCCTATTAAAAATATTGTTTCGCTTGTTATCTACGGGCAATACAATTGATTCTGGTATAAGAAGTTAGGATCTTCCGGCAAGAGGATTGAGCACTTGTCCCATAAAAAGGATTGTTCCGGTTGAATCTTCTCTAATTAGAAATAGGAAAGGATGGTCGGCTACAAAGTCTAGTCTAGTTGGAGTGCGCATACTCAAACCCTTACGTCTTCTAGTAAAAGCACTGACTGCAGCAGCTTCAGTGCCTTCCTCATTTATTTCAATGAAAGACTTTTGAAATATTTTTGAAACAACAAGGTCATGATCAGCAGGAGAGTCCACCATTTTTGTCAGACCTCCATGAGAGAAAGGTAATGTTACTCCTAGCTCCTTCAACATATCAGAAGTTTCAAGTCCAAATGAAACTTCGAATCTTGGAATTCTAAAGTCATCAACTTTGACTTGTTGGGAAGGAAGCTTGTCTTGTAGTAACTCGGATTTAGAAGCTACGTTCTTAACCAAAGCTGGTAAACCACATTTTTCATTTGGAAGAAAAATGTACATAGAGATTCGACGTTTATCTTCTCCTTTCTCATAAGGAAGACAGAGAACTTTAAAATCATTAAAAGCACTAATACGTTGCTTCTCCTTGCTGGTCATGAAGGGAACCTTGACCGAGTTACCATTTAGAAGGTGAAAATCATAGGGTTTTGTTGTCGAAGCGTCAAACTTCTGATTCCATGTTCCTTTAAAGTACAATGCATTTGCAAAGATGAGTCTGGTTAAGTTGTCGATTGACCATTGAGGAAGAATTTCTTTAATAAGACCATTTGTCTCCTTTTCAGCCCATAAATTCACTTCTTTAGTCACTTTAGTAGCCTTTAAAAACCAGTTATACAAATCAGTTATCAAGTCTAAAAATTAGTTATGCAAGTAGATTAGTTGAATTCTTTTCACTAATATTTCAATAGAAGAAATGAAGTTTTTGTTGGTATAATTTTCATATACTATGATGCTAAATTAATTGGATGTTAGAAAATTATAAGGAGAGAAAAGTTGCATTCATCAATTGATTTCGTAGAAGTTGATACTTGTTGCACTAAGTTCATTTTAGTCGAATAGTTGTATTCTAAATAAAGGAGACAATAATGTTGGTAATAATCACCATTCCCTTCCATAATAAGCCCTAAGGTGTAACTTCAAAATCCTACTCAAATGAACATTTAAGTTTCAAAATTTTAAAATATGAGAAGTTTACAGAGAAAAGGGAGCATTGGCGCAACGGTAAATTTGTTGTCACGCGACTGAAAGGTCACAAATTCAAGTTTTGAAAACAGTCTCTTGTGTAAAAAAGAGAGTAAGGTTATGTACTATACATCAAAATGGTGTGACTCCTTCCCAACCCCTTTGTGCGCGGCAACTCTAGTGCATCGGGATGCCCTTTTATGAACGATGCCCTTTTATGAAAAATTTAAGGATCTCCATTCATGCCTTTTTAATGTTATTCATGAAATGGAAAGATTAATTTAGGAAGCTTATGAGCGAGACTAAGGAAAAAATAACAAACAAGGCATACCATAACAAAATTTGAAAGTTATTTATGAAATGGAAAGATTTAATAAGGAAGCTTATGAGCGAGACTAAGGAGCTCACAGAACCAACTAATGTTGTAATTACCATTATTACTAATTAGTTTCACAAAACATACCATAACACATCTACTGCAATAGCAATACTAATACCAATGAGTAATGATATACATCTAGCCATTGAATTTAATTTACAACTAATAATGCATAACACTAACTAAGCTTAACACACTTGGGTTGGCCTAGTGGTATTGGCTTGGGACCTGGGAGTGTGCTCCTCCTCAAATTAAGGTTTCAGGTTCGATTCTCTCTGGTCCCAATTTGAGGGGGTTAGTTTAGCTTCTTAAAAAAAAAAAAAAAAAAAAACACTATATAAGCTTAAAATTAATAAATGTGGAAACATACCTTGGTTACGAAATCAACGGAAGCCAGAGTGGCCTTATAATTAGAAGACACGATTTGTTTGAAGGAAGGTTGAATAGAAAGGGTTTTTTCTACCCATACACCATTGACGAAAGAGAGGCGAGGTCCGCCTGCAGGAGCAGCATCTTTGAGGATGACGGACACGAGCTGAGAAGCAAAGGAATTGAGATGATCGATGTATTCGAATTGAAGGAAGTCAAGAAGCTGTTGTTGTGTGGGACCCTCAGAGCCTGCAGCGATGATGCTGAGAACAACTTGAAGCGAGAGTGGAGAAAACACTACGTTGTTGTTAGGTTGTTTCGCGAACAGATGTTTAGCATACTGAGGGAAACATTTGCTTGGTTGCTGCTTGATTTTCTTATGAGGGAAACATTCCTCCGTTTTCTTGCTGCTAGAATTCTTTTTTCTCCGTTTGCTGCTTGATTCACAGTGGGAATTCATTCTTTTCTCTTTGGTCATCGATTTGAGCTGGTTGAGTATAGAGGACGAAAGCTGTGTAAATTCAAGAAAACTCTGAAGTAAATTGACTTACTAAAACTCTAAAGCTGAGACGTGAAAAAGAGAAATTACGGCTTCTGCGTTTTCTCTATACTTTCCTTCAACCAGGTTGCCCTCACTTCTCTTTAAATAAGTTTGAAATTAGGGTTGAGAATAGCTCCACAATGATACGTGAAGCCCAAGTCAAAACTTTTTTTTTTTTTTTTTGAGGAAAGGTCAAAAAATTACTTCTAACTTTTTTTTGAGGGAGGTACTTACTTCTGATAATTTAATAAAATAATAGGAAATTTGAAACAAAGTATCTTTTAGTTGAATAAATTTATAATATTGTGAAATATTTAAAGATATTAAATGAAAATAAATTTATGCATAAATGATAGGAAATTTGAAACAAACTATCTTTTATTTAGTTGAATATTTTTTTCAATTTTAAATTTAAAAACAACATAAAATATAAATACAAGAAAATACAACGGAAATATGTGGATAGACGGACACGTAATGTTCGTCCTTCTATATTTATTCTCAATATTTTATTTTATTTTCTACTTTTTAAAAAACAATTTAAATCTTGTATAAATATCTCAATACATATTTTATTTTATTTTACTCTTCTAATTTTTAAACATTCTTCCTATTTAGCATAAATATTTAATAATATTTTGGTAGAACTAATTAATGTCTAAAGTAATTTTAACATGATTTTATCAACAAATTTTTTTTTATTTGCTTGTTAAAAAAAACAATTTTTTTATTTGTTTTTGAAAAAATATATAATCTTCTATTTTTTTTTATTATGCACTTGTAATACTAACTTCTTTTTTTAAGCAAGTTGGTGGCAAAGTGCTACCTCACCTAAAATATATAAACCAAATATGATTGTTATAATAAAAGAGGAAGAGGTCAAACCAAGACTTCTTCAACAGTACTTAAATCTAAAACTAGACGTTCATAGTATATTTTTCGCATATGCTTCTCTAACCTCTAGTTGGACGGAGTAGTAATATACAAAATGATATGTCCGGTGAGGATGGATGAAAGGCAATAGTGGCGGAAAGTGCTCCAATACGGTGGCGATGAGTCTTCGCAGTGGGATGAAAGGTGTCTGCAGACACGTTAGCACTCCAACGCTCAAGTCAGTAATAATGTAACCGAGAAAGAGTGTGTAGAAAGTGTGGTGAAAAGTGAATCGTAACTTGAGGATGAAGCTAAGTCACCCTTATTTAGGCACGTGTGAAAATAACTGTTTCCGGGATATGCGGTGTATGATTAGGGAGCGGTTAGAGGATACGTGTAGGGTAACTGTCGCGCGGAGGCGTGCTCGAATGTGCTACGGTACACTGATATTGGTGTGTTCCTTCAGGCACCGTGCCGTAGTGCGGTGGACGTTTAATCCACGTGTCACTATGGAATTGGCCTTTTGACCGGTCCGGAACACAATATAATTCAAAGATAAACCTATATTAGCTATGCTGTCAGCACAAACATTTCCTTCTCTATAGACGTGGGAGACTAAAAAATTAATGTTGGAAATGAAGGCAATACAATTCGATCACCTGTTCCTTTTCTCCCAAGGCACTGTCTAAGAAGATTTAAAATCCAAGGCAACTAACAATGAGTCTGCCTCATGCCAGAAATGATCCCAATACCTTGCTTTAGCTATCTCCATTGCTCTCACTGTTCCAGTTAACTCAGCAATCAAAGAATTTCCAATGCCCAAACCTTCAGTAAAGAAGCCTCAGAATTGAGCATTATTGTTCTTGAAGATGCCTTTACATGAAGAAATGCTTGGATTCTTAAGTGATGCTCTATCACAGCAGCATGTGATCCAGTTAATAATAGGGGGAGGCCACATAACTTCTTTTATGATGCTAACTTTTGGAGGATGAATATTACATTGAAAGTCTTAAGGATAGTGAATTTTGACATTGAAGACCCAGCAGCTAGTAAAGATTTGTTTGTAGCCAAAGAAACACTTGATATGATATGAGCAGTACTAGTTTTCCAAGTAATGTTTCTACCATTAAATCTCACACTATTTCCGGAGTGCCAAATAGCATTGCGATTTAACAAGGAGGCTCATAAGCGGCATCAAATAAGAAAATTGCTTTTCTAACTTTCAAACCTTCACCATGACACATGTAAAAACCAAAAATATCCCTAGCGGCAGTTAACAACCGTTGGTATAACCGGCGGCTGTTAACTGCCGCTACATCCAGCGGTTGTTAACTACCGCTATGTGTCTGGATCATTTTCTAGCAACTCATTTTCCAGTGTCTCTCCTAACCAAATCATTTGATACCTAAACAGATGCATCTAAAATTTTCATCCAATAACCAATTAAAAACTCATCTAAAATTTTCATCCAAGAACCAATTGATACCTAAACAAATTCATCCAATATTTAACAGGAACATGATAAAATTAAAACGCAAGAAATAATATAAAAGGTATGTCAGAAAATGTCATAAAATACGAAAATGTACGGAAACATGTCATAATTATACATCACCATCATCATAGTCAAAAAGTACATAAAAAAAAAAAGAAGCATAATCATAATCAACTCTACTGCCTATCATGCCTCTGCCCCCTGCGCCGCCTGGCAATCTGATACGTAAGGGCAGGACGACTAGTACTAGCTATCTGCATCACCTCCTGGACAATATCCTCTTTAGTCATCTCGCTGCTTCTGGCCACAATATCGTCAGGTATATGCACCACATCCCGGATGATCGTTAGTGTGTCGGGCATCTCTTTGGCATGCTCCTCCTCTATGATCTGCTCCACGTTCACCAGCATGGGAAGAGATCTTTCATCAGGTGGGAGAATACGAGGGTGAGAGGCTTTGGCATACCAAGCCATGTAGCCAGTGTCATGCTGCCATGGTCTCTCACACCTATGTATCCAATGAGGGTATAACCACGGCTGAGCGTCTATCAACACAGTGGTCAGCACCTGCGGAAGCATCTGAGCGACAGAGGACGGATGTCTGGGAACGTCCTGTACAAACTTCAACTGCCTCTTTACCCGCTCAGGTAAATGACGGTACACCCTCTGCTTCCCGCACATCAACCATCCCGAGTAAGTGCACAGAATCTGAAAAGGGCGCACTCTTATGTGATCACCATACGCACTCTTATGTGCCACCTCTAATCGATCAAGCCGTAAGCGGTAATGGTGCACATCATTATGCCCTCTGCTAGTAAGCCATCTCCTAGCACATGGTCTCTGAGGCTTCCAGCCCTTGCCAGACTTCCTTGGGTACGGACCTGGCAAATGCTACAAAATCCATCCCTACAACAAAAAAATAATACACAAAAATAAATATTCGAGTTAAATATTAAATAAATCTAATACATTCTAAAAACTTCACAAAAATATTTAAATAACATCCTAAATAAATGTAGTCGAACTTAGGAAAAATAATCTAACATGATGATAAAAATTATAAAATAAATTCATAACTAAATGGAGATAAATATTAAATTATTACCATAAGAAGAGTCGCACAACCAGCCATCGTTCTGTTATTCAAACGAACATAATCATCCAGATAATCGTACAGGTAAGCTAAGGTCATCCCTCCCCATGACCACTTCCCAATCGCCTGCAAGTCCGCCATGCAATCAAGATATATCAAGTCGATGTGGCTGTTCGTTTTGTTAGTGAACAGCGCACAACCGACGAGATATAGAAGAAAACTGCTCACACATCACTGCCTCCTCCTGCCTCTCTCCTGCATGTCCTCCCTCGTCTGTGGGTTCTCCAGCCGTCTAGCCTCTGTCAGGTGGTCTTCATAAACCCGCTTCAGTGTTGGATAACTGATATGACCAGCAGACTCAGCCCTAGCAGCAGCATCTGACATACCCAACAACCTGGTCATCAAGTCAATCCCATGGTCCCGATCCATTCCTTCGTCATGGTCCAGCATGCAGCCCTGAATAGGAATGTGGAGGAGATTATACACATCGTCCAAAGTGATCGTCATCTCCCTCACAGGTAGATGAAAACTACTCGTCTCCGTGTGCCACCTCTCGCAGAGAGCACGTACCATGGCATGGATCACAGTAGAATACCCGATGTATATCAAATCATATAGGCCATACGCCACCACAGGATCCCAAAACCACCTCAAACCCTCCTCCGGCTTACCAAGCTCTCAGCTTTTTCCCTGCATTTATACACTTGTACTCCCCATCATACCATGTCTGAAAATCAAATTAATTAAGACATTGTCACTACAAATAATTTAAACATTAACACTAAAGAATTTAAATAAATTAAACACTTACGCTAAAGACATTAAATATATTAAACACTTACGCTAAAGGATTTAAATAAATTAAACACTTAGGCTAAAGGATTTAAATAGATTAAACACTTACGCTAAAGACTTTAAATATATTAAACACTTACGCTAAAGAATTTAAATATATTAAATACTTACGCTAAAGAATTTAAATATATTAAACACATATGCTAAAGAATTTAAATAATTTAAACACTTACGCTACATTCTTAAAAAAATTTAAACACTTACACTAAAAAATTTAAATAATTTAAACACTTACATTATGATGGTTCACCCAAAGAGGGTTCGCCACGTGCCTTGCGTAGTCGGACAACAATGTCGTGGTCTCAGGACCTCCAAGAAAGGGAGGTTGATCAACAGGGTATGGCGGTATCAACGGAACACGACGACGAGGAGGTCATCGCTGAGTCTGAGGCTCAGGCTCACCCTCAGGAACTACATTATCTGTGTCAAGATAATCCGCCACAACATCCTTTGGCACCTCCTCATCATCTGCCTCGTCCTGCGGCTGATAAAACATTATATCCTCCTCCATCCGATCATTCCAACAAAACCCTCGTCCGCATACCCGGCATAATCATGCACCTGTGTCGGATCAAGATCAGCCACCTGGGAGGAGTAATCCATCTGTGACTGTGAACCTGACCCCCTTCTCCACCTATCCTCAAGTCCCTACGTCTCCGGGTCTTCGGAACATACGGGTATTCAGCCTCCATCTCCTTTCGAGCTCTATTTGTCATAGCAGTTTTACCTTTGCGCACCCTACCCTCTCTAATACGCCGCTTCTGCGCATCCTCCTCCCCAGTCTGTACAAAAACAAATTAAAAGAAGGCATAAATACGTGGGAAATGTATACTTTTACGGTAACATGATTCTAAGGCATTGAACATATCATAAAAATTCAAGGCATTGAACCTAAGACATTGAACCTAAGGCAAATAACATGTAACATATCACAACTTTTACTTAGGTATTCATAAAAATTCAAACTTAGAATCATTCAACTTAGGCATTTCATCAAAAAAAAATTACGTATCGTATAACATTGTGTCATTCTTAAACTTGTCAAACAAATGTCAAAATCCAAGCTTATAATAATTACAACATATATACATTATAAAATTGAACATATTTGAAAAAAAAAATTACACAAAAAAAGCAACATTTTCTCACTTAGGCATTTCATTAAACACCTTATGCGCATTCTAAATTAGGAGCACAATTAGTGTTATTTGAACATCTAAACAACTACATTGTACCTACACTTACTCTAAACAACAATTACAGCATAAACAATACATTACAACATCTAAATCATGCTTAATTTTCAATTTTTAACCTAGCCTATAACTACCTAAAACTAACATTTTGCTCAAAATTATAAAAACTAATACCATAAACAAACTACATTGCATGTAAATAGGAAGGGAAGAACTTACTTGTGAATTAATTGAAGAAATTGGGCGCAAATTCGTGAAGTACAAGTTTGGAGAAATTTGAAAGTTGTGTTTGTAGTGTTTATGTTTCTGGAAAATGGAAAAGTGATGCTTCTGCACTTGTTAAAACGCAGAACTCAACGGTAGTTAACTACCGCTGAGTGCCAACTGCAGTTAACTGCCGGTGGTTTGCAGAACGGTAATTTACTTGTGTAAAAATGACGTTTTTAAGGTCAGAAAAGCAATTTTCATCAAATAAATGGTAGGAGTACACAAGGGTTCAACAACGACTTGGGAGGAGCTCACCTCGCCAACAGGGGAATGAATCAATTTCTTTGTACCATTCTTGGCCATTTCACTAAGAAATGTGCATTCGATAGAATAACTAAATCCCCTTTTCCACTGCCCACCAAGTGAAAGAGCGAGGAGCATACCAGTGAATGTTTTTCGTGAACAACTGTAGCAATTGCATCTTGCTCAGATAACCACCACACCGGAAAAAGCTTAAAAGTAATTATGATATAAAAGGAAACATCAAAATATAGAAATTAACCATCAAATAACAGTGGATAAACATCTTTCACAAAGGTGAAACCTACTTCATCCCCGTGAAACCCACATGGGTCCTAATTGCATAACAGAGGAAAAACAATAAATAAATGAGATTAAGGAAAAGAAACATGCCACCAACCAGCAAATGTCCAAATTCAAAGCTTGTTGATAGAAATGCAAAGAAACATTGTCGAGATGCAACGAATAGGAGCACTTGCAAAAATCTCCTTCAATAAGGAACCTTGAGTTGCATATAGTTGCAAAGAAACCCGCAAGTCTAAAGAAGTTTGAAGTAAAAATGATTCAAAACCTCCATCCAATAGACATCAATGTTTGGCAGCGAAAATGCACAAAAAACTTCGGAAACGTTGTCAAGATCAACACATCAAAAAGAAAAGACCCAGCGTTCGACGGTTAATGAATTATGTCGTTGGTAAGAGCTCTCCAACGGCTCTTCCACCATGATTATGAGGCTTTATGCAAACACCTATAAAAGGGACCCTTTGTCGTCCCATCAGGTACACAATCTTCCTATCTTAAAACCTCTCATTTTTTGCTCTCTTACTGACTTGAACATCAGAGTGCTTGCATGTACCCTCAACTCGTAACCAACGTCGTTGATGCTTGTTGTGCACTGCTCTCCTGATCAAAACAGATCAACTACGAATCGTGAACCAATACAGTGGTATGTAATGGTTGCAATTTATTTATCCACCCTTTGTTTATTCCACACAATTAATTGATTGGTTATTTTAATTAAGTGATGTTGTAACACATTATTACAACTTTATTTTTTACGTTAACAATACATACAAACAAAACACTTTGTTATGTTCATAAAATCTCAACAAACAATTGGTTTAACCCTTTGATTTCTAGGAAAAGGGAGATCCTAGTAATCCAGAGTTTGACCAAAATACAAGTAAAAGTTGATCTATAATTGTTCCATCGAAAAATAGAACTCGGTTTCTCCATTACGATCCTTCCTTAGATAAACTCGGATAAGTAAAATCTCATCCCATGTTTTATTTTTTTAATGTACGATTTTCATACAAAGAGGACTTCATTTAACAGAATAAAAGTCACAATTATAATTACTTATATATTAAAAAGATGTAAGAAAAAAACTTGTCAAAAAAAAAATGTAATAAAAATTAGCTAGACTTCATAGATAGACAAGACCAAACAGTATCTCAAAATATCACATGGTATATATAATGTGGAATTAACACAAACAGTAAAACCTACAAACATTTCCCACATATAACAGAGGGTTTCAAAGTTGGAAAACTACATTATTATCTTATTCATAAACTAAGAAGATCAAGTACACTAGAGTGCAGTAGCAGTGGCAGTGGTGGTGGTGGATAAGTAACCACGACAATAATCAAAACCATACCAAATACCATTAGGGATAAAAGCGTTGTAGTAAAAAGTAGCAGGTTGGTAGTTATGGGTATATACTGTCACACTCTCTGGTTTCCAACCATCGTATCCAGACCTGTATAAATACAGATAGCATATAGGGTATGTACATGGTCCGTTGATGTTAAATGTATCTGTAGAGCAGCGTTCAAATGTCCTTGAGCTAGGATCATCCAATTTTGGAGCATAAACCTAATTCATTATCCAAAATTTCATTGATATGAAACATCAATTTTTTTAAGGGTAAAACTAACATAAGTTATTAATAAAAAATGGAAGTAACCTGATAGCCATAAGCATCACCAAAAGAAAGACTGATACGATCTCTAGTAAATGATGGAGAATTGCAGCTTGTGGTTATTGTGACCGTGTATGAACAAGAGTTACTATCTTCTTCATTCTTCTGCTACAACAATAACAATAACAATAACAAGATCTAGAAATCAAATCAATCTATAAAAATAAATAAAAAAGTGAAAAAATGGTACCTGATTGGGTTTGAAAGAAAGATCGGTGGTTATCGGTGATGCATGAGAGAAGACGATGATTATGCAAAATGAGAACAAGAGGATTGAGGTAACAGCTTTCATGGTTCTAGTTCTAGAGAGACTGCTATGCTTTGTTTGGGGGGTTTTCGTTGGTTTTATCGTAGCCACACGACAAAGGTGGGTAGGTAGTTCAACTTCATTAAGTTTTTACTTTTTAACCGCGTCCTTTTTACTTGATTCCCTTGTTGCAAGACACTAACGTCTTTGTATTTCTGCTTTATTGACAATCAACAATGAAATGGTAAAATCCTTTCAAAATAAAAAACAAAACAATGAAATGGGAAGAATAATATTGGAAGGAAAAATGTTATACTAAAATACAATATTTCTTTCTATAAGATTAAAATAGTTTTTTATTTATTAGTTTCTAAAATTGTTCTACTACTCTGAGTTGTTAATCATATTGTTATTGATTGTTTCTATTAATGGAATTCAACTAATTTTTTAAATTTCTTTCAAAAAAATTAATTCTTTAATTGATAATTTAAATAATTTTATAAAAATGATAGAATAATTTAAATGAAGGGTAAAATTGAAATAAAAAATCCAACTCAAAAATATTGTATTCATTTTATATATTGGTATAGATTTTAATCCTATTTTAATTCTAAATATGGACTTTTTGCAAGAACATTTAGAATATCATTCTAAATTTTAATTCGTTCATTGTTAAAAAAAAAAATTAAACTTTTGCAAGAAAGAATTCTATGATGTACTAAACTCTATTGGAAAAAAAATATTTAAAATACATATGAATTAACTTAAAAATAAGGACAAAAAACAATGATGTAAAAATTTTAAAGATGAAAAAATCGAAGAAAAACTTTAATAAAAGAACTAAAATAAAAAGTTAAAATATTTATATAAATCAAAAACCATATTTAACTTCTTTTTTTTTTTTGTTGAAGTGAATTGAGTAAAAAGTTATTTATGTTTGAATAGGTGAATTGAAAATTTAAGTTAAAGGCTAAAATAAATTGTAAAAATCAAAAGCTACATGTTTTAGTTGCAATTGAAAATCAATTGTGAAAGTAAAATCAACTCTAGTCGAAAATATTAAAACTTAAAATCAATTATGTCCTTATAATAGAATTAATTTTGTCTCTTTACATGCACTAAGTCGAAAATATTTTGCCTCTTTACATGAGTCAAGTTTTACATCATACACATGTTGGTTGTAAGACCATTTTATCGATCGGTACATGTTAGACAAAACATATCTTTTATAGTTTAAATCAATTATGTCAGATATTGTTTGAGTGAAAGTATATGTTCGAGTCTATTTTTTGCTGATGAAAATTGATTTTCAATGAATGAATTTATTTTTATTTAAACGTAAATTAAATGTAAAATGATTTATGTTTGAGTGCATTTATGTAAAAATCAGTTGGACAATAAATTTAAATGTGTACATCAAGGATATGATAGAGTTCCTAGAGAGATTTTGTGGAAAGCCCTGGAGAAGAAAGGGGTTAGGATTGCCTATATTAGGGCTATCAAGGATCTATATGAGGGAGCTTCGACTAGTGTGAGGACGCAAGATGGGGCTACCGAAGATTTTCCCATAACAACAGGATTGCACCAAGGGTCAACCCTAAGTCCTTATCTTTTTACTTTAGTTTTGGATGTACTGACAGAACACATCCAAGAGTTAGCACCGAGATGTATGCTTTTTGCAGATGATGTAGTCTTGCTTGGTGAGTCGAGGGAGGAACTGAACTGGAGGCAAGCCTTAGAAGTGTATGGTTTCCGCTTGAGTAGAAGCAAGACGAAGTATATGGAATGTAACTTCAGCGGAAGGAGAAGTAGATCAACCTTGGAGGTGAAAGTTGGAGATCATATCATACCCCAAGTTACACGGTTTAAATATTTTGGGTCCATAGTACAAAATGACGGAGAAATAGAAGCAGATGTAAGTCATCGTATTCAAGCTGGGTGGTTGAAATGGAGAAGAGTCTCAGGTGTTTTGTGCGATAAGAAAGTACCACTTAAGTTGAAAGGAAAGTTTTATCGGACAGCAGTCAGACCGGTGATGTTGTATGGTACGGAGTGTTGGGCGGTTAAGAGTCAACACGAGAATCAAGTAAGTGTAGCAGAGATAAGGATGTTGTGCTGGATGAGTGGTAAGACTAGACATGATAGGATTAGGAATGACACCACTAGAGAGAAAGTGGGGGTAGCACCTATAGTAGAAAAGTTGGTAGAAAATAGGCTTAGATGGTTTGGACATGTAGAGAGAAGATCCGTAGATGTCATGGTAAGAAGAGTAAATCAATTGGAGGAGAGTCAAGTTAAAAGAGGTAGAGGAAGACCTAGGAAAATTATTAGAGAAATCATTATAAATAATTTAGAGGTCAGTGAGTTGTATCCAAATTTAGTTTATGATATAACACTATGACGTCATTTGATCTATGTAGCCGACCCCACTTAGTGGGATAAAGCTTGGTGGTTGTTGTTATTGTTAAAATCACATTTAGACCTAAAATGAACAAATTATAGCTTTAAGTTTGAATCAATTCTAAAGACAAAATAATTTTTATTCAAAAACAAATACACATGATAACATGATATCAAAATCAATTCAAGTCTTGAAAATCAATTCTAACTATCCAATAATGAAACCAAACATAGGCAAAGATACAGCGTAAAAAAGTCTTTTTTCCAACTAACATAGTTATTATATTAGTCTGCCTCGCGAAACTCGTGCATGTGGGGTGATAAACGCCAAATGACACTGAATATTGCCTTCGTCAAATAAATTGAATCGTGCCTCACTTTAATTTTCCATGTACTTCAAATATATATTTAACTTTAACACAGTACATTGGTAATCTAAACCTGTTTCTGTCGTAACAAAAAAAAAATATATTTAATTTTAATACGTTATTTTGTTGATGAGGAGTGTTATGGATATTCGTTTTCTAACATTCTTTCTAACACTCGCTATTCTTTTTTTTTTTTTGTTCAAGTAGCCTAGTGGCTAGAGCTCACACAATTTAATTGTGGAGAACTGAGGTGTCCGGGGTTCAAATCCCAACCCCTGCATATAAATATGCAATATCTCTAACAACTGAGTTAAGCTCACGGAGATTAACACTCACTATTCTATTAAATGATATCAATGGGAATATCATTCTTTATCAGTGGGTCGTATATAAAATGATAAGACTCGCAAGTCACTTTTATTTAATAAAAGAGTGAGTATAAAAAAGTGTTAAAAAGACTGAGCTAATAATATACATTTCTCCTATCTTAAAATTTCCTTCACTTATTTTTTTGTTAAGCTCCATCTTTTATTTCAAAAATTAAAGTGATACAATATAAATCGTTACTTATAACAACAACACATTTTTTAGTTTCGAACCTAATGTATCTTTACAAAATGCACCACTTCTATATCCAAAGAAGATACAATCTTGACCACAATATGGAGAACAACTAGTTATGCAAGATGAAGTTTGTGCGCTTCCCTCTACACCTAAATGTACATACATGCAAAACGATTGAACTAGTCAAACTATATTACCATATACTATAGCATTAATCGGAACATTAGACAAGGAGGAAAAAAAACACACACACACTGCACAAGGTAAATGTAGAACAAAATTAACAATCTACATGTTACAATAGAAAAAATTGTTAAATTGAAAATAAAATATCATATAGAGGTTTGTTTGCCTGGCTTTGGTTACATGTCATTCTAAGTCACAAAAAATAAGTTTTAGCTTAATGTAATAAAAAGATCGGTTGTTGTTCCAAAAACTCCATATGTTTTATTTATTTCAAAAACCTCTTAAACGAATATGTATGGAATAGAGGTATGTGAACCCCCTAAGTAAAGATTTGTTACAAATAATTAAGAAATTAAAGGTTTAAATATGAAGCAACGTAGAATAAAGCAAATCAAAACCCAAATATTTTGTTTGATAACCCGCTATTAATTCTTCCTCGGCTTTTAGTAAATCAAAAGGTAATCTTTCACATTCTCCTAATTAGAAAAACGATGAAACTATTATGACTTATAGAATGACATGTATACAAAGCCATACAAACAAACCTTTGTATGAAATTTTATTCTCAATTAAACAATTTTATATGTTGTAGCATAGGGATGGCCCTGAGCACGGGCGGTAGAAGCGGCTTCTCTAGGCCTCAAAACTTAGAAGGAGGCTTCAACCATTGTTTTAAATTGAGGTTTGTATATGCAACTGCTGCCATAATATTGTTGATGTGGTAGTCTCTATAACAACAATTGCGGTGTTCTTTTTAATCAAGCGTGTGACTTTATCGTAACTGTAACAGGAATCGCATGAGATGATTTCGACCATGTTTGTTCAAATCTTCTCTCCAAAAATTAAAATTTTGAAACTCAAAATTCCAATATGCTTCGAAAGTGTGTATTTCAAGCACTTCTCAATCAAATACAGAGTGAACTAAGACTCTGCGATGATGGGTAAATAATGTAGTAGCATGTTGGTGTCACTTTATGTAGTTTGTGAAAAAATAAATTATTTCATGTCGCGGCAGCTGCAATGGCCGCAATCACATCAACCACATCCGCGACCGCAGTTTAAAACCATGGCTTCAACCTTATCAATCTCTTGATTCTATCTTTTCTGTATTTTCCAAATATCCCTTCAACAATGGAACACAGAAATGCATAAGATGCAAAAAGATGAAGATTGGATCAGTGATGTGTGTAGCGAACACAGACAAAAAGTTGCAAGTTTTACATAAAAATAAGGGGAAAAACTCATCTATTTGTAGTAGTAATCTGATTATTTTTTTGCTCCAGTTCATATTTACTCTAATAAGATGGAGTGTCATTTCATGTGCATAGCAAAGTATAACTATAACGTGATGAATCTCATGCAAAATAAAAATACTTATGTAACTACATAGATACATATGATGGCATATATACACACGTGAATGTCATGAAATGATGTGTCTCACAGCACACATGAAGTGTTGTTACTGCAACATGAGCAGCACTGTCATGTAGAAAACAAGTTAGACAACACAAAGCAACAATCATGAAAACTAGTCATTTCAAAAAGATAATCAGAGTTAAGATTAAGATAAAAAAAAAAGAGTGGTAATATTTGTTTTTCTAGTGGCATGCTACAATCATTCAATAATAACAAAAACCAAGCAGATACTCTGATTAAGGGTCCGTTTGGTTCGAGAGTTTTGGAGGGGAGGGGCGGGGAGGGGAGGGGAGATTTTTAATTTGAAGTGTTTGGTTCAATTTTTAGAAGGGGAGGGAAGGGAAGGGGAGGG
>Ga0228711_1003656_pt1 | contig 23895 bp, 10 predicted proteins | sample MedpolnodulmetaG_2_FD_177996 | JGI IMG/M metagenome (GOLD analysis project Ga0228711, IMG submission 177996) | Root nodule microbial communities from Medicago polymorpha collected in Santa Monica, California, United States - brown nodules | ecosystem: Host-associated > Plants > Roots > Nodule...
AAAAAAACTCTCTAATTCAAACAGCAAAAAAATAATCACAAATATTAGAAAAGAGAAATGATATTTGTACAACCATTTTTATACAACTTTTGTATAACTTTCTCTCTCATACTTACATCATCTTTTTATTCTCTATTCTTTTTTCTCTTTCTATTGTTTTTGACCAATGAGAAGAGAGAACAAAATGTTGTACCAAAATAGTTGTTCAAATATCACTCCACGTTAAAAAATTCAAACATAGCTTTTGACTTTCTAACGATTGGTGTTGGTGTAGGGCCAAAACTAAAAAACAATTGGTGTAAACCAGTTTTGAATTTGCACAAGCAAGCTTCTTTGCACTAACTGTTTAGATACATTGAACAATAAGAATACGTGAGCTAACTCTTTTGCTTGACGGAAGATATCTAGTTATACAGTTTGTACTTTGTACTTGTAGGCATTAAATTAGTAGTATTATTATGATAAAATAAAAAATAAAAAATCTTTTGATAGAAAATATTAATATTAATTTATTGGACATTATTCATTATTTCATTTACTAGTGTCCAGTTGGATTTGCTGACCTAGATATACTTGTTTCTGAATTCTTTATTTTTGTGTGAACATGGGAAGGGAGCCCCTAATAATCTCTGAAAGTTTCTCAAAATTGAGTATTCTATTAGTCATCGGTGATTTTTTTCTCCCTAAGTTCAAATTATTTATGAAGTTAAATTACGGGGAAGTAATGAAGAAGTTGAAATGCAAAGTCCAATTTTAAATTCTGGGTAAAAAACTAAACAAAAGGTATGTCGTCACTACAAGAACTTCTAACTTTTAAGCCAGTAGGTTGATGCTTTTGAAAAGAGAAATTGGAAATGATAGTAGATGTATACAAGTTGTAGGGAGTATTGTGTACGAGGTAACCATAATTAAAAAACAGGAAAAAGTCATACAATAGAACTTGCTCGTTCAAATCTACGACAGGACCTGAGATTAGAGCGAGTGGATAGTGCAAATTATGGATAGATCAACTGTTCTACTAGTTGATTTTTTAAAATCAAAGCAAATTTATGAAACCAAATAGGTTTTCTAAGCTACTTGAGGGTAGGTGAAGTGGTGAACACTTGGATTTTGAGGAAGTCATAATTCAAATTATCAAGGTAATATAATTTTTCACACTAGCAAGAAACCATTCTAAACTAAAAATCCATCCGAGTCACCAACAAATTCTTTTGTGATCTCAGTGAAGTTACTAACAGCACTTAAGAGAGTTCTGTTCAACACAATCTAATTATTTCCCTTGTAAGGAAAAGATTATGGTATAAACCAAGTCTACCCAAATTAGGTTTGCATGAATCGTGGTGAGACATGTAATCTTATGGCTTCTGTCAATCTCACTTGCAGGACCTACTTGGTTTAACATTTTTTAATTCATTTTGAATTTCGCTAATATTTTCTATAAAATGCCACGCTACTTTTACTTTGCTTCTTCTCTAGTTAATAGTTTCCAAAATTTCCAGTATAAATCTTTAAAACAGGAAACAAGGTGACCAAACATGGCAATTTGTAGTTATTAGTAGAAAAGGGAGAAGACATTAGCAAAGTTTTCTCTAATCAAACAGATGCTTAAGTTGGGCTCCATTGAAGGAAAGGCATTTTTATGCAAGCAAGGGGTGGCTTGATGTTGGGGACATTGAGTGCATTTGTCCCCACTAAGATTTCCATAAATTGAACCCATTTGGGTTGGCCTGATGTTGGGACCTGGGAGTGTGCTCCTCCTTGAGGTCTCATGTTCGATTCTCTCCGATGCCAATTTAGGTGGGCTAGTTTAGCTTCTTCAAAAAAAAAAGATTTCCATAAATTGAATATCATATATACCATATAGAGGAGTTTAGTCCTCTAAAGTAACCAAAGTGTAAAATTTGAACATTAAAGTTGTTAATTTAACAAACTCATGATTTGTTATGATGTACCTACAATATCTACATTTGATTTGTTAACTAATGGTTTATATTGCTCACTTTACATTCTAAAGTGAACTTGGAAGTTGGATCCCATATAGGTATTGCAACCACAACTTACACTTTTTGGATCTGTCACAACATACAGGCATGGACGGAAATGTCACAGTGCAAGAGTATTGGGTCAACAGTCCTAAAATCAAGCATTCAAGCACAACCCATACAAACAAGCTTGGTTTTTCTCCCCTTCTACCTCACCCCAATCATGTTTTATTACTTCCTAACAACCCAGGCAGGGTCATTCTCGCAGTTACTAACTTAGAAACCATCCCAGGGGGGAAATTAATTAAAACAACTTGAAAATTAAAGATACTCTTCAAAATGATCATTTATTCCACCAGCAATAAGCATTAGAAATTCACACATGCATCAATAGATTGAGAGAGGAAGATAAAGAGGTTAAGTGTAGGCACATGGAAATGGATCCTTTTTATGCTAACTTTCACAACAAATTTCACACAACCCCTGTCAAGGGAAAATTCTCTTCAAAGACATTTACAAATTTGTGAAAATCTCCCGGAGAGAATCCATAACTGCAAGTACGTGTTGAAAAGGAATAATCTAATCAACTTCCTACATTAATTAAATTTGGGTCTGTTCTGTTCTACAATAGTATCTTTATTTTAAACCATAGACTCTTTAACAGGGTGAAAAGAATGAAAGCTTTGACCCAAGGTGGAAAGGCAGGCTCTTTTGGCAGCCAATCTCAACCACTGTAACAAGCATGTTTGCTAAACATATCTTGTCAAAGAAAAGCATGAGAATAATCACTAACCAATAGCATAGACTTCATCATTCGACTGAAGAAAGGAATGATTGGATACCAAAAACAATAAAAAGAATTCCACCTGAGAGTCCAACCTGCCAAATGTTGAATACAGCATTTAGATGACATACATACTTAGCTTAATCTTTACCGGTAGTGTGGTATATTAGAATTGCACACTACGACCTAGAAAGTGTTGCATCTTCATTATTCCATCAAGTTTTCCATTACTTCTTTTTCATTTACTTTCTGCTAGTTTAAACTAATTTTGAAATTACTTGAATTAAAAAAGGCAGAAAAAAAAGGTGACAAAAACATATGGACAACTTGTTGTAATGTAAATATAAAGAAACAAAAATATTACCACTTTTTCAGAAATCTGAGATGCTAAACTCTTCCCTCCGATAACTGCAGCAGAAGTACACAACGCTTGCCCCCTGTAATAAACAACTAATAATTACATTCCTCTTCTAAGAAATTTGTAGCACCTTAGGCATAGGACATATGTCAAATATTTAGGCCTTTAAACAAACACTACACTCTTTCACATTTGCAAGGTACACGAACATGTATGCATAATTCTAGCAAAAAATTAATGAAGAAACAAATGCAGGCAACCAAAGGAAAATAATCATAATCTTGAAGGAAATCAGTTTATTCTATAAAATGCAGACAAAAAGAAATCAATAGTCAAAACTTACAGAATCCCTCCAAGAACCACACCAAACGGGTTTTCATCTGCAGCTAAACCTATGGTAGCCAACTGAACAAAAAAAAAAGTTATGCTTAATAAGTAACGACTGATGAAACATGTGCTCCAATATATACAAGAAAATGAAGCATGTTTTCTAACTATCCTTACCTGGCTCTTGTCACCCCATTCACCAAAAAAAGTGATAGAAAATGCCTGCAAAATGGAAGTGAAAAGGAATCAAATTAGACATAGTTCTGAATTCAGTTAAATATTGCATGGAGATACTATTAATTTATTACCTGTAACAAGATGGGAGAGAAAAACTGAGATAAAAATGGCCGTTTATGTTTTTTTGTGGCATCATCAACCTGAATAATATGACAAATAATGTGTATTAGGTCTTAGAAAATGAATACAAAGCATATGATAATTCTGTTTTATACATTTTAATCAATTTATTCGAAATAAGTAGAAAATTCTTATTCAAGCTCATGAATCAGAAGTAGTGCAATTGAAGATTTTGGTATTAAAGCTTTCCTTGCAAGATTTGAAGTTCCTATTCAAAGTATGAATAAGTTAAAAGCAATTTATTCTAGCATAGATATTCAAGAAACTCACTCTTTGTTCTGTTGTAGTAGTTCTAAGGATTTTCAAAGATATCTTAACCATTTGGTAATCAATATCACACGAAGTAAACAAAATATTTTCTATGGAAATGTTTAATATGACCGCACATCGTCTTAAGGGACTGATATAAACTTTTTAATGCATGCTGAGATCAAAAGAGTGAAACATGGAGGCAAACAGAAAGAATGCAGCACAGATTTAATTAGACAGGTATTATTTTACCTTTTTGGTATCTTTTGTAGCTCCATTTTTAGCCTTCCAATCTTTGTCCTAATTACAATACAAGGGTGTTGTCAAGAAGATATAAATTGAATTAACATAAGAAACCAAATAATGTTGAAAAACCAACCAATTCAGCTTCAACTTCAGCCAACTCCTCTGATTCCCTGTCCATCAAATGAATTTATTACGAATGAGTACAAAAAACTCAACTCAGATGATAACTTGCGTTCATTAGAAATGTATAATCAGGTTGATATGAGGGATATTAAATCATCACCCTTCTCCAAATATAGCCTCTTTCAAGGACCAAAGTCCAAACCCGAAGAATAAGAACGTCGTAATGTGATGAGCCCAACTACGAGAGATCTGCATAATAGCACGAAAATCAATAAGGGAAGAAATCGAAGAAAAAGGATAATGCAGCCAAACAAGAGTTAGATAACGCCTATAATATATACTCATGCTGAATATCTTATCAAAATATATGCACAACACAAACAGTTTTAGTGCCACAAATCACGATAAGATAACAGCTTTGAACGATATAGGAGTAAACAAACAAGAATGATGATTCTGAAGTTAAACCGGCAAAAAAGAATGCTCACCAGATTTGGAGCAGCCCAACCAACAAGAACAGAGAGAATTGTCATCACCTGCAATTCAAAATTTTACAAGGAACTATGAGAATCAAAATAATAACCAAAATACGACTACTTTAAAAACAAAGATAACAAATCTGGAAAAGAAAGAAGAAGAAAAAAGAGAAAAAGATTCTTACTATCAAAGCTGCGAGGCAACCTGTTAAGACAAGGCGTCGTGGGTGTCGCATAGCCAGTATCTTGAAATAAGCATCAAATGATCAAACAGTCAATATTATTTAATTTTACTCTCAAGACAACAAAAACAAATTCAATTTCAGGAATTATGCAATGAAATAATAATAATAATAATAATAGACAACAATACACCTAATATTTGAAAATGAAACTGAATTCATGAAACAACTCTTGCAACAAAGATAGAGCCATGAAGTTTTACTAATAATGGATTGTAACTGAATAAAGTTTCTCATATTCATAATTAATAAATTAACTTGAACACTTATTCTCTATAAAAATATTTAAAAATAAAAAAAGTTGAATAGTTATTGAGTTCATTGGTGAAATTGAATGAAGTAAGTAAGAAACTAACCGCAGCTGCAAAAAAAGTCTTATCACCGATCTCAGAGAGAACGGTCATGGCGAGTGACTTTGTAAAACCCTAATCAAAATAAAAAAAAAAATGAAATTAGCGTTGACATAGAAACAGAAAATGAAAAATTGATAGGAGAAAAAACCTGAACAATTGAGCTCATATTTGCAGAGAGAGAGAGTTGTTGTTGTTTCTCTTCTTCTTCTTCTTCTTCTTCTTCTTCTTCTTCTATCTGCTTTGAGTGTGAATTGTTTACCAGTTAAGGGTTGAACGAACTAACACTGAATTGATATGATTATGATTTATGATTTATGACATTAGACACGATGCGCGCGTGTGTGATTCTTTTTTTCACTGTACCAGTAATTAAATATTAGTTGATCCGATCACTACCATTCAATTCCGTTTCACCGAATCTGAATAAATAATTAAATCAATTTAAGCATCAAACAAATATGTGCTTCTTTTTTATTTATTTACTTTTACGATCAAATTTTGGAAATACTTTTTCATTCTTTATTTTTTAAGGAAAAATACTTTTTGGAAATACTTTTTCTAACCAGCGAAGCTCTACCTTCTCTCTAAAAAAAATTCTACTTTATTCATGTGGTTTTAGTCATTCTTTTGACCTGAATCCCCCTGTGCATCTTTTTTCTTTCGATCTAAATAAGTGGTTTTCACATGTATTAAGATTTTTCTTTTGTGTTTTTTGTAATTTTGTCGTTTAAGTGTCGCGTTGTGTTGTCCGTCGTCTTGTGTGACGTTTGATTTCGTGTTTGTTACAGTGTTCGTTTGGTTCATATTGAAAGATCGACTTCGGTCAATTACAAATTAAATCAATGATTTGGACGTCAATGTTGCATACCAGAAGCATGGATATTTCAGTGACAAATATTAATGAATTAATATCGTCTTGTTTTTGTAAAAAAAAAAAAATATTATTATTTCACCAAAAAAACACTTTTAATTATTTAATACACTACAAGAATTTTGTGTTTCACATTATTAGCAGAATTAAACCCTCAGTAATGGAGAAAATCCCTCAGTAATACACATTACTGACGGATTGATGTCCCTCAGTAATACTGGCGTCAGTAATGTTACCGACGGAATTTTCCCTCAGTAATTTGAGATGGTTTTGACAGAGTATTACTGAGGGATTATTCCCTCGGTAATTACCGGCGGAACAATCCGTCAGTAATTACTGACGGAATAATCCCTCAGTAATGTTTTGTTAAAACCACCTTTACATTACTGAGGGAAAATTCTGTCAGTAATGATTATGCAGATTTGCATTATTGACGAAAATTTCTGCCAGTAATGTACTTTACACTTTTTTTAATTCTGTTCCCACTTTTTATTTTAATTAAAGTAATAAATTAAATAACACAAATAAATTAAGGAAATAAAATTTAAAAAGACACAAATTAATTAAACGACATATCATCATAATTTATAGAGTTTTCGTACAAAATCATAAATATTTCAATAATATTCATACAATCCAAAAAAACTAACAAAATAGACTATTTTTTTGTGTAAATCAACAAATTTATTAGATATCAATCCTGCACAAGACGTGCAAAAGCTAGCATCGAGAACAATACAAAAGCGCCGTCCATACGTGTAACGCCCAAGACCAAACAGAAAGCTAAGAACACAGCCAACGGGAGATCCCGTAGAAACTCCACACAACTAACACCATTACCTCTCAAAACAATCATCTAGGAACCAACTATTCATGTAACCATGGTTGCTGCACAAGGTAAATCTTACATTAGTAAACCATAGTTGCTGCACAGGGTAAATCTTACCAAATAAGAGTGTCATAGTATGCAGAAATTAAAGACTCGCAAACATCTGACACTATCAAGCATGAAATCTAACAGAAATGAGAGAAAATTGAGAGAATTGAGTGTCATTACGTAATTCTTAACATTATATTCTAGTATTTAATATAGTGAGTCTGTAGGTGCCTGTCAGAGCTTGCTGAATGATTTCTAAGTCCCTGTTAACAGTCGAACAACGATGCTTCTTGAATAATCAGATTTCAATGATGAATATATGAGCTTATCCTACACTCTTATTGGACTTAACATACACTAACAAACTGTTGTGTTTTATTGAATTTCACTAAATTAGGAAGTCAACTTACACACAATGCACACCTCCCTACAATGATATAAAATACAGGTCCTTGATACATTGAAAAACATTTGCACATACATGCATTGGCTACACATTCTAATGAAGAAAAGATGGAGCCACCTGAGCATTTGTATAGCAGTGAACATGTTTGGATCATATGTTCCAAACCAAATTTGATTGAGTCAGTCTACATCAAATAATTGCCTAATCGCATAACTTCCTTGTGTATTTAAAATACATGTAGAAAATTTAATTAACACTCTAGGATAAAAAAATGGTTTGTAATTTCTAATGTAATTTCAGACATGGACACACATAGAACACAATCCATATATATTCTAAATATTAAAAGGTGGGAAGAAAAACACATACAAAAATAAGGGAATATGACGATTATGAATTAATTAATCAATCATCTATGTAATGATATTGACAATGAGTTTATGAAATCAGCATCTGATTTTGTTGAAGTTCAAAAGTATAAATTTTGACAAAATTATCACAATTCTATCAAATTCATTGTGAATCAAAACACAGACAATAGCTCGGTTAATCCAAACATGAACATAGTAAGTATTTTACCTGAAGAGGAAGAAGATATGTCGGGAACTAAAAAGATAATTCTGAGCAGATATTGAATCATCGCACTCCAATTTAGCTTGTTCTTCAGCACTATTAACAAAATCACCACAATCATCCAAACACAGAATCCCTCTTAGCCTGGGAAAATAAATTCAACTCAGAAAATAAGAATATAAAATTAAGAAAACAAATTAATGCAATTGTTTGGTTAAGAATATGTTCGTACCTTTCGAACCAAAAAGGTCTTGTTGGCACTATGTGGCGGTGGGATTAACATCTCATTCCTACTTAATTCCGTCAATCTTCACTTCAAGGATGTGGCTAATTGTATGCCAACGCTCTCCTCCCTCATTTTCAATCAACTAAATCATATCCTTAAAGCACTTCAAATCTCACTCAACTAATTTAAACAAAATTTATGTGTTGTATATAACTTATGTGTTGTTAATCAAACATTATGTTTCAGTAGAACATGTTGTAGTATGTAGTTCTGTTAAATATTCAGGTGTGTTGTTTTAATCTCAAAATCACCATAGAAAATATCTACCCAGTTCTGTTGGAGACATTGCAGAACCATATTCATTTAATTGATTTAAAATTTACACGGAAGTTTGAACCATTTACTTGACCTGTAAAGATAACCTGAGTTTAATTATTAACAAAATATCAGAATAAAGTCATTGCTAAGTGGATCAAAAACAGAATGAATGAAATGGCTTGAATAAGTGAGTTTATTAATATAGTTCCAACTTCCATATATGCAGAAAACTAAACAAAATGAAAATTATAGATTTGTGTAACTAGGCACTTCTATGAAATGATTTATTTACATGTGGTTTTGAAGAATTCAGCATAAAACAAATTATAAAACAGGCTCAAAGCTTGATGTTTCACTCTTGACAAAGATGACGAAAACAATCAATTCTAAAACAATTTCCAATCCCGAGTTATAAAACCCTAACGAAATTCTAAAACCCTAAAAAAAATCCCAATTCTAAACCCTAAAACAAGCAATTGGAGAATGAATGAGAAATTAGAGAATCAGTTGGCTTACCTTGGCTTAAGGTGAGTGAGAACTGAGAGAGAGATACTGGGTTTGAAGAAGATAGTTGAAGTGGCGATTTGTTTGTGATGAGGAGAAGTGCTAATCGTTTGTGAGGAAGAGAAGAGAAAACGTGTTATGCTTCACACTACTTATAGAGTTAGTGACAGATATTGTGAATTACTGGCGGATTATTTAATTTATCATAACATTACTGACAAATTTATATCCGTCGGTAAAGCAATGACATGTGCTTTTTCATTACTGACAGAAAATTTCCGCCAATAAACATTGGCAGATTCATTAATGACATTACCGACGGATTTATCCCTCGGTAATGTAACTCACATAATTATCGAGGGTTTTTTCTGTCAGTAACGTTATTGAGGGTTTTTTTTGATACCGAAGGGTTATTTCGTCAGTAATTACTAAGGGTATAAATCCCTCAGTAATGCAATTTGAATTGGTTAGTAAATTGAGGAATTCTTGTAGTGATAATAAATGATGAGTTATTCATCCTTATATATAGATTAATATATTGTAATATTTTTCTTTAATTTTTTTTAAAAAGTTTAGCGACAAAACACGTACATGTTTTTTTCCGTAAAGATTACTTTTTTGGGTGTAGAAACACATACACATTTGAAAAGTGGAAAATTAGGAGTTCAAATTCACGCATTAATATATTAAATGTTTTTGCAGTGATTTACTATCTAAGTTGTACTTATCAGACTAATTTTTTTCTTTAATAACAATGATTTTTACAATATTTATTAATATTTTCTTTAAATGTTCTTGTTTGTTTGGTTATTTTTATTATAACCATCTATTTATTGGTTTAGTGGTGACTAATCTCTTGCAGAAGATGAGTTATCTCATCAACCCTCATCCATTTCTTTAAGGTTTCTCTTTGAGCGTTTGGAGTGGGCCGAGAAAGGGTTTGGAAGGAGGGGAAGAAGAAAAAATAAATATATTTGATAGGACGTATTTGCGGTGAATGAGATGAAAATATTTATAAGCAGTGTATTTTAATTTCAAGAATATTACATAAATATCCAAAATTCTCAAAAATCTTTGTCTTTTTTTTTGTAGTGGCCGGAGTTTGATTGAACCCTGAACTTTGCATATTTTATGCACTGTCGTAATCAACTGAGTTAAGCTCACGAGGACTCAAAAACCTCTGTCTAATATAATGTTTTATTTTTCCATATTAGAGAAATATATATTGATAGACTATGTTTCCTTTCTTTTTGTTTTTTTCCACCTTTTTTTCTGAGCTCTCTCATCCCTCCTGTTATCCTGAACTCCAAAACATATCCTAAGTTGTCCTAGTTCTCTACCATTCAACCAACTACAAGTTGGTATTTTGTTTGGTTGGTTTACTAATTATAATTAATTTTAGTTCTTTACTTTAGTTTAACATTATCAAAAAAATCAAAAATAAAACATTATATATCGCATTTTTTTATCGTAAATAAATAAATACATCTTTAAGTTTATACAGACGCAGCTTAACTTGACTGTGACAAAATGATGTTACAACGTACAAGTGTTTGTAAGGAACTTTTTAGCTCTAGCTTGGATGAAAAGACATTTTTATGATTAAAAGAACTAATCAAATAAGGATGGCAAATAAAGTGATGTTTTTTTTTTTTTACAAAAAGCAACGCCTTTTAACGTTTTATAAAAGTGAAGAACCATACATTTATGTTTCTTTTTATATTTTATACAAATGAATAAAATTTAAACAACCATGATATATATGGTGAAAAAGACAGATGCTGGGATGGAATATATATCTAAACATTGACATGTAAAAATAGAAAAGACCAGCAATGACCATAGTTGGCCAAAATAATAACTGTTTTGAGGTTTTCATTTATAAATTCAGTGGCACTAAAAAAAAGTACTATTATCGGATAATATACTCAGACTGATACCATCTTTAATTGATTCCTTTTGGTTGGATGAGTGACGAGTAGTGGTTTTCAAGCTATATATTGAATCAATTATTTAGTTTGGAATTTAGGGAAGTTACCTTAACCTGATCAATAAACATTATGGGGTTTGGCTAGAAGACACATTTTTTTAAGGTGTTTTTTAGCAAGTTATTCTATGAGTATTTGTTAAAAAACACCAACTAATTTTTATGAAGGTGACTTTTAACAAAGTTATAACTAAAATGTGGAAATCACACCTTAAGGTGTGAGTTGCTAAAAGACACTTTAATGGGTGGCTTCTAGCAAAACCCAACATTATGAACCTCTGTTTAGATTTCTGCTCTTCCCCCAACACAAAACACTCGCACCCTGCAATCATGCCCAAATTGCCCCTGTGCATCTTAAGTAACACAGAGTTACTGTTTTCGTACAAAACCCATCACTCCATACTCCAAGCACCATTTTCTTTCCCTCCACCTTTAAAAACTCAAAAGGTGCGAATTTTTGGGGTCAAAATCCTCATCTCAAACCATTGCAAATCGTCAGGAAGCACGTTTCTACGCACATCAATTATCAAATATCAGGTATTGTATTATCAAAACTCATCTCATTTTGCTGGTTTTTGTGTTTGGTTCGTCTGTTTTTCGTAGGCAGTAGGGCTTGGTGCGCACGTTAACTTGCGCAAGGGTTAAAGGCTGCGTGACTTAAGTCACGCAGGAGTTAAAGTGTTGCGTGACTTAAGTCACGCCACTGTAAGGTCCTGTTTTTTGAATTTTTTGCGCCACTTTTGTTCTAGGTTAGCTTGTTCCATAAGTAATTTATTTATTCTTCTTTAGTTATTATTTTTTTTCAATAGATATATAATGAGATGGTTAACAATGTCACGGACGTTGACGTTGAACCGAAACCGGCCAAGAATGAAGCTTCCGGTGATGCTTTCGGCGAAGGTTCCGGCGATGTCAAACCAACCGTTAATGTGAAACCGTTTAAAGTCAAAATTCCATTTCAAGCTCGCATTGGTAAAATTGAAGAACCTAAACCGGTACCTATCGGTGTTGTTTTTGAAGGTTGCGAAACCGCCTCATTTTTTACAACAAATGCAAGATGGAGAGAGCGACAAGAGTTACTTGATTGGGTCGTCGACAATGGGTAAGGGCCGGATTTAGTGTTTGTATAGATAATTCCGTTATAAAAAAGCCGTACTTGACGATGCAATGTGAAAGGAGTGGAATATACAAGTCACCTAAGACGAGGAAGAAACCGAACCTTGAAGGCATCGGCTCAAGGAAATGTAATTGTCCGTTTAGATTGAAAGGTTTCTTTGATAAGGATACAAATGATTGGTGGCTTGCAATGCTTTGTGGAATGCACAACCATGACTTGGAGGAATAGTTATCAGGACACCTTATTGCGGATAGACTTAGTGCAGAGGAGAAGAAAAAAGTTATCGACATGACAAAGAGCTTGACGGTGCCTCGGAGTAGAGCGTGGGTTAACTCGCGCATGTGTTAACATTTTGCGTGAGTTAACTCACGTAGTGTTTTGCACATGCGCATCTTAAGTGACGCAGCGTTAGTTAAGTAACGCATAGTTTTACATTTGCGTTAGTTAACTAACGCAGAGGTATTTTGGTTAGTTTGGCTGGGTGCGAGCGAAAAGTGCAGCGGGAGAGCAGAAATCCTCTGTTTATTAGACTTTAGGAAAAGTGACAAATCAAGCAACTTCCTGGTGGAGGGATAGATGTTAGAAATTTATTTTTCCCATCCCATGACTTTCCTCGCGCGCCCTATTTTTTTCAAAAATGCCCTTGAAGTTTCCTCGTGGAATGATGTAGATTTTACAAAACATTATATCTTCATTATTAAGGAATTTATGTGATCTTAATCAAACAAATGTTAACTCAGTATATAAGAAATGAAATGAAACTCTAGTGGATTTTTATATGATTTTCACGTATAGCTCTCATTAACTATTTAACCCTCTTCACAAAATTCATCATCTCTTTTCATAGGAACATTCAAATAATTACTTGTTTACTTCAATATCAAACTTGAGAATCAATTAGTAACTCTTTGCAGTAATTCAATTTTTTCAAACAAATATATTAAGAATAGTTTCATCTAGAAATCAAATCTAGATCCTCTTACGAAGCTTGTTAACCACTCAAACTCAATTGATTGGTTGTGATTGTAAGAATACAATAAATTTTTACGAGATTAAAAAATTGCGTAAAAAATGAGATTAAAAAATTAATTACAATTAATATGAAATTTGTTATTTTCACTTGTGATAAAAATAAAAATAAAAGAATATTGATATTTTCTGGCAGTCTTCCATAGTGAAATTTAAAGTCTTTCCATTTGTCTATATGAGTTTCTGACGGTATTTGTCATGTTGACTATGGACACAAAATTGATGGATGTAACTCTTCATCCAAATTTAAACTTGAGATCTAGCAATTGTCTGCATGGTATTCACCACTTTGTTTAAAAATTAAAAAATGGTTGGAATATATGTAAAGTTAGTATATCACCAAATCACTTTAAATTATACGCAACACCAAAGATTTGCGTTGAATTGTTAAGCATATTTTTGCTTGTCGTTTCGCAAAGGTCAGAGCTTGGATAAATAATCAGATGGGTTAAATTCCAATTGCAAATGGACAAATACTGATTTTTTAGATTAATCAGAATATTATATTATACTACTACTCTTTGCTTTCAAAAATGGCGTGCGGGTTTTGAACAAGACAGCGACCTTATTCTTAGCTATAACGATATTTTTTTTTCCCATCCTCCAGGTTTCTAGCTCCTTTGAAATTCCAAAAATAGCTTTTAATTGTCGGATTATAAAACCAAAATTGAAGTTTTTTTTTTTTTGTCATTTTCAAATTGTAAAAAATTAACTTCATTTTACCCTCGACACATTTCTAGTTGCATCAATCATTGATCCTTCTACACATGCTTAGAACTTCTTATGTGTCAAAATTAAATTTAACATTTCTTCCCCGTTATTTTTTGGCAGGAGAGGGGTTCAAACACAAATACTAAAACATTAATTTTGGCTAATCCATGTACATTCTTATTCTTAGATTTGCTCCTTCTTGAGTTTCGTGACATGAAAATTTCAGCTAAAACGCAGAACTATGCCATGAGCAGACACCACATTAAAACAGATATGCATTTGAACCAATGTTGTCAATCGCATATCATTAAAATAGCAGTTTGTTTAAATTATGCGACAGTACAATGCTATAGCACATCGTAGCTGCAATTTGACAATATTTTATACTAAATTGCTTATCATAGAACAATAGTGGTTTGTTCAAATTCCACTATGCTACAACAGGATAACCGCTATTTGAAAACAAACATACAGCAAAAGATCAGCAAAATAAAAACAATGATAGAAAATTATTATTATTTTAATAGATAACGATATTACAAGGACATTTGAGAATTCAGAATGAAATAAAAATAAGAAGATAATAATTGAGAATTCAGAATGAAATAAAAATAATACCTACTGACAAGGACATTTGAGCAAAATTTGGTCAGAAAGAATTATTTAGTAAAAATTGATCAGACAACAATTTCAAATACATAGCATTTAAATTTCATCAGCAATCAACTTGGGAAAGCAAGTTCCTCAGCAGCATCCTCCTTCCCCCATCGACGAACTTTATCTCGCATGCTACCCATAAATTATTGTCAGTCCTTTTGTAACTATACTTTCAAGTTTGAACAATAGAAGCTTCCCGAATTTCCTGCTCTGTTAGTAGCTTCGTAGTATGAACATATTCAGAAACAGAATCACTGTTTAAGGATTCCAAGCTAACGGGACTCACAGAAAACTCGGCTCCGACTGCCTTTATAGTTCTCTCTATAAATTCTGATCTTGGCATATGCTCCTTCATTCGACATATAAAATCCATGTGATCTCTTGTCTGCACCATAGCAATCAAATGTAAGCATCAATCAATAAACAAATGAAGCAAGTAATAAACACTATTTGAGTTTGATATGTGGAGATAATAACCCACTTCTAAATTGTATAAAGTATATTAACGAACTAGTAACTCCTATGCAGAGAAAAGAAATATTTATTTCTTTTGAACAGCCAATACTATTATAAAGAAACCCAAATCCACTCGAGATGAGTCGACGGAACATACAAAACAACACCACCCTCGCAAAAACGCAAGCAGGGGGCAAAGAAATATTGAACTTAAACTTACTAATCGATACTTAGGAGCCTTTGTTGGTAACTTGAGATAAGACATGTTCTTGGCTTCATAATCCCATAGAAAAGATGTGTGGTGTACCCACCGGTTCTTGGTTATAGATTGAGCATTTCCACCAAACTTTCGATCACCAAACGCGTAATCTTAGAACACAAAGGAAGAAAAAAAGAATTGGATCTAGAAACATTGAATTAAACACAACTCTGCATTACAAATTCCGTGTTCATTTAACACAAAAATGAATGGTCCTAGAAACATTGTAAAAAAGATCTTGATACGAGACTCAATCAATATACCATTTTCACGGAGATGGAAATCGGCAAGCCCTTCAAAAACTCTACCATACAATTGACCACTCCACGACATAATGGGACGAGGAAAGGGTTGAACATTTGGAACAGCGTCTTTATTGCATATCAGTGTAATAAATATAGTGCCATTGTCAACAATCACAGTTCCTCCCCCAGTAAACCTTCTGATGATAGGTATATGATCTCGCAACACAGACTTGACGTCAACAAGTTCTGAAAGTTTCCTATGTAAAATATTTCACATTGACATCAAATCCTACTTCCAATGTTCAGAGGGAGGAAATGAAGGAGATATCACATAAATAAATCAAATCAACAAGTAGCCTATAGGATGCAACATTCATTTGCTAGATAGATTCATTATCTTTCGTACCTGGGAATGCAGCATTCCCAAAAGATTTTTTTAAAATAGTATGTTCCCATGATGTTGAAATTATTTTTACAAATAAAAACATGACACCACTACATTGACTTAGCTTCCACCCAAAGGTGATTTAAGGAAAATGACCAAGATAATTGGGACTTTAAGTTCAAAGAACCAAACTTATTAGCTTAAGAATTAAAAAAAAAACTATCAGAAGTGTTCTAGGAAAGTCAAACAGTTGAGCAGTCGGAAAAATAAACATAATTCCACAAACATACTTATCATATAAGTGCTTATCTGTAAGCTATACACTATTCTCGTAAGTTAATTATAAAGAGCTAATAAAAATAAGCTGAAAACAACTTATATACATGTCATAAGATGTTTCCATAAGCTCTCCCAAACAGAAACAGTCTTACAAGTGTGTATATCAGTAAATAAACTTAAATAAGCTAATCAAAACAGTCCTACAAGTAAATTAAGCACTTATAGCATAAGGAAGTATCATATAAGTGCTTATCTATAAGCTATTTCAATAACATAAAATATAGTAAATCCAAACTATTCTAATATAAGCTATAAACTGTTCTCATAAGTTATCCTAAAGAGGTTAAAGAAATAAACTAGAAACAGTTTATGGACGTGTTTCCATAAGCTCTCTCAACAGTCTCAAGAGTGTTTATGTCGGTAGATAAACTCAAACAAACTAATCCAAACAGGCTTATACGCACTTACATAATAAATGTTTATACTCTGAGCACTTAAATAAGTTGTTTATCCAAATAGATCCTAAAAAAAAACTGGATTGTGATTCTGAAGCAGAACAATAATAACAACAGCTAACTCTTATCTCACTAAATAGGGTCCACTAGCTAGCATAATCACTTCTAAGACTATTCGAGAGAGCTTATGACAGCTTATGACATGTCCATAAGCCATTTTCAGCAGCTTATCACATGAGCTCTCCATGATATATTAGAGAACAACTTATAGCTCATATGTAAACGGTTTGAATTTATTTTATCTTTTGTTACAGAAGTAGCTTATACATAGACCCTATTTGGATAAACAACTTAATTAAGCACCAATAGCATAAGTACTTATCACATAAGTGCTTATCTATAAGCTATTCCGATAACAAAATAAAATAAATTCAAGTTGTTCTCATATAAACTATAAGTTCTTCTCGTAAGCTATCCGAATAAACTTACAGAAATAAGCTGAAAATAGTTGATGTACATGTCAAGCTGTTTTGTAAACTCCCTCAAACAGTCTCATGGTAAACTCGTACAAGCTAATTCAGACAAGCTTATAAGCACATAGTATGATAAATGTTTGTACTATAAGCACTTAATTAAGTTTTTATCCAAACGGAGACTTAAAAACAAAACTAGATTGTGATTCTAAAGCAAAACAACAACAATCAAGTCTTATCTCACTAAATAGGATCCACCCGCTACATGAATCAAACTACATCATAATATTGTATCATGTATAATTCTAAAACAGAACAACATTATGAAAGATTAAAACGAAGTAGTCACTCACCCGGACAAACCCATAACAATGGCAGGAGAAGTGGTACCGTCATTAATCAGACACCAATTATCGGAACTAGTTCGAAGCAAGCGTTCTTCTAAATGCAATTGCTCCAAAATAGACATCCCTTTTAACCGTACAAGTTTCATCAATGGAGCAGCTACTCCTTCTCTTGCTTTCCCCAATAAACTCATTAATTACTATTATTATTATACACTGTTTTTTCTTCTCTTCTGCAATTCAATCAAAATACCATTGAGAAAAGATGATGAAGTTGATTATGAAAACACCTTGCTTTACTTATAAAAAGCGGCAACTATTCATCCTATGTGGCGTTTTAACTAGTTTATCATTTATTTGTATTGCATAAATATTTTTATACGCGATAGCCCAATGAAAATACTAGAGGTGATGAAAAGCAAATTATTCCATGAAATTATTAAGTCAGTATTCAGCAAATAATTCCACATGACAATGTTGATCAGGTCTGTTACCACTTATGATAAACAAAGAGGTGCATCTACTAATTCAATATCATATCCTATCAGAATACCTTCATAATGCAACCCCAGTTGTCACAAATTCTCAATTCATAATTTTTTTCATACTAATTACTAGAACTACCTACTAGTAAATTGCAACACACAGATTGAAGCACATCAACAAACACATGAGAACAATTTTGGTATTACGAATTTATACTATGCAAAAACAGCATATCAAGATTGAATTATGTAAAATTGATTTAACTTAAAAGTGACTCAAATATGACACGGGTTCAATTGGGGAAAATGAGTATTGTCTTCAACCCGTTATTAACAACAAGCATCAAAATTGGAGAAAGAAGGAGAATCGAATGGCTTACATGCGAGGAGACGAGAGTCGGAAACAAAGCGAGGGTGTGTCTGTGTTGTGTCTCCGATCCCAGAAAGAAAGAAAAAGAAAAAATAAAGTGTCAGTGATATTTCCCAGCTCACTTATTAAGTTATTATGCCCACAAATTATAAGTCCATTTCAAATTTAATTAATTTTGCGTAAATAGGCAAATATCCCTCAAAATTGTAAAATCTTGTAATTACCATTTTGAAATTCGAGAAAATGAAAAAGAAAAAAAATACACCTAATTGGTAAACATTAATCAATTTGCATTCGTCGATCATCATGATGTGGTCATTGACTGTCTGCGTGACACTGCCACGTGGTCTCTAACATGTTATGTCCTGTCATAGCGGGTAATTGTTTTTTTTTTTTATTATATTTTGAAGGAAAAAAATCTAAATTTTTTAGCACCTATGAGTGTACAAATACCCCCTAAAATTGACAAAAATCAAACAAGTTGACCCTTATGAGTAGCAATAAATTAGAGAAGAATGATATGGATTGTATTGAATGTAGTTAGAGGAATTACAATTGAAAGAAAAACGTTGTGTCACGTGATAGGGATTATCATATGTTTGTTGTGTTAGTGGTGTATTAGTTATTGCATTTTATTTATTCAATTATACAGAGGGTTGGAGGTTAACTATACAAGGCTTGCTTCGTAATATCTGTGGATATGGTAGAACTAGACGAAACTGGACTCGAAAAAGACGAACTCGAGCTAGATGAAGCTTTGCATGGAATGCTGATATGTCGGGGGATGTCCTTGAAATCCATGAGTGATAAATCTTGATGTAATTTGGACATTTAGATGCAACTGGATTCATAACTATTGGACTTTATCTTAATATTATAAAAGAAACAAAGCACTGCATTTTAGCCCTAGCTTTCCCCTTTGCAAATTCAACCAATTTGTGCTGCAATTCGTCCCGCGGGAAACTACTAGGGTTTCATTTTTTGAAATGATATTACTTTCCTACCCTTCTAATTGTAGCGTGTATCGATGTAAATTTCAAATCGGTGAATTGCCAAAAAAGTCTTTGTTTCACATTTGTAGCAGAACAACCCTGAATGATGAGTGGTGCATGTGGTTCCTTTTTCTTCTATCATCTTCTTCTATATAAGTGCCTAATGGGAACAAGTAGCTCAAGTCATTTCAAAAATTTCTAACCTTGCATTCATACGGTTTGGTAAGAGCTTTGTGGAAGAAAGGTAATCTTCGCTAGTCCTAGGTATGGCTCGTCTGGAGAACTACACTATGTATGCTAAGGATGGATCATTTGTTGGTTCATTGGTCGCCGTGAAAGGTATGATTAAGGGTTAGTATGAAATACAGTGTGTTTTTTGTTTATATAGAGTTTTTGGTCACTACAATCATGGTTTGTGGATTGTGATTTGTTGATGGCAGTTCAAGGGAATGTTGGACCTGAAGTTGACAGTGCTGTAAAAAGGGACTTGGTTAACATGAGGACTTTTCAAATGGAATATGTCTATTGCAGTATGAGTGATCTATAATGCATACATTATAGTCTCAATCTTTCTTGATTTTGTTTACGTTTTGGGTTTCAACATGAAGTTCTGTCATTTCATTTTTTAAGTGTTGCATCTGTCATGAGTGTTGCTTGATTTTTTAAGGTTGAATTCATAAACAATCTTAGATAGTAACACAAATGTATGTTTTTGTAGAAGAAGGGAAGACTACCAGCATGCTTTTCTCGTGTTTTTGGCTTAGAAGTTGCTCCCTTTGTTGTAGAAGAAGGGAATGTTCAAGGGAATGTTGGACCTGAAGATTGAGCTTGCAGTTGAAAAGAAGAATGGAAAGGTGTACTTCGTAGATGGGTGGGAGATCCTTCAGAGATTTTACAAGCTACTTGGTGGTACCTGGATCACCATTGTCTATGCAAATCGACATCTCTTCCTTTTGGAGATCAGAAATATGCATGGCGAGGAGCTGATGTATCCTCAATTCAATCCTCCTCAGAAGTTGCTGCTCCAGAATCAGAGAGCTACTGATTACAGAAATTCTTTTATTCGGTATGGCTATAATGCTCATTTTCTCCCCACCAAGTTCAGCCATTTACTGGTGAAGGAGCTCAGCGATGCTGATCTTACATCAGGGATGCTGGTGAGTTAATATTTTTTTAGTTTACATGTTAATGGTACTCACTTATGACCAAAGTTTTGATTGAGTTTTGTTCATATTAAACAGAAATTGAATTGGCCTGGTTTCTGCCAAGCTGCATTCCCCCATGAGAGGATTGAGTTGACTGTTGTTGATTAGCTTGGTTACACTTGGAAAGTCACCGTGGATTTCTGTCATGATGAAGGTCTGTCCTGTATTTTTTTTGGAGAGTGGCAAGCTTTGGTGGACTTCCTGAGAAAAAATTGGATGATTTTACCCTCTTTGTAAGTATGTTAATGAGTTTCCATGGCTATGAGTTGTTTTTTTCTCCACGATATTTTGTTTTTACAACTGATTTGTAGCTTTATTTTACAATTTACAGATTTTTGTTGATGGAGCTGTGGACTTCGAGTATGAAGGTATGATTGGTTATTTCACTGTCATTATGTTAAGGTTTTTCTTCTTTTTCTTCCTCCATTTTTTTCCCTGATAAGATTCTAAATTTAGTTTGTTCATTCATTGTGTAATTGTTTATTCTAATTTCATTTTTTCCCCCTTATTTTTGTGTGTTTATGTAGAAGTATTGTTGTTGTGGTGAAAATACACACATAAGATTTTAGACAAACTTACATGATTTGGTCTGTTTTTGTGCTCTGTTCTGTTTTTACTATCATGAACAATTGCTTTTAATAGAAGTGATCTAATGTTGTTTCAATTTTACTATTTCCTTCTCACACAATTTATACTCAGCATATTTTTTTTTGTTTCTTTAGGAACTGTAACTTCTCTTATAGTTAGTGTGACTAGGTTTGAGTTCATATGTTGAAGATGATGATGGAGAGTGAAGCTTTGATGAGAGTGTGATGCTTTGACAAGTTTCTTTCCCCTTCAGGTTTTTCACTTTAAACTCTTTCCTTTTTGTGTCGTGCTTTTTGAAACATTGTGTTTGCATCATGCTTGCCTTGATTTAAAGCTGTATATGTTTTGTTGTTTTCCACTTCTTTGTCTATAATACATCCTGTGTCACTGATATTTGTTGTAGTATCTTGCTTGACAACATGTAATTACCTTTTAATTATTTAACATATGATTTTGGTTTTTGAAAGGAACATATGAATCTGCTATTATTTTTCATTATGTGTTGCTAATTATCTGGCATGAACATATGAAGTGTGTTACTTATTTTTGCAAGTGGGCATACTTATGGAATCACATTGTAGCTTACTTTATATCAAGGTACTTTGCTGTGTTCTGCTCTATTGACTTCGACCAAGACACAAGTATTTTCTCATTTCTTTATAGTTTTTTTTTTTTTAGGAATCATTTCTATATAGTTGTTTGCTCATTATTTGCATTATTTTATGAAGGCGGAGTGACATATGACTACTAAGCTTAGTTTGTGGCTTCTAGGGACAAAGGAAAATGAGGAAGAAAAAGCATTATCTATTACAATATGTTCTGCATGTATAATGTCTTCCATTTTCATATTATTTCAAGTTGCAAGTAATTTAAATTGACTTCTAAGGTAATTTTCTTTGACTGCTATAAGGGGCTTATTTCACAAGGTTATACTTAGATGTGTATATTTTTTACCAAAGCTTATTTTGGGTTTCCGTGGTGACTTTATCAAAATCACGGTGAGCCACCCGTGATTTAGAAAAAGTTTTAGGGTGCAGCTTTTACAATAACCATTATTCTATCCTTTGTGTGCATTTAAAAAATTAACTAATGATTTGCCTGAAGTTTCTAATTCGTTTTACTGGTCCGATTACAGTCCCTCTCTCTGATGATTTTCTACAACCATCGAAGATTTGGTCGAATCAGCTGAGGTTAATTATTTTGTCCATGATTTTTGCAAGATTACTCTTCATTCTACTGTTTTATGCCAAAATTAATTTATTTTGTGTATGTAACAATGTTGCTTCATAGATGCTTCAGTTCAGTGTTGGCAAGAACCTGTGAGTTTGAGACTGATATAGTATGGTCTATCAGGCATGCAGTAAATGTGCATCGAGAGTTATTACTGTTATTGGGAAGATTTTTTTGTGAAAAATGACAAGGACTACTATTCTGAGGCAAGTTAAATAATCTCTAATTTTAATTTAAAGTGTATTGTCGATAAGTTTATATTTTTTTACTACAATCAATGATTTAGGAGACTATTGAAGGATGTTTTTTTTTAAGCTTGAATCTCATGGATTTGATATTCACTTTAGAGTAAACCATGTGAATATGTGGATACTTTTCTATCTTTTTGATGAATGGTAGCGACATCCAATTTGAGTTTTCTATATCAACTCATATTTTGTATGTTTAAAATAGATAGATATTCACCCAAATAAATAATGAAAATCCATTTCATCTTAATTTTATATATGATTGTAATTTGCTATCATGATTCTCATAAACTTTTTGTATGATGGACAACCAATTAAGTTAACTAGAATCTTGAATCAACACATGGTTGACATTTACTTGCCGTGCATCGAAAATTAGTTTGATTGTGGCAAATTTATGTTTAAGTGTTCTAATCTTTTCTCTATAAAGATGCAGCACTACATGTTGAAAGTTAATCTTTTCTTTGTAATTTTTTCTCTTCTTGGTCTTATTTTTAACATAATGGATGAATTTCCGTAGAATTTAAAATTCTTTCTATAAGTCATAACAAATTTAGTTTATCGAGGGACCTTATTCTTTATGTATGATTGCTTGAACCTCCCTGTAATTTGTCAGTACTCTAAAACTTTTGAGAGTTGCTTCTCATTTTGTTGTGAGTATCTTTTGTGTTAGTGATTTTGTTTTAGAAGAAAAAGAGAAATGTTTTATTTGTCTGACGTAGTAAACTTCTTGATTTTGTTTTATTTGTCCTTTTAATTATGCTCAGGCTAGGTAAATTGGTTCATTTTCCTGTTTTTGTTTTTGGATGCATTGATGCATTGAGCATGGTTGCATATAGGGTGGTTAAGTATGATTGTTTTATGATACTTATCTTTACATGTGATACCATGTTACTTTTATTCATACTGAATAATGACAAAAGGCCATTACAGTTTGATAATTTCTTAAATTATAATGACTTGATAACTATGCATACTATTATGGCTGAAAGTTAGTGACATGTGAGTTCTTACTTTCTTTTAGAATTAACTGTAATAATCATTCTGAATGTAATAATCATTATTAATTTTTAATAATCATAACAAAGGGCCTGTCGAGATGGCGGAG